>OCZV010000674.1_pt1 | contig 12344 bp, 12 predicted proteins | sample 1539051 | NCBI WGS metagenome assembly OCZV01 (sample SAMEA3113581, study PRJEB22503) | soil metagenome
ACCACGAAATATCACGGCTGATTGCCATCTCGGCAGCACGCCCGGCGCGCCCAACCTCTTGACACCTGAGCGGAGCGGGCGTATTTAGTTTGTATGTTGTCTAAACAAACAAGCCCTCCCTTCGATCCGCCCCGTAAGGCCACCCGTCAGGACGGCCGGCGGCGGAACCTCCAGGCCGTCCTTCAGTGCATCTACCGGGAGGGCGTCACGAGCCGGGCTCGCATCTCTCGAATGACCGGCCTCACCCGCGCCACCGTCTCCGAGCTCGTCGCCCACCTCGCGCAGGCCGACTTGGTGGAGGACGTGGGGCCGGGGACGTCGTCGGGCGGGAAGCGGCCCACGATGCTCGAACTGAACGCCGGTGGGAGGGACATCGTCGCCATCGACCTTAGCCGGCGCCCCTTCCGCGGGGCCCTGGTGGACCTCGCCGGACGTATACACCACCGCGCCTCGGGTCCTGAGAACTCGACCGGCGACGTGTCCGAGGTCGTCGACCTGGCCGTCTCCCTGGCGGCGGCAGCGCAGGCTCCGCTCCTTGGGATAGGAGTCGGTACCCCCGGAATCGTGGACGCCGGCGGAGTCGTGGTGGAGGCCGCAAACCTCGAGTGGCACGGCCTCCCGCTGCGGGCTCAGCTCGCCGAGCGGTTCGACCTCCCGGTCACCGTCGCCAACGACGCGCACGTCGCTGCTCTCGCCGAGTTCAGCGCCCACCCCGGCCCGAACCTCGTCATGGTCAAGATCGGCGTTGGTATCGGCGCCGGCATTGTTGTGAACGGCACGATGTACCTCGGCGACAGGCCGGCGGCCGGGGAGATCGGTCACATTCGCGTGGCCGAGGGCGGCGCGCAGTGCAGTTGTGGCAATTCAGGGTGTCTCGAGACCGTGGCGAGCGTGCCGCGCATCACGGAGCGAGCAAACGCGGCGGGTGGAGGCGAGCCGGCGATCCGGGAATCGGTGCGCGCCGCCGGTCGGAGCCTCGGTGCAGTGCTGGCTCACCTCGTGGCGATCCTCGACATCCACCGCATCGTTATCGCCTTCGAGCTAGAGGGTTGGGAGGACGAACTTCTCGACGCCGTTCGCACGGAGGTTGCGACGCGCGTCCTCCCCGATCTCGTGAACGTTGTGGAGCTTCACTCGAGCACCAGTGGACCCGACCTCGTGTTGACCGGTGCAGCTGCGCTTGTGCTCCGGGAGGAACTCGGGGTGATGTGGTGATGGTCGAAGCGGCCGCGTCGTTCGTCGGAGTCGACATCGGTGGAACGACCATCGACGCGGTCGTTGTCGATGCCGCCAACGAAGTCATTGCGTCTGTTTCACTTCCAACCGATCTGAACAACAGCGACGGCCTGGTCGCGGGTGCGGTTGCGGCGGTTCGCGCTGTGTTCCACGACGCGACCGGCGGCTACCCAGCAGAGAGCATCGGCGTCGGTATTCCGGGAGTAGTCGATCACTCGAACGGATCGGTTCGAGTCGCAATGAACATCAATATCGGGGAGGAGAGTTTCCCCATCGGCCCGAAGATCGAAGCCGGATTGGGAGTGCCCACGGCCGTGGAGAACGATGTGCGCGTCGCTGCGCTCGGGGCGTTCGAGCTCTTTCAGCCGTCCGGACGAGAACTCCGAACCCTCGCATTCATCGGTGTCGGGACGGGCATCTCGGCGGGACTCGTCATCGACGGAGAGATTTATCGCGGTCGGGATGGGCTGGCCGGTGAGATAGGCCACGTGCCGGTTGTCATGGACGGGCCCACCTGCCGGTGTGGGCTCTCCGGGTGTCTCGAGGCCCTCGTTGCGGGACCTGCAATAGCGCGCCTGTGGCCCTCGTCAAACGGCCGGCCCGCGGAGGAGCTCTTCCGGGCGGCCGGAAACGGGAATCCTTCGGCCGTGGGCGCGGCCGCGACCATCGCTCGCCACCTGGCGACGGCGGTTCATCTCGTCGGCTCGGCCTACGACCCCGATCTCATCGTTCTCGGAGGAGGAGTCGGCTCGGTCGGCGAGCCGTTGTTGTCGGCTGTGAAATCCCAGCTTGCCGACTCGGCGCGCCGCTCGCCTTTGGTGCGCGCAGGAGTTCCCCCAGAACGAATTGTGTCCGTGCCTTCAGGCCTTCCAGTTGGAGCCATCGGTGCCGCCGCGATGGCTCGCAGACGATTCGGCGGTGAGTCGGGAGCAGAGCATCCGGCCGCTGGAGGTTGGGTGCCGGGAAGGAAAGGGGAGTCGATGTGGCGAGGCACAGATTAGTCGTCGTGACAATGCTGCTCGTCCTTGTGGCGGCGGCGTGCACGAATGAGCCGGAGGAAGAGCCGGCGGCCCGAGCAAATGGGAACGGCGAGTCCGACGCAGGTCCCTACGAGCATCTTGCCCGGGCCAACCAAGGCGAGTTTGAGGGTACATCGATCCAGGTAATGGGGCAGTGGGTCGATGCAGAAGAGGAGAACTTCGAGGCGGCCCTTCAACCGTTCGTCGACAACACGGGGATCGACGTCAACTATGAAGGAGTCACGGACTACGAGACCGTCCTGAACGTACGAGTCGAGGGAGGAGACCCTCCCGACCTCGCGCAACTTGCTCAGCCGGGGCTCATGCGCTCGTTCCAGGCGCAGGGGTCACTGGTCAACCTGAGCGAATGGATCAACGTGGATCAGCTTCGGGAGGACTACATCGAGTCCTTCCTGGACCTTGCATCGGTCAATGGCGACGTATACGGCGTTTACTACAAGACCGATTTCAAGTCGATCGTCTGGTATCCGGTCACAGCGTTCGAGGACAACGGATACGACATCCCGGAGACGTGGGACGAGCTCACCGCTCTGAGTGATCAGATCGTGGCCGACGGAAACGGCAACCCGTGGTGCGTCACCATGGAGCACGGTGACGCGACCGGATGGGTCGCCACGGACTGGATCGAGGACGTTCTGCTTCGGACGGCACCCCTCGAGGTCTACGACCAGTGGATTACGCACGAGATCCCGTTCGACCATCCGGAGGTGCAGGAGGCCGCGGAGATCGTCGCGTCCGTCTGGTTCAAGCCGGATTATGTCTACGGCGGGAAAACCGCGATAAACAACACCTTTGTCGGTGATTCGCAGCACCCGATGTTCGACAAGGGCGGGCCCAAGTGCTGGCTGCACAAGCAGGCCGCTTGGATTCCAGACTTCTGGCCCACCGATCCGGCCACGGAGGAGCCCCTCTACACTCCGGGAGAGGACAGCTCGTTCTTCTACTTCCCACCGATCGAGGAGGAGTTCGGGAGTCCGGTACTCGGTGGAGGCGATATGTTCGTCATGTTTGACGATCGCCCGGAGGTCCGTGCGCTGATGGAGTACCTGGCGACCCCGGAGGGCGCGGAACAGTGGATTGCGGCAGGCGGTTTCGTTTCACCCAATCAGTCCACTCCGCAGGAGTGGTACTCGATCTATCCGGCGTCGGCGCTAGCCGAGATCATGGCGCAATCGACCGCACTCCGGTTCGACGCATCGGACACGATGCCGGCCGAGATCGGTCAAGGAACGTTCTGGTCCGGCATGGTCGATTGGGTTAGGGCCGGTGGTTCGAACACCGAACAAGTTCTGAGCAAGATCGAAGCCGGCTGGCCGGAAACCTAGTGGTCCGCTAAACCAACTCCCCGATGCCCCACGCACCTGCGCCCGTTAAAGGTCCGGAACCGGTCGCCTCACCCGGCCTCCCGGACTCGGTCCCCGCCGAAGCCTCCAAGAGGCGGGGGGCGGGCGCAGGCCGCGTCCGCAAGATCGTAAAGGCGCTGGGGATGCTCGTGGTAGTCGGCGCGCTGGTGTGGGTGGGGCTGGCCATGGTGCGGGACCCGCGTGGTCCGGGACCGATGCTCGCTCGCATTTTCGAGACCGTCGGTTTCGGGGGAATGGCGGCCTCGATACGGGACTTCGGCCTTACCCCGTTGAGCGAGAAGGTCATCTCGACAATCGCCGGCCTCCTCGTCGGTGTCGGTGGTGCATGGTTGCTCTTCGTCGCGGGCAACTCGCTCGTCGACTCCCTCGGCTACAGGTGGCGAGAGCGGGTCCGACCGCTGCTTTTCTTGGGCCCGGCAATGGCCATGCTCGGTGTGTACCTGTTGTTTCCAACCGTCAGCACGTTCATCACGAGTTTGACCGAGGACGCCGGGGCCGCCTCCAACTTCCGCTTCGCATTGACGGATCCCGCCATGCATGTGGCGTTCCGCAACAACTTGTTGTGGTTATTTCTAGGTACGAGCGGGAGCCTGGTTATCGGGTTGCTCATTGCGACTCTGGTGGACCGGGTCAAACGCGAGGCCCTCGCGAAGACCTTTATCTTTCTGCCGCTGACGATCTCGATGGTCGGCGCGAGCGTCATCTGGCGTTTCATCTATACGTGGCGGCCGGCCGGCGAGGAGCAAATCGGCCTGGCCAATGCCGTTGCTACAGGGCTCGGAGCAGACCCGATTCCGTGGCTCCAGACACCGCCGGTGAACACTCTTGCGCTGATCATCATCATGGTGTGGCTGCAGACGGGTTTCGCAATGGTTGTCCTGTCGGCCGCCCTGAAGGGTGTTCCGGTCGAACTCATCGAGGCGGCGCGAATTGACGGCGCTTCAGAGCCGCAGCTCTTTTTCAAGGTGATCCTCCCGAGTATCCGCGGCTCGATCATCACCGTGGCGACGGCAATATTCATCGTCATCCTCAAGGTCTTCGACATCGTCTTCGTCATGACTGGTGGCCGCTTCGACACGGAAGTCGTGGCCAATCGAATGTTCATCGAGATGTTCAGGTTCCGTAATTTCGGGCGCGCCAGCGCGCTCGCCGTTGTTCTTATGGCCGTAGTGGTGCCGTTCATGGTGATGAACATCCGGCACGTGAGACGGCAGAGGAGCCTCTGATGGCTGCGGGCGCGCACGTCGGAGTGCTCGCTGAGCGGCGTCGCCGCGGTGGTCTCTTCCGCGCTCACCCTGCTGTTCGGATGGCGGTCGTTCTCATAGCCGTCGTTTGGTCGCTCCCGACGGCCGGGCTCCTCATCAGTTCCGTCAGGCATCCCACCGACGTCCTCTCGTCGGGGTGGTGGAACATCTTCCTCCATCCGTTCGAGGGCGCGCAGCTGACCCTGCTCAACTATTCGAATGTGCTGACGGCGGAAGGATTGAGCAATGCTTTCGTCAACAGCCTCATCGTGACGATTCCCTCGACGATCATCCCGATAACCCTGGCCGCCTTCGCCGCGTATGCATTCGCGTGGATGAAATTCCCGGGCCGAACCGTGCTCTTCGCGATGATCGTAGGGCTGCTCGTCCTGCCGCTTCAGATGACCCTGGTGCCGCTACTCCGCCTGTACACAGACCTCGATCTGACCGGAACGTTCCTCGGGACGTGGCTGGCCCATGCCGGCTTCGGGCTCCCGCTTGCCATCTACCTGTTCTACAACTACATGTCGCAGCTGCCGAGGGATTTGTTCGAGTCGGCGTTCGTGGACGGAGCGTCACACTTCGACGCTTTTATCAAACTTGCTCTTCCACTTTCAATGCCCGCCCTCGTTGCCTTTGCGATCTTTCAGTTCCTGTGGGTGTGGAACGATCTGCTGGTCGCCCTAGTGTTCCTCGGCACGGACTCGGAGGTGGCCATCCTGACGGCGCGCCTAAATGAACTTGTCGGATCGAGGGGCGAGTCGTGGCACCTCCTCACCGCGGGCGCATTCGTGTCGATGGGTGTGCCGCTCGTCGTGTTCCTGGCGTTCCAGCGGTTCTTCGTGCGGGGACTTCTCACCGGCTCCGTGAAGGGCTGATCACGCCGCGCGCCGAGAGCGCCGGCGCACGCCGCGCGCCGAGATGGCAATCGACCACCGAAAAACTGGGGTGGATTGCCATTTCAGGATCGTGCTTATGCTCGCTGCGATGAAAATGCCGAGCAGAGTGAGGGGAATGGCCCCGTGGGTCTTCGATACTGCGTTGGTGGTTGTGGTCGCCGCGGCGATCTGCATCTCGATAGCGGTAGCCCCCGAGCCCGACGCGCGCGAGCCCGACACCATTGCCTACGCCCTCGGCGTGGGTATGGCCCTACTCCTGTACCTGAGAAGGCGCTGGCCCGTTGGAGTTCTGCTGGGAACGGTGTTTTTGCTCAACGCGTACTACAGCATGAGTTATCCGGGGTTCTTTCCCGCTATACCGCTCGCGGCGCCCCTCTACTTCGCCGCCTCGAGTCGAGGCGTCGGATGGCCGGTTGGCGTCGCCATGTTGTGGTTTGGGTTTCCCCTCATATACAGGCTGTTCGTCGATCCCGAACCCGTCCTAAGAGTGCTGAACGATTCCGTTCGGGACGGTGCATTTTTCGGTGCGGTAATCCTCTTGGGTGTGGCCGTACGCAGCCGGCGCGCCTACACGGCCGAAGTGGCAGAGCGGATCCGGCGCGCCGAAGCCGAAGGAGAGCGGATTGCCCGGGAACTGAAGGTTGCAAGGCTCGTACAGGATCAGTTCCTGCCCAGCGAACTGCCGGACTTACCGGGATGGTCTATCTCCGCCTACTACCGCTCGGCTCGCGAGGTTGGCGGTGACTTCTACGACTTCACACCCATGCCGGACGGCCGGCTGGGGATTGCAGTCGGAGACGTCACCGACAAAGGAGCACCCGCCGCGCTGGTAATGGCCACTACTCAGGGACTGCTGCGCGCGGACGCTCCCAGGCTCGTTTCGCCCTCCACCGTGCTCGCACGAGTGAACGAGGTTCTCGTGGCCAACACGCCGGAGACGATGTTCGTGACGTGTCTGTTCATATTGCTAGACCCGGCAACGGGTCATGTTCAGTTCGCCAATGCAGGTCACAATCTGCCGTACCTGGCAACATACGACGGAGTTGTTGATCTTCATGCAAGAGGGATGCCGCTCGGTTTGATGACCGGTATCACTTATGACGAAGCAAAAGCCGTCTTGCCGCCAGGATCTCGCCTTCTGCTGCACAGTGACGGATTGGCGGAGGCCCACAACTCCGATCGAGAGATGTTCGGGTTCCCACGGCTCGTAAAGGTCGTGGAGAACTGTCCGCCGAGTGACAGCTTGATCGATGCCGCCTTGGCGGAGCTCGATCGGTTCGTCGGAGCCGACTGGGAACAAGAAGACGACATCACGTTGGTGACACTCGAAAGATCGTGAGGATCAGCTTCCGCGCCGCTTACGGTCCAGGAGGCGACCGACGTGCGACGGCTCCTCGCTCGGTTGCCGGCGCGCCATCCATCCGGGTCGCCACGCCTTTGCCGTCCGACGGGCGAACTGTCTGCTGTCACCTCCACCTGCCGGAAATCACGGCAGACCGTTCAGCCTTTGGGGGCGGTGGCGCTCACGAGAAGGCGCTGCAGCAGTCCCTCCTGAGTGCCTTGGATCAACTCCCGGCGCCCCTTCTGCCGGTCGTCGTACTCGGCGCCGAGTAGGGGGCGCAGTTCGTTTTCTCGTTCGGCGAAAGCGGTGAACCATGCCTGCGCGGTGGCGACGAATTCCTGCGATACATCGGTGATGTCGATGTCCTCGTATCGAGCGGCGCGCATGAGCTCTCCGATCGGGCGAGTGGTTGTTACCGATCGCGGACCCATCCGGGCGGCGCGCCGGTGGTCAGACTTCGTGAGTCCTTCGGCGACAACGATGATGGTGAAAGCGGTACGTCCTCCGTGCCGGAGGATCCGCCGGCATGCCCTCAACACGGAGAGCTTTGGGCGCAGTCAACACAAGACATCCGTATGGACGATCGCGTCGAAAGATCCGTCAGAGAAAGGAAGGTGCGTGCCCGAGCATGCAACTGCCCCCAACGACTTGATGTTGTCCGAGCGCGCCCGCCGGACGGAGCCCGCCAACCCTTCGATCGGCATGTCGGTGACCACGAGGGCACAACCCGACTCCCGGGCGAGATACAGGCCGGGCCATCCGAAGCCCGAGCCGAGGTCGAGCAGGCGTGAGTCGCTCCTTAGGTCGAGCCGGGTGCGCATTTGGTCGGCTTCTGCAACAGTCGTGAACCCGTTCGCTCCCCACACCTCGCCGATGACGCGGCGTTCGATCTCGTTGATCAGGTCCGTCTCGGCGCGGAGGCGATACCGCTCGGAGAAATCGGTGCGTGTCTGTCTCTCGTCCTTGCTCGGCACTCGAGCACTCTAACTATTCGGGGTTTCCTGAGCCCGGCTCGATCCCGAAATGGCAACCAACCACCGAGGGGTGGGGGTCGATTGCCATCTCGGCCCGCAGGGCGATACGGCGCGCCTATAAGGCTCTTAGCGCGGGCAGCACCTCAAGGCCGAGCTGCTCGACCTGCCCGGAGCGATCCGGGCCCACGGGCTTGAGGTTGATCGCACCGACCCCGAGTGGAAGCAGAAAGGCGAGTCGTTCGGCGACCGCTTCTGAGGACCCAGAGACGATCCCCGGATTCGGGGTTCCCCCGGCGCCGATCTGCACCTCGATGTTGTAGGCGAAGGTGATCTCCTCGGGATCCCGCCCCACGCCGCGAGCCGCCGCAAAGATGCGGTCGCGCATCTCAGGCACCCGCTCGGGCGGCGCCAAGTCGAAGGACGGAATCCACCCGTCTGCCACCCGCCCTGTGACGGCAAGTGCTCTGGGGCCGTAGGTCCCAACCCATATCGGGATTCGGCGCGACGGCTTCGGCTCGAGTTCGGCGCCGGCGACGTGGAAGTGGCGACCCTCGAAGGTGAAGCCGGGCTCCGACCACAGCCCGCGGGCGATTCGGATGGCCTCCTCGAGCCCTTCGACCTTCTCTTTGGGAGTGGGAACTCGGAGCCCAAACGCTCTGAATTCGTCATCCGAGTAGCCGCCCCCGAGCCCCAGGATCAGCCGGCCGCCCGAAAGCCCGTCGAGCGTGGCGGCCATCTTGGCGACCATTGCGGGGGAGCGGTAGGGCACACCGAGGACGCGGCTCGCCACCGTGATCGATGTTGTTGCCGCGGCGATCCAGGTCAGCATCGTCCACGTCTCGTGGGTCGGATGCCCACCTTCGGGATGATCGTTCGCCGACACGAAATCGAATCCGAGATCTTCAGCGCGTCTTGCATCGGCGCTGGGATCGGACCCGAGCCCGGCAACGGTGGGGATGTCGACTCCGAGCAGCAGCGGCGTCATCTCGTTCCCTCCGCCCCGGCGTTGTGTGCGCGCACGAGCGGCCCGAGAGACCTTGGCCTGCGCGGCTCCATCCCGAACAGCCCGAAGGAGATGTTGATCGCCGGCCCGATCGCAACGACAAACACCGCCGTTCCGAGGCCGATCGATCCACCGAGCAGAATTCCACCGACCAGAACACTCACTTCAATCGCGGCCCTTGCGCCCCCCGTGGAGCGCGAGGAACGCCGGGCGATTCCCAGCATCAGGCCGTCGCGAGGTCCCGCGCCCAATTGGGCGGCGATGTATGTCGCAGTCCCCAGGGCGATCGCGGATATGCCCACAATCAGGACCCCGAGGCGTGCCAGGACGGGGCCCGTGGGAAGGCCCTCGAGGAATCCTGTGGCCAGCATGGCGTCCGTCACCAGTCCTACGAGGATCGAGTTCACGACCGTGGCCGGACCCGGCCGGACTCCCAGCGACCACGCCACCCCAACCACAACCAGCGAGATGAGAACTACTACCTGCCCGAACGTCAGCGGCGTTAGTCCGCTGATTGCGTCGTGCAATACGTCCCAAGGTGAGAGCCCCAGGTCGGCCCGGATCATCATTGTGAGTCCGGCCGCAAAGACCGTCAGCCCGGCAAGAAGAAGCCCCCAGCGCCGGAACTCCCGCACGGCGCGACCGGCCCGGCGCTGGTCGCCGGCCGTATCGGTCGCGGCACTCCTCGCACCGGGGTAGAGGGTGGTTGCCTGAGTCATGGTTCCCCCCACTTCTCCGGAATCTTCATTGATTGCTGTCGATGATAGATGATAGTCGATATCGAGGACTGTCAATAATTGATCGAGGTCGATGAATTGGAGATACTGAGGGCGATGAAAAACGTCGAGCGGATAGAGGAGTGCTGCGGTCAGGGTGTGCTCCACGGCCCCCTGGATGAGGTGCGGGCGGAGCGTCTCGCCGACGCGTTTCGGGTGGTCGCCGACTCGGCGCGGCTCCGGATCCTCAGCCTGATCTCGAGCAAAGACCCCGAGGAGAGCTGGGTCGGGGAACTGACCCAGGCCCTGGGGCTGTCGCAGCCGACGGTTTCCCACCACCTCCGTGTGCTGCACGATGCAGGGCTTATCGAGCGCGAGGTCCGAGGGAACCGGACCTACTACAGCCTGGCGTGCGATCAGATCGATCTGCTCCGCGAGTCCCTTGCGCCGAAGAAAGCTACGGCAAGAAAGAAGGCGCCGAGCCGAGCGGGGTGACGCCGGCGCGCCGCAGCCCCCCAAATGGCAGTTAGCCACCAAATAGTGGGCCTGATTGCCATCTCGGCGGAAGCGCGCCTCCGGCGCTAACGGCGCAGCAAGGTTTGGAGGGGCGCGCCCGAACAGTTGACGTATGTGGTGCAAGGGGCGGCACTGAGCCGCCCCTTGCACTCGTTCCTACTAGTTGAGCCGTGTAATGCGACCCTCGATAACCGGCGAAATCGTCCCCTGCTCCCTGATGTAGTCGAGCAGGACGTTTGCCATGACGTCGCGCGTCGTGCCGAGCCCGTCGGCGAGCATGGTGTATCCATCGCCTCCGGCGTTGACGAAATCGTTCGTTGCCAGTGTGTACACGGTGGAGTCGGGCAGCACGGCCGTCCCGTCGTCCAGAGTCACCTCTACGACGCGGGAGCCCGCCGGCCGGGCCACGTCGTAAGTGAACTTGAATCCGGAGATCTGCGGGAACCGGCCGCTGGCCCCCGGCATGACCGCAACACCGTGTTCGAGTACCTGGTGTAGCTGGGCGCCGGTCACCTCACGGGTTATGACAATGTTGCCGAACGGAAGCACCGAGAAGACGTCACCAATTACGACGTCATATGGTGGACCGAGCGCGTATCCCGGCGTGGTGCGTCGCAGTGACGTGTCCTGCGGCAAGTAGCTCGACGGAATCGGTGAACGGATACCACCACCGTTGGTAAACGCGACATCGGTGCCATATGCCTCACGCATCGAGTCCGCGACGAGGTTGCCGATCGCCACCTCACCGAGCCTTTCGATGTTGTTTCCGCGTGGAAACAGGTCCGTGGCTTCACCGATCACCTCGTCGAAGGCTTCGGCAAGAGCCTGTCGGTAGGGCGCCAGCATCGAGACGATGGCGGGATCTGGTGTTACGGCCTCGGCCACCGGTGAGACGAACTGTACGCTTCTTGACAGCACACGCCCGTTGCGCGGATCGACGCTCAGGTTGAGCCTTGAGTATGTCACTCCTTTGCTGCGATTCTCGACGACCAGCTGATTGTTGTGCACGCCCTCGTACTGCACATCGGTGTGATCGCCGAGGATCACGTTGAATCCGCCGACTGCATTTGCGAAGTCGATGAGCGGACCCCGCGCTTCGCCGTTCTCAAAATGGGTCACGCCCATGTGAGTGATTACCACGAAGAAGTTGGCGCCGGCCTTGCGCGCCTGGGCGCGAGCGTTGTTGGCGGCCTGCACAGGGTCGGTAACCTCGATGGTTCCGAAATTGCCCGGGAAGACCAGCGTCGGCGCCTCGGGGTTGGTGATGCCGATGACGGCGACCTTCAAGCCGTTCCTGTCGAAGATCTCGAACGGCTTTACCCCCGTCAGGTTGTCGTCGACGTTCTTCAGATTGGCCGACACGTACTGGAACTCCGCGAGGTCGATCATGCTCTGCAGGTGCACGATGCCGCGGTCGAAGTTGTGGTTCCCGAAGGTGTCTGCATCGAAGCCCATGAGGTTCATGGCTTCGACGGCGGGTCTTTCGTCGAAGAACGAAGACAATGGCGGAGATGCACCGTAGGCATCGCCTGCAGTGAGCGTGAGCGTGTTCGGCTGCGCCGCCCGGTCTTGATTAAAGTAAGTCGATAGCGCAGCGGCACCTCCCACTCCGTTCAACGGGTCGAGCTGCGCATGCCAGTCCGACACTTGAAGGATCTGTAGATCAACCGCTTCTTTTGCCGCAGCCTTGTCGTTGGATGCAGATGCGGCTGGGACCAAGGCTGTGATCGCGAGCAGCAGAGCAATCAGCACCATAAGGTGCGAACGCGTTCGTCCCCTAGCAAATCGTGACATTGCCTCCCCTTCCCCCGGAACCCCAGTCCGGATCGAGTTTCGGACTAGGTATTAGCAGATGCGGGCGACGAGCGGGCGACGTTTGCACGAATTTCCCACGCAGTTTTCTGGCGCGGGTCGAACTGTTCGCTCTCATCTACGCATTTCGGAGACCACAGCGAACAGTTCGGCTAGTGCACCGACCAGCAATGTCGGTAGGGTTCTGGCGGCGAAAAG
>OCZV010000675.1_pt1 | contig 12309 bp, 12 predicted proteins | sample 1539051 | NCBI WGS metagenome assembly OCZV01 (sample SAMEA3113581, study PRJEB22503) | soil metagenome
CCGAGGCGACCGTTCGAACGCGGGCGCGCCTGAACATCCAGAGCGATGCGGACGCATACACGGTCCGGTTGGAGCTCGACGCGGGCGAGGGCGAGGACGTCGGATGGTCGCGCCGGTGGGACCGCCGAATCGAACGAGACCTGCAGTAGCGACTCGGTCTAGTTCGCGCCCACTTTGTTCCAGATCTTCCTCAGCAGCTCCTCCATCCGTTGGGCGCTGTCCTTCGACTCGCCGCTCCCGGGCGTCGCGTCAGCGAGGTGACCAGGTCGCGAACGAACCGGCCATCACCCGCACGGGCGCGCCGGGCGGTCGCACCGATTGCACCCAGACGCCTTCCTCACCGGCTTCGTTGATGCCGGCGTAGGCGAACGCGCTCCCGTCGGGAGCCCACAGGCTCATGCTCTGCGCGTACTGCTCGAAGAACGGCAGGTAGTCGCGGCCGAACGTCTGGCTGGGATAGAAGCGAAGCGACGTGAGCGTTTCGTTCCCGCCCCACACGGCCCACCGGAACCAGACCTGCCCCGCATCCTCCTCCGGTAGTAGATGGAGCAGACGGTCGCCTCGGGGACTCCAGAAGAACGCCGGGACGAAGCTCGACGACACCTGCTCGATGTCGCCGGTGGCGAGATCGATCACGGACAGTGGTTGCACATCGTTCGCGCCTTCCAGGACCTGGAACGCGATGCGGCTCCCGTCTGGGTTCACGACGAACGAGATGGAGCCCGAGAACGAGAGGAGATCGTCGGCGCGCGCTCGCGCGACGTCCTGCACGACGAGATGCTGACCGGTCGGCCTGCCGGCCGCGTAGACGAAGTTCGTGCCGTCGGCCGTCCACACGGGTGCGCGGAACGAACCGGGTCGAGAGTTCACCGTGACGAGCGATCCGTCGAGGCTCAGCCGCTCCAACCGATCGAACCCGACGTGCACGAGCAGCTCCCGGCCCGTCGGATCCCACGACAGGTAGAAGGGGTCGCCGCCGTCCAGACGCGTTGCCTCGGTGCCTCCTGCCTCGACGTCGACGACGCCGAGCTGGATACCGTCGCCTTGCGGCGAGCCGAGGAACGCGATGCGCGAGGATGTCGGATCCCACGAAAGGTAGAAGGGCGCGACCGTCGTCGACGCCTCGGTCCGTTCCGCCCCCCGCGCCGTCGTCGTCACGAGCGTCGCCGCCGGCTCGCCAGTCGTCGCGTCGAGGCTGACCCACGCGACGCGGGAACCGTCTGGGGACCACGTCGGTTGCACCACCAGACTCTCGCCCTGGACGACCTCTGCGAGGACGATGGCGTCCGATCCGTCGGGCGCGACGTTGACGAGGTTGCCCGCCTCGTCGATCACCATGAGCCGACCGCCGAGCGACGCGGGGACGCGCCCCTCCGACGACGGCACGGGTGATACCCCAGGCGAGGTCTCGGTCGGAGACGCGGGTGGAGAGCCGACGTCCACGTCCGGCAGATCCGTGTCGTCGCCAGGCGACGTGCACGCCGCCGCGGCAAGCACGAACGCGAGGGCGAGGGCTCGCGATCGTCGCAGGGTTCTCGCCGAACCGGCCGCGCGTGAGCGCATCACGGCGACCGTATCAACTCGGCGCGTCGGGCGGGTGCGCCATCCGGAGCGCGGTCGAGCACCGAACGCCCCGCTCCGGCCCGTACACAGCGTGGTACGGGCGTCCGTCGCGACCGCCGGCCAGGCCGGGTCCGCGCATCAGCGTCACGCCACGGGCACGCGCCGTCCACGTTTCGACCACGTCGCCCTGGCGCGACGCGCGAACCTCGAATCGTGCTGAGCCGATGACCGTGAAGACGGCGACGAGCCGCCGATACCATCGACCGTCCATGTGCGCCGTCACGCCAACGGAGCCGGGCCGATACACGCCCACTCCCGCCTCGTTCGGCCGCCACGTCGCCAAGCCGCGCACGCCTTCGCCGTCCGTGCGGACGCGTTCGGTGAACTCGCCAACCAGCGTTTGGATGCACGGGAAGCCGGCGAACGGCGACTCGACGTCGAACCCGTCGATCTCCATGCGGACCTTCGCCGTTCCGAACTCGCCGGACATCGTTCGGAGCGGCCCGCCACGGATCTCGTCCCACAGCTCGGCTGCGAATCGCTCGTCGAGCACGTCGTCGAGGTGCGAGAACCCGTCGGATGCCGTCCGGCGGAGCGCGTTCGACAGATCGACGCCGTTCGCGAGCGCCCCTATCACTCGAAGCCCGGCAGATGCTGTCGGAACAGGATGTAGCCGAGGCCGGCGCCGACGTCGAGCAGGAGGTGCGCGACCACGATCGGCCACACTCGTCTCGTCCTCGAGAAGACGGTTCCGAAGAGCGCTCCCATCGCCAGGTTGCCGAGGAACCCACCCCACCCCTGGTACAGGTGGTACGTCCCGCGCAACAGAGCGCTCGCGCCGACCGACGCGCTCTCCGTGAGACCGAGCTGCCGCAGCCGCGTGACGAGGTAGGCGACGACCACGACCTCCTCGAGCAGCGCCGCCTCGGTGGCGTTCAGCACGAGCACCGGCACCGTCCACCAGTGCCCCAGCGGCGGCACCGGGACGACGAACCGGTTCACGCCGAGCTCAACGGCCGCGAGGTACACCCCGATGCCGGCGAGTCCGACGACGGCGAACAATGCGATGCCGTGCACCACGTCGTCGCGCACGCGGTCGGCGCGGAGGCCTAGCGCACCAATACCCTCGCCGCTCCGGCGCACCAGGTACACGACGAGCCACACCGGCGCGAGCCCGAACAGCGATCCGAGCACCTGCCGAGCGAGCATCGTGCTCTGCGAGACCGACGCGACACGTGCGCCCCGCACCGGGAACTCGAACAGCGTGAGGATCGCGAACACGGCGCTCGCGAGCAGCGACAGGGAGAGCACGACCAGCGTCTCCTCGGCGAGCGTTCGCCGCGGCAGGGGCGGCGCGTCCCGCCGATGCTCGTTCGTGCGCATGGCGCAAGCGTACGGCGGGTGCGTAGGATGCGCGCCGACGTGGATGCCGGCCGGTGAGCGAAGCGAACGTCGTGTGGCCGGCCTTACCGTGACGGCCAACGGCGGAAAGGACACGCGCGACGTCGCCGACGTCGTCGTCGTCGGCGCCGGCACGATCGGCGGGTGGGCATCGTGGTTCGCCAGACGGAACGGCGCCAAGCGCGTCGTGGTTATCGAACGCGACCTCGCCGGACAGGGAGCGAGCAGCCGTGCCGCCGGGATCGTTCGGGCGCAAGGCGGAACGCGTGAAGCCGTCGCCCTGGGCCGATGGTCGATCGACTTCTACAACCGACAGCACGATCTGCTGGGCACCGATTCCGGGTTCCGCGAGCTCGGCTACCTCCTCCTCGCCGTGACGAGCAGGGACGAACGCGAGGGACGCGAGCGCGTGGCGATGCAGCGCGCGGACGGGCTCGACGCGCGGTGGCTCGGCGTCGACGAGGCCGTCGAGCTCAACCCGACACTGGCGCCGAACGGGTTCCGCGGCGCCTCGTACGTCGCGACCGACGGACACATCGATCCGCCGCGCAACGTACGCGCGTACTCGCTCGCGATGCAGCGCTCGAAGGTCGATCTGCGCGAGCGGACGGCGTTCACCGGACTTCGTTGCTCCGGTCCGCGTGTCGTGGGCGTCGAGACGAGCGCCGGCCCGATCGCGACCGAACGCGTGATCCTCACCGGCGGGCCCGCGCTCCGCGCGGTCGGGAGGATCGCCGGTGCGACGATCCCGGCCGGGGGCGCGCGCCATCAGGTGGCCGTTTCGGAGCCGCACGACGCGTTCGGCGTCGACCGGCTTCCGATGGTCTTCGACGTCGGCGCCGGGCTGTACTGGCGGCTCGAGGAGGGCGGCTTGCTGTGGGGCATGAGCAACCCGGATGAGAGGCCGGGGCGAGCGCGAACGATCGACTGGACGTACCTGAGGAGGATGCAGCGACGGTTGCGGCGATTCGTTCCGGTGACCGGCGACCTCGGCATCCGAAAGGTGTGGGCGGCGACGATCGACTACACGCCCGACCATCTACCGATCATCGGGCCGCTCATCACGAGCGACGGAGAGGGGGTCGACGGGACGGTTGTCGCGTCGGCGGCCGGTCACGGGATGATGTGGGGACCCGCCGTCGCGAAGGTCGCGGCCGACCTGGCGGTCAAAGGCCGGACGAGCGTCGTCGATGTAAGCGGGTTCGGTTTGGATCGGTTCGACGAGCAGGGACGGTCGCCTTCGTACGACCCGATCGCCCTGCCGTTTCCGATCGACCTGTCCGACGATCCCGAGGAGTGAGGATCGCTACCGCAACGCGACGTCGACGAGGATCAGCTCGGACACGTCGTTCGCCGAGACCCGGACCGACGACTGGTCGGTGATCTGTGCCGCGTCGCCCGTCTGCATCTGCTCGCCGTTGGCGTCGACGTCGCCCTCGATCACGTAGAGATACGCGCCGCGTTCCCGGCCAAGCTCCTGCTCGACCGACGCTCCTTCGTTCAGCCGCGACACGAATACGTGCGCGTCCTGGTGAACCCGAACCGCTGCGCCGCCGTCGCCGCTGATCGCCTTCAGCATCCGGTCCGTGCGGTCGGCGGCCGTGAACACCTTCTGCTCCACGCCGGGCTCGAGTCCGCGTTCGTTCGGCATGATCCAGATCTGGATGAACCGCATCGGCTCGGTCTCGGACGCGTTCTGCTCCGAATGCCACGCGCCACTGCCGAGCGTCATCCGCTGCACCGAACCCGCCGGCAGCGGGCCGGGTGCGCCGCCGACGTTGTCCTCGTGACGGAACGAGCCCTCGACGACGTACGTGAGCCCCTCGATATCCCGGTGCGGATGCAGTGGCCAGATCGCGCCGGGGATCAGTCGATCATCGTTGAAGACGCGCATCGTGCCGAAGCTCGTGTACTCGGGGTCGTAGTACGTGTCGAACGAGAAGTGCCAGCGCGCCCGGAACCAACCACCCTCGACGTCGGAGATCTCCTTGTCGCGCCGAACCTTGATCGCCATCGCGCGGTCCGCGCGGCTAGAACTGCAAGACGGGGCAGGTCAGCGTGCGCGTGACGCCCTCGACCGACTGGATGGGCATGACGATCGCTTTGGCGAGCTCGTCGAGATCCGCCGCCTCGCCGCGAGCGATCACGTCGTAGGGACCCGTGACGCCGTCGGCCTGCATGATGCCTTTGATGCCCGAGATCTCCCGTGTGACGTGATTCGCCCTGCCGACCTCGGTCTGGATCAGGATGTACGCGCTGACCACGGCGAACCCCCCTCGTGCTGGCCGGCAGCCATCGTACTCGGAACCGATTCACGCCGTTTGCTCGAGCGCGCCGATGGCCTCCTCCATCGTCGGCTGAGCCGCGGTGCCCCCGAGCGCCCGCCCCGACAGCGACGCGCACGCGACCGCGAGCGCCAGACACCGGTCGAGCGACCAGCCGCGAAGCCGTCCGGCGATGAACCCCGCGGCGAAGGTCGCCCCGGCCCCCGTCGTGTCGACGACGTCGATGGGGATCGCCTCAGAGCGGACGACCTGATCGCCCCACATCGCGAGGCCGCCGCCCTGTCCGAACTTCACGGCGACGACCGTGCCGTGTTCGGCCAGCGCCTCGGCCGCGACGTCCACATCGTCGACACCCGTGATCGCGCGGATCTCGATCGAGTTCGCGAACAACATGTCGGTCTCGGCCAGAAGGTCGAACAGACCGCCGTTCCAGTTCCCCGTCGGATCCCGGTTCGGATCGACAGACGTCGACGCACCCGCGTGATGCGCCCGTTCGAAGAGTTCCCGGAGGTCCGGACGGAGCGACTCCTGAAGGTAGAGAGACGAGACGTGCACGTGCCTGCTGGACGACAGCACCGCACGGTCGACGTGGCTCTCGTCCAACGCGGCGATCGTGCCGACGTCGGTCATGACCGCCTCGGCCTCGTCGCGCTTCACCACGATCGACAGGCCCGTGGTGCGCTCGGGATCGACAACGACACCGGTCGTGTCGACGCCGTGCGCGTCGAGAGACTCGACGACGAACCGTCCGAACGCGTCGTCGCCGACGATGCCGGCGAACGCGACGTCGAGGCCGAGTGTCGCCGCGCCGCACGCCGCGATTCCGCCCGAACCGCCGAGAGTGAGTACGGACCGCTGGACCAGGCGCTCGCCCTCTTCGAACTCCGGGAGCCGGTCCGCGGAAACGATCAGGTCCGGCTTCGCGTCACCCAGAACCAACAGGTCGAACGCTCGAGCCACGACAAGAGCCTAATCCCGGCTACCTCCGCCCCGCCTCGCGCAGACGTCTCCGCTCCGACAGGTGGTCGGCGACGCCGATCGCGCTGAACGGCAGCGCCGGCGCGACGATGAGCACGACGTCGCCGGCGACGCGAACGCTGAGGTAGACGTACGCGGCGGTGACCGCAACCGCCAGAGCGCGCGCCTTCCAGCTCTCGTCTTGGTCCGCTCGAAGCGCGACGATCCCGCCCGCGCCGATGCCGGCGACCAGGCCGGTGACGCCGTCGGCCGCGAGCGCCCAGACCGGGACTCCGACGACCAGTGTGAGGATCATCGCCCTGACGACGGCGCCGGGACCGCGCGGGTGCTCGGACAGGAGCGCCAGCGCGACGAACACGAACGGGATCAGCGCCAGACCGAACGCGATGAACGGCCCCGCCGCGGGTGCGTCTGCCTCCTCCGACGCGGCGGAGACCAGACCCACCAGGATCGACCAGTACGCGGGTACGAGGACCAGCGTGGACAGCAGGATCGCGCGCCATTTGCGCTTCGCTGGAAGGGGCTCGGCTCCGGCGGATGCCGGCCGCCGCGACCTCGAGGTCATCATCCCTTGACGGCGCCGGCGGTGAGGCCCCGCACGAAGTACTTCTGCAGCGAGAAGAACACGACGAGCGGCAGCGACATCGAGATGAACGCCGCGGCCGTCAGCACCTGCCAGTCCTCCCCGCGTCCCCCAAGGAGATTCCGCAGGGCGACCGTGAGCACCTGGTTCTGGCTGGTCCCTCCGAGGAAGACGTACGCGACGAGCAGGTCGTTCCACACCCACAGGAACTGGAAGATGGCGAACGCCGCGAGCGCCGGAACGGAGAGCGGGATGATCAGCCGCCAGAAGATCGTGAAGTGGTCGGCGCCGTCGATCTTCGCCGACTCGATGATCGATGACGGAAGCGAACCGATGTAGTTGCGGAGCAGGTACGTGGCGAGCGGCAGCCCGAATCCAGCGTGGGCGAGCCACACGCCGAGGAACGTCCCGTTCAGGTCGAGATCGGGGAAGATCTGCCGGCCGAACAGCACCGCGCCCCCGCTGTACAGCTTGAGGATCGGGATCAGGGCCATCTGCAGCGGGACGACGAGGAGCCCGACCACGATGACGAACATCACGTACCGTCCCTTGAAGTCCATCCACGAGAACGCGTACGCGGCGAAAGCCGCGATGGTGATGGGAATGACGGTCGCCGGGATGGTGACGGCGAGGCTGTTCATGAACGCGTTGCCGAACCCGGCGGCGTCGAGCGCGGTCCGGTAGTTCTCGAGGGTCCATTCGGCCAGCCGGAACGGGTGCGCGAACACCGTCCACCACCCGGTGCTGAGCACCTGCTCCTCAGGACGGAACGACGTGATCAGCACGCCCACCGTGGGGACCAACCAGACCACGACGATCAGCGTGACGACGATCCGAACGCCCCAGCCGCCCTTCTTGGGCTCGCCGACGTTTCCGGCTTCGCCGGGCACGTCGCGGACCGCCACCTCGCCGCGCTGCGGCTCGGTGGCGATGGCCGGTGGGACGGTCGGCGAGCTCATCGCGTCAGCTCCTCTTCGCGGAAGCGCCGGACGTTCCAGATCATCACCGGAACGATCACGACGAACAGGACCACGGCGATCGCCGCTCCACGTCCGAAGTTCCGGCTGCTGAAGAACCAGTCGATCATCCGTTCGGCGATCACGACCGTGCCGTCGGACTCCGCGTTCCCCATGATGAACACGATGTCGAACACCTTCAATGCGTTGATGACCATGTAGGTCGTAACGACGACGATGGTCGGCAGGATCGACGGCACGATGATCCGCCGGAAGACCTGCATCTCGGAGGCGCCGTCGATCCGTGCCGCCTCGATGATCTCGTCCGGGATCGCCTTGATCGCCGCGGACAGCACGACCATCGCGAACCCGGTCTGTATCCATACCAAGATCACCATGAGGAACAGGTTGTTCCACGGCTGCAGCGTGAGCCACGCGACGGGGTCCTGACCGAGCCCTATCCAGATCCCGTTCAGCAGGCCGATGTTGCTTCCGAATCCCTGCGGCCGAAAGTCGTAGATCAGCCGCCAGGTGATCGACGCTCCGGCGAACGAGATCGCCATCGGCAGGAAGATCGCCGACTTGGCGATCGCCTCGCCCCGACGGAGCCGGTCGGCCAGCGTTGCGAACGCGAGCCCGATGGTCACGCCGAAGAACGGGACGATCACGATCCACGCCGCCGTGTTGCGAATGGCCGTCAGCATGTCGTGGTCGGTGAACACGAACCGGTAGTTGGCGAGTCCGACGAAACTCTCCGACCTCGCGTCCTTGAAGCTGATGAGGATCGTGTTGATGACCGGATAGACCAGGAACACTGCGAGGATCACCAGGCAGGGGCCGACGAACACGTACGGCCGTACTCCCTCGCGTACGCGCTCGGGCAGGAACTCGATGACCCTGTTCGCCCCCCAGTACAGGAAGAAGACGCCGCCGACGCCGACGACGAGCGCGACGCCGACGACGATGAAGCGGTTCGCGTTCTCGTCGCGCAGGTAGTCGAACGTCACCCACAGGAGGGCGAACGCGACGATGGGGACGAGGACCGCACTGAGCAGCCGGAGGACGAAGACGCCTACCCGTCCCGCGGACGCGGGCTGTGCGACCGCTTCAGGGGTCGTGTCGGTCACGTCGGGTCATCCTCTCCCGACCTCGGTCCGTCACGCAAACACGAGGGGCGGCCGCTGTGCGGCCGCCCCTCGGTTCCGGCAACTCTCCTCGGTCTACTCCGCCGGCCAGCTCGATTCGATCTCGTCGAGGATCCCCTCGATCGAGTCCGGACCATTCCGCATGTAGTCGACCATCCCGGTCCAGAAGCTGCCCGCCCCGACGGCCGACGGCATCAGGTCTGAGGCGTCGAACCCGGCTGTCCCGGCCGCCAGACCATCCGTCAGTACGGTGGACGACTCGGCGAGGATGTCGTTCGCGTAGCAGTCCGGGCCGACGTTGATGTTCGGGGAGATGCGGGAGGACGCCGGGTCGCCCGAGAGCGCGCACTGGACGTCCTCGGCCATGAACCGCTCGAGGAAGTCCCGGACCTCGGGACGGTTCCCGCCCGTCCCCACGACGGCGAGCTCACCGGCGAACAGGGTCCCTTCCTGGTCGATCGGCGGCAGCGGGAACCAGTCGTAGTCGACACCGGCCTCGGTGTCCTCCGGGAAGAACGCGTTGATGAAGCTGGCCTGTCGATGCAACCAGCAACCCGGCGGGTCCTCGAACATCGGGAGCGGCGCCTCACCGAACTGGAGCGAAGGCGTGTTCTCCGCGCCTCCGAGCACGTAATCGGGGTGGAACATCACGTCACCGAAGATCTGCGCCGCGTTGAGGACGGCAGGATCGTTGAACGGGATCTCGTGCGTGTACCACTGCTCGTACACGTCGAGCCCGGCGGTGCGCAGCATGATGTCCTCGATCCAGTCGGTGGCCGGCCAGCCGGTCGACCCCTCGCTCTGGAAGCCCACGCACCACGGCGTCCCGCCGTCGGCGACGATCTGATCGGACAGGGCAAGCATCTCGTCCCACGTCTCGGGTTCCGTGTATCCCGCGGCGTCGAAGTCGTCCTTCGGGTACCACACCATGCTCTTCAGGTTGATGTTGGTCGGAACGCCGTAGTGCTGGCCGTCGACCTCGCCGAGCGACACGAAATACTCGCCGAACAGCTCCTCGAGCTGGCCGACGTCCATCCCCAGGTCCTCCAACGAGGTGAGCTGGCCCGCCCCAGCGAGGTCCGCAACGAGTCCCGGCTGCGGCGCGAGGAAGATGTCCAGGGTGCCGGCCTCGGCGCGGATCTGAGATTGCTGTTCGGCCTCTCCGGACGCCTCGATCTCGGCGGTGTAGTCCGCGTCCGCGTTGATCATCTCGTCGATGATCCCGTTGTAGATCTCTACCTCGCCTGGGTCTCCGGCCGACAAGATGTTCACCTGGCCGGTATTCTCGGCGCCTCCCGCGCCGTCGCCGTCTCCGTCTCCGTCCTCGTCCGCGGCACACGCCGCTCCGATCAGGACGAGGACGAGAGCCGGCGCCATCAGCCTGAGCATGCGCATACGCTTCCCCCTCCTCTCGCGGGCAAGCTATTTCACCCACACGTATCTAATACGGTCAACCCGGCGTCGCGGGTCGAGCCATGGCGCCGCCGTCCGAACGCGCAATGAGGTCGGCGAACCAGCGCGCGCTGGCCTTCGGCGTCCTGGCCTGGGTGGCGAAGTCAACCCCGACCACGCCGAACCGCTTCGCGTAACCCTCCGCCCACTCGAAGTTGTCGAGCAGCGACCAGGCGAAATACCCGGCCAGTGGAACCCCCTGGTCGAGCGCACCGTTCGCAGCCGCCACGTGCTCACGCAGATACGCGACGCGACGATCGTCCTGGACGAAACCGTCGATTCCCGGCTCGTCCTCGAAGGCCGCTCCGTTCTCGGTGATCAAGATCTTTGCCGGCCCGTACTCGCGGTGGACCCTGGTCAGGACGGCGGTGAGGCCCTCGGGCTCCACGGGCCACCCCATCGCGGTCACCTCGATGCCCGGCGGCGGGTACGACCATGCGCCGAGCGATCCGGGGAAGTCCCCGCTGGCACGCCCCGGTCGCGGACGCGAGCTCACGGTGTGCCGGCGGTAGTAGTTCACGCCGAGGAAGTCGAGCGGCTTGGCGATGGACTCGAGATCGCCGTCCAGCACGAACTCCATGTCGGTCACGCCGCGGAAGTGCTCAATGAGCTCGCGCGGATATCCGCGGCCGAAGAGCGGATCCAGCACCAACGCGTTCAGGTGGAGATCGGCCAGGCGCGCGGCGCGGACGTCTTCCGGCCGATCGGTCTCGGGCAGGCACGGCTCGAGGTTCAGCGCGATGCCGACCTCGCCGGTTGTCAGCGCATCGAGGGCGAGTCCGTGCGCGAGCAGCAGATGGTGGGTCGCTGCGAGTGCGAGCGCATCGTCGTGTTTTCCCGGCGCGTGCACGCCGGTGCCGTACCCGAGCCACGCCGCGACCCACGGCTCGTTCAACGTGATCCAGAACGGCACCTCGCCTCCGAGTGCGTCGTGGACGAGGCGTGCGTACTCGGCGAAGCGCTCGGCGGTCTCGCGAACCGGCCACCCGCCCGCGTCCTCGAGAGCCTGGGGAAGGTCCCAGTGGTACAGCGTCGCCACGGGGGCGATGCCACGTCGGTTCAGCGCGTCGACGAGTCGGCGATAGTGATCGAGCCCGGCTCGGTTCGGCGCACCGCGCCCCTCGGGCTGGATCCGCGGCCACGCGATCGAGAACCGGTACGCGCCGATCCCGAGCTCGGCCATGAGGTCGGCGTCCTGTTCGTACCGGTGGTACTGGTCGCATGCGACGTCCCCGGTCTCGCCGCCTCGGACCTTTCCCGGGGTCCGACAGAACGTGTCCCAGATCGAGACTCCGCGCCCATCCTCGTGAACAGCGCCCTCGACCTGGTACGCCGACGTGGCGACACCCCAGAGGAAGCCGTCGGGGAAGGCGTGGATCGCAGAGTCTCGGCTCAGGCGCCGTCCTCGTAGATCCCGAGTCCAGTGTCGGGATCGAAGAAGTGCATCCGGCCGACGTCGACGGTGAGCTCGATCGGCTCGCCCTGCTTCGCCTTCGTCCGCGGGTTGAGTCGTGCGACGAACGTCGACTCTCCCTGCTGGGCCTCCTGCTCCACGGCCTCGAGCGCCTCGGCGCCGACGTCGTGCGCCAGCTCCTTGACGTCCTCGGTGACCACGATCGGCGCCTCTATCTTGAAATGCACGACGACGTCGGAGCCGAGCGCCTCGCGAAGATCGACCGTCGATCGGAGCCGGTCATCGGACGCCTGCGACGCGAGCGAGGCGTCTTCCATGTCCTCGGGGCGGATCCCGACGATCACCCGCTTCCCGTCGAACCGCTTCAGCGCCGGCCGCGATGACATCACATGGTCCGGTACGCGCAGCTTGAAGCCGCCGAACTCGATCGCCGCTGATCCGTTCGTTCGCGAGATCGTCCCCTCGACCATGTTCATCGCCGGTGAGCCGATGAACCCGGCGACGAACAGGTTCACCGGGTGGTCGTACAGGT
>OCZV010000676.1_pt1 | contig 12299 bp, 10 predicted proteins | sample 1539051 | NCBI WGS metagenome assembly OCZV01 (sample SAMEA3113581, study PRJEB22503) | soil metagenome
TAACGAAGGATCCGGATAGCGGAATTTATAATATCGGCAACTACCGGAGCCAGATCAAAGCTCCGAACCGAAACGGCGGACTGTTTCTCGGCCAACACATGGGCCAGCATTGGCAGAAATGCAAGGCGAGAGCCATTCCGCTGGAGGCGGCCATCGTGATCGGCGTGACACCAGCGATCGCCTATGCGGCCACTTCCAAACTCCCGTACGACTTCGACGAATATCGGCTTGCCGGCGGCCTCGCGGGCGAGCCTATCGAGGTCGTGCGATGCCAGACCGTAGACTTGTACGTGCCCGCGACAGCGGAGATTGTCATCGAAGGCAATATCTCTACTGAATGGGTCGAACCCGAAGGGCCGTTTGGCGAATATCCCGGTTACATGGGTCATCGTGGAATTTCTCCCTTTATGGAGGTTACCTGCATGACCCATCGGCGGGATGCGATTTACACGGCGCTGATGAGCCAGTTCCCGCCCAGTGAGAGCAGCAAGATCAAGCACACGGGAACGGAAAAGATCATTTATAAATACCTTCGCTTCGATAGCGGCAATGCGGCGGTTTTGGACGTAGCGATACACGATGAAGTCAGCGGCAGCGGCCAGGCGTACTGTGTCATCAAAATGAAAAAGGCCAGTCAGGGAGACGTCTGGCGTGCGTTGAATGCGAGCGCAGGTTACGTGGGGAGTTATGCAAAGGTTTGCATCGCGGTCGATGACGATATCGATATCTGGAGTCCGGCCATGGTCAACTGGGCGATTTGCTTCAACGTCAGGCCCGAACAGGATGTCGTGATTGCGCGGGGAAAATCTCCCGGACTCGATCCATCCGCGTATCCTCCGGAAGTGCCGACGCACGTAAGTCGCCAAGCATCGACCGCGGCGCTTTTGATCGACGCGACCCGGCCGTGGCCCTATCCACCGGTTTCGCTGCCGCGAAAGGAATTCATGGAGAGGGCTAAAGAGATCTGGGAGGAGCTCGGATTCCCAGAGCTGAAGCCAAGGATGCCTTGGTTTGGGTACAGTCTGGGAGCATGGACTCCGGACGATCAGGAAGAAGCCGAACTCGCGCTGCGCGGCGATCATTTCATCACCGGCGAAAAAGCGAAAAGCCGGCGCGTGAAAACATAAGGACGGAAGAACCGCGCTCGCGACAAAATGAATTCTGCGCGGCTCTGCCGAGATCGAGGGCATAGTGAAAAGGAGCAGAAGGAATGAAGAACGGATTTAAAGCCTTTGACAGCGATATGCACGTCTATGATCCGGCCGATCTCTATGTGAAATACATGAATGCCAAGTGGGGAGAGCGCATTCCTCGCGGCGAGCGAAACGGCAAGCATGGAAGGGTGCAATTTCGCTTAGGCGGCGGCACGACATTGCGAGCGATTACCGACGTCATCGATCACGGGCAGAAGCAGGTCGCTGAGCGCTACGGCTTCGCCGTCGCGCGCGACTACGATGCGGTCTCACAGCTGCAGGCCATGGACATGGAAGGATTGGATTTGGCCGTCCTGTTTCGGACGTCCCCGTTGCACTGCGATGACACTTTCGAGCCGGACTACGCCAATGACCTATGTAAGGCGTGGAACGACTGGATCACGGATTTCTGCAAGGAAAATCCGCGCCGTCTTAAGGCTTCGGCCTTGATTACGCTCCATGACGTCGACCTGGCTGTCGAAGAGGTACGGCGTGTTGTCACCCAACTCGGAGCCGCCGGCGTATCGTTATGCCCGGAACCGGTGAACGGCAAACGGATACACGACCGGTACTATGATCCGCTGTGGGAGGAAATTTCAAAGCTCGGCGTCGCTCTCTGCTTTCATCCCCCCGCGCGGCCCAAGCAGGATCAGGTGGCGAACAAATTCTTCGGTCATCCCAACGCGAACATCGTTGCTTTGGCCCTCCGCAATCCGGTTGAATTGATTCTGGCGGTGTCGAGCTTCTGCGCGGGCGGTGTCCTGGAGAAATTTCCCAAGCTCCGCGTCGCCTTCCTGGAAGGCAACTGCGCCTGGCTGCCTTGGCTCTTGTACCGTCTGGATGAACGGGCAAAACTGCATGGGCCACTCGCCGATGTTCCGCTGTCACGAAGACCGAGCGAATACTTCCTTGAGCATTGTTTCATTTCGATGGATCCGGATGAGTACCTAGTGACGGATGTCATTGAACGAATCGGCGACGGCAATATCCTGCTTTCCACAGACTATCCGCATATCGATGCCCATTTTCCGTCTGCACTCGATGAGTTCTTTCGGATTGAACCCATCAGCGACAGCAGCCGCCGCAAGATTCTTTGGGACAATTGCGCCAGACTGTACAACGTTGAATGACCGCGACGACCCGGTTTGTTTGTCGGCTTTACCGTAAGTTTTTGTTTTATAAGTGTCCTTTCAATTACTATCTATTAGGAGAAGTTGAATGTTCTTATCTCAAGAAGAACTAGAGCGGTTGTACAGCCGGTTTCCCTATCCGCGGTTCTCCGCTGCCGAATATCAGCGCCGCTATGAAAACATTCGTAAGATGATGCGCGAGATGAGGCTGGATTGCCTGCTGATCATCGGCGGCTCCGCGGCCTACGGCCGGCTGTGGTTCAATTTTCGCTATGTGACAAATATGGTGGGCAAGGCCGAAATGGCCAATTACTGCTTGTTCCCGAAAGAAGGTCATCCGTGCCTTATCGTTCGTCCGGGCCATTCGCTCGCCGGCGGTATGCTGGCGCGCACTGCCGTGCGGGAAATCATTGTCGGCGAACCGAACGTATTGAGCGCGATCGTTCAAACCCTTCAGGATCGAGGTTTCGATAAGGGCAGGATCGGCATTGTCGAGTATGATCCTTACACCTCGATTCCCAAAAACCATTGGGACTTCTTCAATTCCAAGCTACCGCAGGCGGAATTTGTTTTTGTGACCAGGGAATTTATCGCCCTCCGGCTGATCAAGAGCGACGAAGAAATCGCCGCTCTGGAAAAATCTGCTGAGCTCGGAGACATCGGCATTCAAGCCCTGGTCCGGCGCGTGAAGGCCGGAATGAGCGAAGGCGAGGTCTTCGGCATCGTCCATGAGGCCGTGCTCAAAGCTGGCGGCGAGATGGGAATGATTCAGGTCGCGTCGGCTCCGATGCTTGACCCAGACCTCAACGATCAACGGCCAAGAGCGGTGGAGCGAATTGTCGGCGAGCGAGACATCATCAACAACGAGCTCGGCATCTTCTACAATGGTTATGAAGCGCAAACAGGAAAACCCGTAGTCACAGGAATACCCACGCCGGAGTATCGCGAGATGTTCGATATTGCTCTCGAAGGATACAAGCGGGTTGCGGCAACGCTTTGGCCGAATAAAACCAGCAGCGACTCCGTCGAAGCGGGCAAGTTCATTCATGACACCGGCTACGATGTTTATGGCGGCTATCTCCAAGGCATGCTCGGCGCCAATCCGCGACACGAGCCGCAGATCGGTCCCGACCGAGCGCAAAGCGCCGAAGACCGATTTCTCTACGACGAACAAGGCCGGCTCGTTTACCAGTCGGGTATGATGTTCACGCTGCAGATGCACATTATCGATAGGCAGAAGACGCGTGGTCTGTTTCTGGCGGACAGTTTCGTCGTGACAGCCAACGGTCCGCGCTGCTTGAATAGGTTCCCGCCGCAGTTGGTGAGGATTTAGTTGACCCGGCGGGAAGCCTTGCCCCGAGGTCCACTTTCGCGGGAATGGCGTTCGAATTATTCACCGAATCTCAGAAACATCACAAGAAAAGGCCCATTATTGCAAGCGATTACGGGTAAAAGGAAAAGAAGAGGAAGAGCTTAGGTCCGCAGCCTTGAAAACATTGTGTGCGGAAGGTTTCGGCTCGGGGAGGGTCTCCGCCGAAATGTTTTTGGCCGAGAGACTTTGCTGCTTGCGGACTTTGCCTTTATAGGCGTGGATTTCTTTGCTTTCGGACCCTTGAACGCCAGACGAGTTGGTCTATTCAAACGGCTCTCTTGCCATTGCCGCAAGCCGTGCCGAATGTAGTGGGGATCCAAGTTTAGTGAATGACAGAGACCCTCAAAGGCGAATAATCGCTCACTTCGCTCGGTGAAGATCCACTCTTCGGTTTCCTCAAAGAGCTGTCGTTTCTTCCTCTCACGTGCAAAAAGGTTGTCTTGAAAACACATCACGGCGTCCTCCAAGACAGCGAGCAACAGCTTCTTTTCGGGCTCCAGCGGGGTGGCTCGGTGTATCGTGTCTTCAAACTGTGCGGTGGCCAGGGAGTCCGGCTGAAAAATTGAATTGATTAATGTTTCTTGCACGTGAAAACAGTCCTCGCCAGCGACCATGAATTGTCGCCGGCAAAATCGATCGAGTGGGTTTCCTATAGCTATTCTTTACCATTTTCATCACAACGCAAGAGGGTACGCAAAATATGTTTATCGGAACGGATAACTTTACCAACCGCGGCTTGGCTCGCTGAACTTTCGACTCTTTTTTGGTATACCACGTGTCTATGCAAATCGTGCAGGCGACGCTTTGGATCTATGCTGCCGCCCTCCGTCGTTCGTTCCGCTGCGTGGCGGAGAACTGGGTGATCAGTTTCGCCCCACTGGCGTATGGCGTAGGCTTATCGTTGGTGGGATTTGTCGTCACCCCTCTCGGTTTTGTCGGTGGCCTGATCCTCGGATTGGCAACCCAAGCGTGCCTGAGCTCCGGCCTCCATCTTCTGGAGAATATGGTAAAGATCGGGGTGGCGAACCTGAACGATTTTATCAAGGGCTTTAGGGTCTATTTTTGGGAGCTGCTTTTAATCTCCTTTATCCTATGGATTCCCATGCGGGTGGCGGCTGTCGGTCTCGCATCGGTTCCAAACGGCGCTCTCATCTATATGTTGATCAAAATTGCTTTATACGTCCTTCTTAATCCGCTTCCGGAGTGTATTTATCAAACTCGATCGTCCGGCATTCAGCTACTCGGCGCCAGTTACAACTTTATTGTAGAAAACTGGATCGAATGGTTCTTGCCGAATATCCTGATGACCGTGGCGGGTTTCTTTCTGTTTCGCGTCCTTGAAGTCCTGACCTTCGGCTTGCCGGTATTCCTGCAACTTTTCGCCATCGCCTTTGGATTCGGCCTTTGCCTTACCTATTTTATGGTTTTTCGCGGCTTTCTTTTTGCGGAACTCAATGGCACGACGCGGCGCAGCCGAGTGTTTCGATATAACGCCCGAAGCCGAGACTAATAAGACTAAAAACGCCAATCCGTACGACGCGAAAATTGCTCAAAGAGGTCAATAGGGGCAGAGGCTAACGCTGTTTGACTACGCCAAACATACATACCCTTTCAGTCCTTTGCTTGACCTCTATAGGTTCTTATGGTGTATGGGAGTGAGGTTACAAAGATCGAGATGAAAGTTGCAGCCATAAAAGGATTTTCGGATATCCTTCCGGGAGAGGTCGAAAGTTGGCAGTTTATCGAGGAAAAAGCCCGTCAGGTGTTCTCGTCTTATAACTTTTCCGAAATTAGAATTCCTATTTTGGAAAAGACGGAGCTTTTTAGTCGTTCGCTCGGCGAAACGACGGACATTGTCGAAAAGGAGATGTACACTTTTGCCGACCAGGACGCGAAGGGCTCCATGCTCACCCTGAGACCAGAAGGCACCGCCGGCGTGGTGCGCGCGTATGTTGAATCGGAGATGTATAAAACCGAGCCGGTGCGAAAACTCTATTACATCGGCCCCATGTTCCGACGGGAGCGCCCGCAGAAGGGGAGAATGCGCCAGTTCCATCAGATCGGGGCTGAGGCGCTGGGGCGCGGCGATCCGTTCATCGATGCGGAGATCCTGCTCCTCTTGCAGGATTTCTTCTGCGCGGTCAGGCTTGATGGAGTCACGTTGCAGTTGAATTCGCTCGGCTGCGTTCAATGCCGACCGCTCTATCGCGAAAAGTTGCTGGCCTTCCTGAGACGAAAGAAAGACTCGCTTTGCGCAAATTGCCAAAGGCGGATGGAACGCAATCCGCTCCGGGTATTGGACTGTAAGGAACCCGCTTGCGTGGAGGCTACACGGGAAGCTCCGTCGATACTTGATAGCCTTTGCGCAGACTGCCGTGCTCATTTTGTGGACGTCCAGCGTCTGCTGGCCGAAGCCGCCGTTACGTACGTTCTCAATTCTCGCATGGTGCGCGGCCTTGATTACTACGGCCGCACGACCTTCGAATGGACCACCGATCAGTTGGGCTCGCAGAATGCGGTGGCGGCCGGCGGCCGCTATGACGGTCTCGTCGAAGCGTTGGACGGACCGGCAATTCCCGGCGTCGGGTTTGCGATTGGTGTCGAGCGGTTGGCGATTCTCTTGCGCGCGAAGGAAGGCAGCAAGCCGGCCCGACCGTCGCTTTATGTTGCCTGGATCGGCGCTCAGGCGCGGGATTGGGCCTTTCCGGCCGTGCATCGTCTGCGCCGCAGGGGCTTGTCTGTGGAGCTCGAAGCCGAAGCGAGGAGCCTAAAAAGTCAGATGAGGCGCGCCGACAAACTCAAGGCGGATTCGGTCTTAATAGTCGGCGATGATGAACTGCAGAAACGGCGAGCTTTACTGCGTCGTATGGCAACCAAAGAACAAGAAGAGGTCGATTTCGAGAAAATCGAAACCGTGTTGATGGCGAGGAAGGCGAACTGATGGCGATGGAAAGAGCTTTCAGCGACGCGCTGGGCGATTGGAAACGCAGTTGCTATTGTGGCGCGCCAAGGGCCCAAGGCGTAGGCCGTGAACTGATTCTCGCCGGGTGGGTGCGGACGCGACGGGACCATGGCGGTCTTATTTTCGTCGATCTCCGCGACCGAAGCGGTATCACTCAAGTTGTTTTCAACCCCGCGTTCAATGCGTCAGCTCATGAAAAGGCGAAGCAGCTGCGCTCCGAAGACGTGATCGCCGTGCGCGGCACGTTGGCCAAGCGTCCGGCGGAGACCTTGAATCCTCAACTGGCAACGGGCGAGGTGGAGCTCCTCGGCAAAGAAGTTAAACTTCTCAACGCGTCCCAGGTGCCGCCATTTAATATCGAAGACGAAACTGAAGCCAACGAAAACACGCGGCTCAAGTATCGTTATCTGGATCTGCGGCGGCCTCAGAGCGTTGCCCATCTGTTGCTGCGGTATCGGATGACGAAACTGATCCGTGACTATCTGGACGGCTTGGGTTTCATTGACGTCGAAACACCCGTGCTGACCAAGAGCACGCCGGAGGGGGCGCGGGATTACCTCGTGCCGAGCCGTATTTACCACGGGAAATTTTATGCCTTGCCGCAGTCGCCGCAGTTGTTTAAGCAGATTCTCATGGTTGGCGGCCTGGACCGGTATTTCCAGATCGTCAAATGCTTTCGTGATGAGGACCTCCGCGCCGACCGGCAACCGGAGTTCACACAGCTGGACATGGAGATGTCTTTCGTCAACAGAGAAGAGGTCATGGACGTCGTCGAGGGGATGATGTGCGTACTCTTCAAAGAGCTCAAGAGCATTGAACTTCAGAAGCCATTCCGTCGTTTGACATGGCAGGAGGCGATATCTCGGTATGGCTCCGATAAGCCGGATACGCGCTTTGGATTGGAGTTAAGTGACTTTACGGAGGCTCTCCGCAGCTGCCAAGCCAAGGTATTTTCGCAAGCCATCGAGACTGGAGGCGTCGTCAAAGGACTCTGTATTCCTAGAGGCGGCGAGCTTTCACGAAAAGATTTGGATGACCTCACTCCGCTTGCCGCCACCTTCGGCGCCAAAGGTGTCGCCTGGGCCAAGTTGACGGAAGAGGGATGGCAATCGCCGATTGCGAAATTTTTGTCTGCCTCTGAACAGAAAGCGGTCGAGAAGGTGTCTGGTGCAAAGATCGGCGATATCATTCTCTTTCTGGCCGACACGGCGAGGATCGTTCACGATGCGTTGGGAAATCTGCGATTGCACCTGGGTGCAAAGCTCGCTTTGATTCCGGGGGACGAATACGCGTTGGTCTGGGTCGTTGATTTCCCGCTTATGGATTTCGATCCGGAGGAGCAACGCTACGTTGCGTTACATCATCCATTTACTTCACCGTTGGATGAAGACCTCCCGCTGTTGGATTCAGAGCCGGTCAAAGCGCGGTCGAACGCGTATGATCTGGCGCTCAATGGTGTCGAAATCGGCGGTGGCAGCATCCGTATCCATCAGGTCGATTTGCAAAGGAAAATCCTTGGGCACCTGGGCATCGGTCCGGAAGAGGCCGAATCGAAGTTCGGGTTTTTTCTCGACGCGCTCAGCTTTGGCGCGCCGCCCCATGGCGGAATCGCGTTTGGTATTGACCGGCTTGCGATGCTTTTGAGCGGGGCAAAATCTCTGCGCGACGTCATCGCTTTCCCCAAAAGCCAGCGCGCGGTCTGCATGTTGACTGACGCGCCGTCGCCGGTGGAGCCAAAGCAGCTGCGTGAGCTGGGAATTCGCACCACGATTGTTGAATGAAGCGGTCTTCCTGCCGCGTTGAGACAACCGGCGTAGTCTGTTATTTTCTGACGGAGTTGTGATGCTAAAGACCCTCGCCCTGCTGTTCTTTCTGACTGTTGGTTGCAGCTTTGGTCCCGGCAATCTTCAAAGCAGGCACTCAACGGACTTAGAGGCTCGTAAGATCAGAAGAATCGCGGTCTTGGCACCCGCATCGATCGCTCCCGAACCAAAGCCGTCCGGCCCCTTTGCGCCGCACGCATCCGCTGAAGCAAAGACCTCGGAAAGGGAAGCTCCGGATAGTCTTGCCAGGCTGCTCTATTCCACCATGGCCTCCATGTCGAATTGGCAGATCGTCTCCGAAAGTGAAGTGCGGGAAATCGGGCAGTCGGTCCGGGCCTCCAGCGAAGCGGCGAGACTTAAACAAATCGGCGAGCGAGTTTACGCTGACGCCGTCATAACCGGTAGAATCCAGCGTTTCCGTGAAAGAGTTGGGGATGAATGGGGTATAAAGAGCCCGGCCTCGGTTGCTTTCGTGCTGGATCTCGTGGACGTTCGCCGCGGTGATGTCGTTTGGTCCGCTCGTTTCGATGAAACACAAAAATCATTGAGTGAAAATATCCTCGCCATTGGCGAGATCGGCCAACGCGGTGTGCGGTGGTTGACCGCCGAACAGCTCGCTCACGAAGGTATAAAGAAAGCCGTTGGTCAGTTGCACCAGATTCTTGTCCGCCGTCCTACTTCTTGAAACCAGTTCTCTCCGCTTCGATCGATCATTCCTGGCAGCCGATAAGCCGGTCTTGATTAAACGCCGAGTGCCGGATCGATTTCGAATGGCTTCGTTAACCGGTCGCTGATCCGTTTTCCCAAATCCTGGAGTTTCTTCCGACTGCCCCGATCGAGCAGCACCGATTGTCCGCCCGTCGTGAAGAGGCGCAGCGCGGGTACCGGAAAACTTTCCGCAGCCGAAGATCCGGCCACGGCAAAACCACTGTACACTTGGTCGATCCCGAGTCTAACTTTTTCGATTTCGGAATAGGACGTTGAGAGCGTTGTGGTAACGTAAACGGTCCTCCGGGTAAGCGTCACTTTATGTCTAATCGCATCAACAACGATCGTTCGTTTTTGGGAGAGGAGATAAAGGGAGATGGCGAAGAGGATCAGGTTCATAAGGGGGAAGTACCAGAGCGCACCCGCAGGGCCGACAAAACCTCGAAGTCGAATGGCTTCCACAATGGGAATCGAGACCAAGAGAAGCAGAAGTGCGATGCCGAAACAGAGAAAGGCCGGAAACCGCGCTCCCTGCCAGACGAGTCGAAGTTTTCCTGCGGTGTCTTCGACGATGCGGAAGCCGAGCCGATTACCAATCGTCTCAAACTGCTCTGGATGACCCTCCATGGGTGCTACAGGCTATAGAAGGTTCGAGGAGTGGGAAGAGGAGCTTTATTGCTTCGGGTGTTTCCGCTCCCGATAGAAGTCCCGAAAGCGGTACGCTTCTAACCGAATAAGATTTTGATACGAACCGAAACGCTGCGCGGGGTCCTCCACCTGGTCGAGCAGGTTCATTGCGTTGTCTTCGCTTTCGAAAACGCGAATCTTTTGGTACGTCGTTGAGCGCTCCGCTGGGATGCGTCCCATCTCCCGAATCAAGCTGCGAAACTGTGCAGGCTTCATGAGTTGACCATAACCCGCGCCCGCGGCCGTAGAGATGCTCTCATTGATCAACGTGCCGCCGAAATCATTGGCCCCGGCCATGAGCGCGATCTGGGACAGCTTGGGACCTTCCTTGACCCACGATACTTGCAGATTGGGGATCCATCGGTTCAGCATGAGGCGTGATACGGCATACATCTTCATGACCTCGGCCCCGCTGGCTCCCTGGCGCAGCGCAGAAATGCGCTTACGATGAAACATCGGCGCTTCTTCGTATACGAAACTCAGCGGCACGAACTCGGTGATGCCGCCGGTTTGCTTTTGGATGTCTCGCAAGATCCCGAGGTGAACGGCCTTATCATGAGACGATTCGATGTGACCGTACATGATGGTCGAGGTGGTCGGTATCCCGACCGCATGGGCTGTCTGGATCAGGTCGATCCATTGGGTGGTGGTGATGCGGCCCGGTGAGATCTGCTGTCGTATGTCATCCACGAGCACCTCGGCCGATGTGCCCGGAAGACTGCCAACGCCAGCTTCCTTCAATGCCCAGAGGTAGTCGCCAATCGTCACGCCCGTAAGCGTTGACCCATAGAGCACTTCTTCAGGAGAAAAGCCGTGGACGTGGAGGTCGGGGAGCGCCTCTTTCAGGGCGCGACAAAGTTTGACGTAATGCCAACCATCCATACCGGGAGCCAACCCTGCTTGGACGCAGACTTCCGTGGCTCCGAGCTCGCGGGCTTCACTCGCACGGCGGATGATTTCTTCGGTAGGCAAAAAGTATCCCTCTTCGGCCAAATGGCCGCGACTGAAGGCGCAGAAGCCGCAGCCTTTGACGCAAACATTGGTGAAGTTGATATTGCGATTAATCACATAGGTAACGATATTGCCGACGGTTTCAGACCGGAGATGATCTGCCGCAGCGGTCATGGCCAGGAGTTCCGAACCATCAACGTCAAAGAGGTGCGCGGCTTCGTCAACTGCGATTTCACTTCCGGACAAAGCTCGATCCAGGATGCGGCCGGTAACCGGCGTCACGGTGGAAAGTAGCCGTTCGAGCGAGATTTGCAGATGGGAAAAATCCATAGCCGACCTTAACGCGTACCGGGTTGGAACACAATAATGCTTACGTGCGGATGGCGTAGCGAGCGAATTCTGTCAGGAAGGAAAGGCTGGAAAGATCGCGCATGCGGTCAAGGTAAACCTTTCCGTTTAGATGGTCCCACTCGTGCTGAATTACGCGCGCGTGAAAGGCGTGCGCGATAAAGTCCACCTCCTCACCTTCTCTATTCAACGCCTGAATACGAATGCTCTTGTAGCGCGGCACCTTGCCTCGTAAATCGGGAATACTGAGGCAGCCTTCCCAATCGCTCTCCGCTTCTTCCGTCACCGGCGTGATCTTCGGATTGACGAGGACGGTCAAAGGGACCTTGGGCTTCTCGGGATAGCGAGGGTTGTCAGCGACCTCGAGAACGGCGATTTGTGTTGGTTCGTGCACCTGATTTGCGGCCAGTCCTACGCCGTCATACTCCTTCATCGTTGCGATCATGTCGTCGATGAATTTTTGTATTTCGGAGGATCTGAGCTGCTGCGGCGAGACTGATTCCGTAGTCTGGCGCAACACCGGATGTCCGAGGCGCGCGACTTTGAGAATCGACATGGGATTTACTTAGCATAGGCTCGGCTCTGGGGAAAGGCTTGAATTTGTTCTAAAAAGCAGCGGGCAACCAGCCAACTTGACAAAGGAGACCTAAGGAGTCTATATTCAAAGAAAGGTTTATGAAACGCTCGCAGTCGAGAATGGAGCGAAGCTCCCTGATGAACGTTGGACGACGGGTCGACTATGCTGTTCGCGCACTGTCATATCTCGCCGGCCAAACCGATGGAAAGATCGTCAGCCGCGCCGATATCGAAAAGAGCCAGGATATTCCTTCCTTTTATTTATCGAAGATCATGAAGGATCTGGTGGCCGGCGGTTTGGTGCATTCTCATATTGGCTCTAAAGGCGGATTTACGCTAGCCAAGGCTGCCACGATCATCAGTATTAAGGAAGTTTACGAAACGGTCGAGCGGCCCTTGGTGCTGATGGAGTGCCTCGAAAAAGGGCTCAACTATTGCTCGTATTGTTCGGTCTGCTCACAGAAGTCGATTTGGGAAGAAGCTCAAAACCTTTTGGCAACTTTTCTCGCAGGCGTATCGATTGCGAATATCGCCGACAGGCAGGGGCTC
>OCZV010000677.1_pt1 | contig 12294 bp, 8 predicted proteins | sample 1539051 | NCBI WGS metagenome assembly OCZV01 (sample SAMEA3113581, study PRJEB22503) | soil metagenome
GACCTCGGGGTTGTCGTAGTTGAGGTCGGGCTGATGGTGGAAGAACCGGTGCCAGAAGAACTGCTCGCGCTGGGGATCCCAGGTCCAGTTCGACGGCTCCGAGTCGACGAAGATGACCCGGGCCTCGCTCCAGCGCTCGCTGTCGTCGCTCCAGACGTACCAGTCCGCCTTGGGGTTGGTGCGGTCCTCGCGGGACTCCTGGAACCAGGGGTGCAGGTCGGACGTGTGGTTCATCACCATGTCGGCGATGACACGGATGCCCCGGCGATGCGCCTCGTCGAGGAACAAGTCCACGTCGTCGACCGACCCCGATTCGGGCAGCACCGTGAAGAAGTCGCTGATGTCGTAGCCGCCGTCGCGCAGGGGCGAGCGGTAGAAGGGCAGCAGCCACAGGCAGTCGATGCCGAGCCACTCGAGGTAGTCGAGCTTCCGCTGCATGCCCCGGAAATCGCCGAAGCCGTCGCCGTCGGAGTCGAAGAACCCCCGCACCGCCACCTCGTAGAAGACGGCGCGTTGGTACCAGCGGGCCTCTCCGGCGTCGATGGGGGTGGGCATCGCTCCCAGGCTGGCACATGGCCGGGACGCACATGCGCCCGCGGCCGGGATCTACATGGCGAGGATCAGGACCAGCACGACGAGCACCACGACGACCGCGGCGCCGACCAGGATCGCCGGCCGGTTTGCGAGCGAGGGGCGTGCCTCCGCCCCGTCGCCGTGCTCGACGTAGGCCCGGAACATCGCCGTGTCGGCACCAGGGTCGTCCTCGGAACGCTCGTTCATGGCGTCGATGGTACGCCGGGCGCCGCTCCCGGTTGGGAGTTGGGCCGGGTGGTTCGCCATGTCACTCGTGGCGGAGGGCCTGGGCGAGGTCGGCGGCCGAGCCCGCGGCGTCTGTGGGTCGCGGGGCCAGGTGCGGGATCTCGACCTCGATGCGGTCGATGGTGCCGGCGAAGGGGAACGGCGGCTCGTAGTCGTCGCACACCGGGAAGCCGCGGTCGGCGCCGATGTGGAGCCCCGCGCCCCCGATCTGCCAGCGGAAGGGCAGGTCCTCCGGCAGGTCGAGCTCGGCGACGCATTCGCCGTCGACGCCGAGGTGGACCCGACCGCCGCCCGTGCGCCGGTCCCGGGCCCGCTCGTAGCTGAGGCGGACCAGCTGATGCCCGGACACCAGTCCCACCGCCGAGGCCGCACGGTGGAGCGAACCGAACAGGCTGAACGCCACCACCGGGCGGCCGTCGAGCAGGTACAGCGCCCAGCCGTTGTTCCAGTCGCCCAGCGCGCAGACGATCCCCGCCCACGGGCCCGACCCGTCCGGCGGCGGCACGTCCAGGTGCGCGGTGAGCTCGAAGCCGCCACCCATGGGCGGCAGCAGGTCCTCGGCGATGCCACCGCCACCGGGCCGATAGACGCTCCGATGTCGCGGCGGGTTGGGCGACGGCTCGAGCGCCACCGCCCGGCCGATCAGGCTGTCGTCGAGCGGCAGCACCTGGTTGCGGCCCGCCTCGTGCCACCAGAGGGCCTCGAGCTCCGCCGCCTGCTCGGGGTGTTGGTCGGCCACGTCGACCGACTCGGCGAAGTCGGAGGACAGGTCGAACAGCGCCCACCGGTCGGTGGCGAAGTCGTGGCTGCCGGGGACCAGCTCGCGCTCGACGCTGAGCTGCTGGCCGATGTGGTCGGTGGTGGCCTTCCAGCCGTCGTGGACGATCGATCGCGAGCCGGCGATCTCGAAGTACTGCGTCTGGCGGGGGGTCGGCGCGGCCGGGTCGGCGAACGTGTGCCGCAGGCTGGCGCCGTCGATCGGCTGCTGATCGACGCCGTCCACCACGGACGGCGGGTCGATGCCCACGGCGTCGAGCACGGTCGGCAGCAGGTCCACGGCGTGGCATAACTGGTCCCGAACCCCGCCGGCCGCCTCCGGCGGCATGCCCGCGGGCCAGTGGGCGATCAGCGGGGTGCGGACGCCGCCGAGCCACGCGTAGCGCTTCCACAGGCGCAGCGGCGTGTTGCCGGCCCAGGCCCAGCCCCAGGGGTAGTGGTTGTAGGCCCGGAAGCCACCGAGGTCGTCGACATGCGCCAGCGTGTCGGCCAGGTCGTCGACGCGGTCGTGGGTGAAGCGGTGCTCGTTGAGCGACCCGGTCGGCCCGCCCTCGGCGCTGGCGCCGTTGTCGCTGATCAGCAGCACCAGCGTGTCGTCGAGCAGGCCGGCGGTCCGCAGTAAGCCCAGGAGCCGGCCGATCTGGGCGTCGGTGTGGGTGAGGAAGCCGGCGAACACCTCCATCATCCGGGCGTGGAGCCGGCGCTGCTCGGCCGGCAGCTGCTCCCAGGCCGGCACCCACGGGGGCCGCTCCGTCAGCCGGGTCCCCTCGGGCACGATGCCCGTGGCGAGCTGGCGGGCGAACGTCGCCTGCCGCCACGCCTCCCAGCCGGCGTCGAACCGTCCCCGGTAGGCGTCGATGAACGCCCGCGGCGCCTGGTGGGGAGCGTGCATCGCGCCGGGGGCGAAGTAGCAGAGAAACGGCTTGCCGGGGGTGGCCTGCTGCTGGTCCTGGATGAAGCGGATCGCCCGGTCGGCCAGATCCTCGGTGAGGTGGTAGCCCTCGGCGGGCGTGCGGGGCGGGTCGACGAAGCCGTTGTCCGCCACCAGTGCGGGGGTCCACTGGTTGGTGTCGCCGCCCAGGAACCCGTAGAACCGCTCGAAGCCGAGCCCCAGCGGCCAACGGTCGAAGGGACCGGACGCGCTCTGCTCCCAACGGGGCGCCAGGTGCCACTTGCCGACGGCGAACGTGCCGTAGCCGGCGTCGCGCAGGACGCGGGGCAGCGTCGCCGCCGACGGCGGGATCCGGCCGGTGTAACCGGGGAAGCCGGTGGGCAGGTCGGTGAGGAACCCCATGCCCACGGCGTGGTGGTTGCGGCCGGTGAGCAGGCACGCCCGGGTGGGCGAGCACAGGGAGGTGACGTGGAAGCGGTTGTAGCGCAACCCGCCGGCGGCCAACCCGTCGATGGCGGGCGTGTCGATGTCACTGCCGAAGCAGCCGAGCTGGGCGAATCCCAGGTCGTCGAGCACGACCACGAGGACGTGGGGCGCCCCCTGTGGCGGCCGGGGTCGGGGCGGGAAGGCGGGGGTCGACTCGGCGATCGTCCGCCCGATGATCGGGTGGGTCATGCGGCGGCTCACGCTAGTTGGCAGGGCGGCCAGCTATCCGGAGGCAATAACCGCCGGTCGATCACTCCTGAGGCAATAGCCGCCGTGTCCGGCGGTGATTGCCTCGAGAATCCCGAAGCGGCGGCTATTGCCTCCGAGTCACTGCCTCGATGGTCCTGTGATCGGCCTGGCCAATCCCGTTGGGGGTCACGCCCGCAGCGACAGGATGTGCGCCACCTGTCCCTGCCATGGGTCGAGCCGGACGTACGGGCTGGGGCCGTCCCAGGTGTAGACGTCGCCGGTCAGCTCGTCGCTGGCGGTGTACGGGCCCTGCCAGGGCAGGCCGATGGCACCGAGGTCGAGGCCGAGGATCGTCTCGTGGGCATTGTGCGGGTCGAGGTTGACGACCACCAGCACCAGGTCGCCCTCGTCGCGGTGTCCTTTCGACCACACGAGGAACCGATCGTTGGTCGACTCGTGGAACCGGATGTTGCGCAGCCAGTGCAGCGCCGGGTGCCGCCGCCGGATGTCGTTGACGGTCGCGATGAACGGCGCCAGCGAGTCGGCGCGGCCCCAGTCCCGCCGGCGGATCTCGTACTTCTCGGAGTGCAGGTACTCCTCGTTGGTGTCGCTGGCCGGCTCGTTCTCGTACAGCTCGTAGCCGCTGTACATGCCGTAGCTCGGCACCAGCGTGGCGGCCAGCACCAGGCGCATGCGGAACGCCGCCGGCGGTCCGTTGCGCAACGGCCCCGAAAGGATGTCGGGCGTGTTCGTCCAGAAGTTGGGCCGCATGTAATCGGCGGTCGGCCCGTAGGCCAGCTCGTTGACGTAGTCGCGCAGCTCCCACGGCTCGTTGCGCCACGTGAAGTAGGTGTAACTCTGGGTGAAGCCGACCTCGGCCAGCTTGGCCATCACCTTTGGACGGGTGAACGCCTCCGACAGGAAGATGACGTCGGGGTGGTCGCGGTGGATGCGCTCGATCAGCCAGGCCCAGAACGCCATGGGCTTGGTGTGGGGGTTGTCCACGCGGAAGATGCGGATGCCCTGGTCGATCCAGTAGCGCAGCACGTCGCGGCACGCCGCCCACAGCGCCCTGCGGTCGGCCTCGCGCTCGGGCCAGAAGTTGATGGGGAAGATGTCCTGGTACTTCTTGGGCGGGTTCTCGGCGTAGCGGATCGACCCGTCGGGCCGCCGCCAGAACCACTCGGGATGCTCGTGCACCCAGGGGTGATCGGGTGAGCACTGCAGGGCATAGTCGAGCGCCACCTCGAGCCCGAGATCGCGGGCCTCGCCACAGAAGCGGTGGAAGTCGTCGAGCGTGCCCAGGCCGGGGTCGATGGCGGTGTGGCCGCCCTCCGCCGCACCGATGGCCCAGGGGCTGCCGGGATCGTCGGGCCCGGCGCCCAGCGTGTTGTCGGGGCCCTTGCGGTCGGTGATCCCGATGGGGTGGATGGGCGGCAGGTAGACGATGTCGAAGCCCATGTCGGCGAGGGCCCGCAGTCGCTTCGCCGCCCCGTCGAGGCCGCCCTCGCTGCGGGGGAACAGCTCGTACCAGGCGCCCACCAGCGCCCTGGGGCGGTCCACCCACAGCGGCACCGGCCGGCTCTCGGTCAGGTCGACGTCCGGAACACCGGCCACGAGCCGGGCGACCTGGTCGTCGAGCCCGGCGTTGAGCCGCACGTGCACGTTGCACGACCCGCGTCGCAGCCCGGCGACCGCGTCGTGGATCCGCCGTTGCTGGGGGACGCCGAGCCCGGCCGCCAGCGCCTCGAGGATGCGGGCGCCCTCTTCGAGCTCGATCTCCACGTCGTCGCCTGCCGCCGCCTTGATCTCGACGTCGTGGCGCCATGTGGCGAACCGGTCACGCCAGGCCTCGACCACGAGCTCGTGGCGCCCGATCTGGGTGGGCGTGATGATCGCGTCCCAGCGGTCGTTGCCCCGATCCACCATCGGCACGGTGTGCCACCGGCCCTTGCCGTTGTGGCCCACCCTTCGCCAACGGACCCGGGCCGCCAGCAGGTCGTGGCCGTCCCGGAAGATGTCGGCCGACATGGCCACCCGCTCACCCACGACCGCCTTGGTGGGGAACTCCCTCGATGGCGTGGCCGGGTGGACGGCGTCGATCGTGATGCGTCCGAGCACCTGCCCAGGGTAGGCAGGCCCCGCACCCCGGACTACGACCGTGCGGCGCGGACGATGGGGGCCACGGGGCTGAGCTGGAGCCAGCGGGGCAGGCTCCGCACGATCCAGCGGGGGCCGGACAGCTCGATCGAGCCGGCCTTGACGGCATCGAGCAGGTCGATCTCCCCCTCCCACATCCGGTAGAGCGTGGCCAGGTCCGACCGCAGGACGGCGTCGATCTGGAACCCGGGATCCGTGTAGCAGACCGAGGCGTCATCCGGCTCGACCACCAGCCAGAAACGGCGGGCGCGGTCGGCGATCTCGACCTGGATGACCGCCCGGCGCTCGACCTCGCCGGTGTCGATGCGGCCGTGGAACCACCACATGAGCGTCTCGGGGTCGAGCTCCTCGGGCCGCGGATCCCCGAAGGCGTGGCGGGCACCCCAGTCGGCCAGGCCGAACACCAGCGGGCGGAGGTCCTCGCCTGCGGGCGTCAGGTCGTAGCCGTCGTCGCCGCGGCGCACCAGCCCGGCGGCGACGAGCTGGCGCAGCCGTCGGGACAGCAGCGCCCGCGACAGGCCCGGCAGACCCCGGGACAGCTCGTTGAACCGCCGGGACCCGGTGAGCATCTCGCGCACGATCAGCAGGGTCCAGCGCTCGCCGAGCACCTCGACGGCTCGGACGATGGGGCAGTACTGGGCGTAGGTCCGCACCCCCGCAGTCTCGCACCGCAGGTTCAGTCGTTGTACTACCTCAACGGGTTGACCGGCCTTAGGTTGCTCGCAGAGACCGAACACCAAGGCGGGAACATGACCATCACGCAGAACCGATCAGACGCGGCCGCCCCGGCGGCCACCCACCCCGCGCCGGCACGTCCCGACGACGACCGGTTCGTGCCGCTGGCGGCGGAGGTCGGCGCCGTGGCGGCGGCGCACGCCGAGCGCCACGACCGCGACGCCACGTTCGTGGGCGAGGCCTACGACGCGATGCGGGCCAACGGCTACCTGGCCCTTGCGGTCCCCGAGGACCTGGGCGGCCTCGGCGCCAGCATGCGCCAGGTCTGCTACGCCCAGGCCGAGCTGGCCCGCCACGACGCCGCCACGGCGCTGGCGGTGACGATGCACCTCTACCTCACGCTCATGCAGGGCTTCCGCCGCCGCAAGGGCGCGGCCGACGCCGAGGCCGTCCTCCGCCGGGTGGCTGAGGAGGGGCTGGTCATCGCCACCAGCGGCGGGTCGGACTGGCTGTGGCCGACCACGATCGCGGTCCCCGACGGCGACGGTGGCACTGGTGGCACCGGCACCAACGGGTCGACCGGCTTTCGGGTCAGCGGCCGCAAGGCGTTCTGCAGCCAGTCGCCCCGCGCCACGGTGGTGGCCACGTCGGCGGTGGTGGGCGAGCCCGGCGACGGTGCCGAAGTGATCCACTTCGCCGTGCCGCTTGCGGCCGAGGGCGTCCAGCTCGAGGAGACGTGGGACACGCTTGGCATGCGCGGCACCGCCAGCCACGACCTGGTGCTGGAGGACGTCTTCGTTCCCGCCGACAAGGTGATGGGCCGGCGGCCCTACGGCGAGTTCGGCGTGCCCCTGATGGCGGCCGCCCTCCACTTCGCCCCGGTCGGCGGCGCCACCTACCTGGGCATCGCCATCGGGGCCCGCGACGCCGCGGTCACCCAGGCCGCGGCGTCGTCCCGGGGCCCCCGGTCGCTGGCCGAGCTGCCCCGCGTCCACCGCCAGGTGGGGCTGATGGACGCCAAGCTGCGCGTGGCGTGGTGGGCGCTGCTCGGCTCCATCGACGAGCTGGGCGAGGACTACGCCGCGGACGCATCGACCCTGGCCACGGTGATGCTCGCCAAGCGCCAGGCGGTCACCGAGGCCATCGCCGTTGTCGACCTGGCCATGGACGTGCTCGGCGGCCGGGCGTACTTCCGCAGCTCACCGCTCGAGCGGGCCTACCGCGACGTGCGGGCGGGCACGTTCCATCCCCTCACCCCCGAGGCCACGCTGGCGTACGCCGGCAAGCTGGCGCTGGGCGACCCGGGAGCCACGGAGTGACCGTCACGGATTGACCCGGGCGAGATCCGCGTGACGTTCTGGTTGTATCCCAACCACGACGTCACGCGGATCCGCCGAACGTGGCTACCGTGCGCGTCGATGAAGGCCCTGCGCAGCTTCACGGTCCGCCCGTCGCTCCCCCCCGAGCTGTCCCCCCTCGAGGAGCTGGCGTTCAACCTCCGCTGGTCGTGGGACGACCAGACCCGCGACCTGTTCCGCTGGGTCGACCCGCACCTCTGGGACGCCAGCGTCCACGACCCCGTCCGCCTGCTGGGCCTGGTCGACCGCGAGCGGCTCGAGGCCCTGGCCCACGACGCCGGCTTCAAGCGGTTCCTCGGCGAGGTGCGCGACGAGCTGCAGCGCTACCTCGACGGCGACCGCTGGTTCCAGTCCCGCGGCGACAGCCCGCTCGACCTGGTCGCCTACTTCTCGCCCGAGTTCGGCATCGCGGAGGCCGTCCCCCAGTACTCGGGGGGTCTCGGCGTGCTGGCCGGCGACCACCTCAAGTCGTCGAGCGACCTGGGCGTACCGCTGGTGGGTGTCGGCCTGCTCTACCGGCACGGCTACTTCCGCCAGAGCCTCGACGCCGACGGCTGGCAGCAGGAGCGCTATCCCCTGCTCGACCCCCACGTCATGGCGCTGCGGTTGTGCGACGGCATCCGCATCAGCGTCGATCTCGCCGGCGTGCCGCTGGTGGCGCAGGTGTGGAAGGCCGACGTGGGGCGGGTGCCGCTCTACTTCCTCGACGCCGACGTCGAGGACAACCCCGACGACATCCGGTCCGTGACCGACCGCCTCTACGGCGGCGACGTCGAGCACCGGCTGCGCCAGGAGATACTGCTGGGGATCGGCGGGGTGCGCGCCCTGCAGGCGGTGGGCGTGGGGGCGCAGGTGTTCCACACGAACGAGGGCCATGCCGGGTTCCTCGGGCTGGAACGGATCCGCCAGCTGGTGACCGAGCAGGGTCTGACCTACGCCGAGGCGATCGAGGCGGTGCGGTCCGCCTGCATCTTCACCACCCACACGCCGGTGCCCGCCGGCATCGACCGGTTCCCCCGCGAGCTGATGGACAAGTACTTCAGCTCGTGGTGCACGGAGGTGGGCGTCGGGGTCGACGACCTGATGGCGCTCGGCCACCGCCCGGACGAGGCGCCCGACGAGCGCTTCAACATGGCGGTCATGGGCCTGCGGCTGGCCGGCCGGTCGAACGGGGTGGCGCAGCTCCACGGCGAGGTCAGCCGGGAGATGTTCCGGGACCTGTGGCCCGACTTCGAGGCCGACGACGTGCCCATCGAGGCCATCACCAACGGCGTGCACGCGCACACCTGGGTGTCGCCAGAGATGGCCGATGTGTTCACGCGACACGTGCTCCCCGACTGGGACGAGGCCGGTCCCGCCGCCTGGGAGGAGATCTTCGAGATGCCCGACGACGAGCTGTGGCGCGCCCGGGAGCAGGGCCGGGAGCGCCTGGTGACGTTCGTGCGACGGCGGCTGAAGGAGGGCGCCCGGGCCCGGGGGCTGGCGGGATCCGACGTGGCCTGGGCCGACGAGGTGCTCGACCCCCGGGTGCTGACGGTGGGGTTCGCCCGCCGTTTCGCCACCTACAAGCGCGCCACGCTGCTCCTGTCCCAGCCCGACCGGCTGAAGGCGCTGCTCCTGTCGCCGGACCGGCCGATCCAGCTCGTGTTCGCCGGCAAGGCCCACCCGGCCGACGATGACGGCAAGGAGATGATCCGCCAGATCGTGGCGTTCTCGTCCGACCCCGAGGTGCGCCACCGCTTCGTGTTCGTGGACGACTACGACATCGCCGTGGCCCGCGCCCTGTACCAGGGGGCGGACGTGTGGCTGAACAACCCCCGGCGGCCGCAGGAGGCGTGCGGCACGTCGGGCATGAAGGTGGCGCTCAACGGCGGGCTCAACCTGTCCATCCTCGACGGCTGGTGGCACGAGATGTTCGACGGCGGGAACGGCTGGGCCATCTCGTCGGCCGAGGACGTCGACGACCTCGGGCGCCGCGACCAGCTCGAGGCCGGCGCGCTGTTCGACCTGCTGGAGCGGCAGGTGGTGCCGCTGTTCTACGAGACCTACGGCGGACCGGTCCCCCGGCGCTGGCTCAAGAAGATGCGCAAGTCGCTGGCGTCGCTGGCGCCGAGGGTCACGGCGTCACGCATGGTGGCGGACTACGTCGAGCGGCTGTACGAGCCGACCGCGGCGCGCGCCGACACGCTGTTCGCCGACGGGCTGGCCCGGGCCCGGGCGCTGGCGGCGTGGAAGCAGCGGGTCGCCGAGGCCTGGCACGGCGTGCACGTCGACCGGGTGGAGGGCGACGGCGCCGCTGCCGAGCTGGGCGGGTCGCGGACGGTCGAGGCCGTGGTGTCGCTGGGATCGCTGTCGGCGGACGACGTGGACGTGCAGCTCGTCCACGGCCCGGTCGGCCAGGGCGACGAGATGACCGAGCGCACCTGCGCCTCGATGCGCCCCGACGGCGCCGCAGACGACGACCACGCCCGCTACGTCGGCTCGTTCCACTGCCAGCGCGCTGGCCGCTACGGCTTCACCGTGCGGATCGTCCCCCGCCACCCCGACCTGGTGGACAGCTCCGAGCTGGGCCTCGCGGCCTGGGCCTAATGGTCCTTCCGGCGGGGCTGCGGGTCCTGTCGCCTCCGGTGCGGGCCTACCGCCGCCGGCGCCAACAAGCGCCGGCAGCGGCCCGCATCCTCGGCGCCACCCACTGCCCCACCTCCCTCGCGGCGACCGAGCGGAACCGACCATCAAGGTCGGCCCCGCTCGCTGGGCGGTACGCCCTCCAGCTCTCCCTACACGCCGGATCCAGCCGGCACACGCCGATGCCGCGGCCGGAGGTGGTTCCCCCCAGCCAGCGAGTCTCAGCCTCCTACCGCCCGACGAAGTCGGCCTGGCCGGGGCCGTGCTCGAGGAACGAGGCGATGCCGATGCGGGCGTCCTCGGTGTCGAACACGTCGGCGAACAGCTGCTGCTCGAGGGCGAGGCCGTCGTCGAGCGGTCGCTCCAAGCCCTGGTCGATGGCCCGCTTGGCCAAGCCTTGGGCGACGACCGCGCCGCGGGCCAGCTCCGCGGCCCGCGCCAGCGCCCGGTCGTGCAGCTCGTCGGGGGCCACCACCTCGTCCACCAGCCCGATGCGCAGCGCTTCGTCGGCGCCGACCTGGCGACCGGTGAGGATGATGTCCTTGGCCTTGGCCGGCCCCACCAGCCGGGCCAGCCGCTGCGTCCCCCCGCCGCCGGGGATGATCCCCAGCAGGATCTCGGGCTGGCCGAGCTTGGCCCGCTCGGAGGCGATGCGCAGGTCGCAGGCCAGCGCCAGCTCGCACCCGCCGCCCAGCGCGAACCCCGAGATGGCGGCGATCACGCACCGGGGAACGGCGGCGAGGGCGTCGAGCGCCCGCCGGAAGTTGCGGCTCACCTGCCGGGCCTCGGCGGGCCCGCCGAACTCGCTGATGTCGGCCCCGGCGGCGAAGATGCGGTCACCGCCGGTGACGACCACCGCGCCGGGCGGGGCGTCGGTCAGGTCGACGGCCGCCGCCTCCAGCTGGCCGAGCACCTCCGCGGACAGGGCGTTGACCTTGGGGTTGTCGAGGGTGACGACCGCGACGCCGTCGTCGCGGCGCTCCACACGCACGAGCGGGATGTCGGACCTTGCTCCCCGCTCTTGGCCTTCGGGACGCTCGCTCATGAGCGGTGACCCTAGGCCGGCGGTGGACGGTCAGTCTTCCTCGTCGAGCAGCTCGTCGGCGGCGGTCCAGGGATCGACGTCGCCCCGGGCGACCGCCTCGGCCAGCTCGGCGGCGCGGGGTCCGGCGGTCACCGTCCGCGCCCGGTCCAGCAGCCGGGCGGCCACCAGGCGGGTGACCTCCTCGGCGGCGCGCTGTCGGCGGCGCTCGTCCAGCCCCCCGGTGGCCACAAGGTGCGCCCGGTGGTCGACGACCGCCTGCCACACCTCCCCCACTCCGCCGCCGGTCGTCGCCGTCGTGCGCAGCACCGGGGGTCGCCAGCCCCGCCTCCCGGACATGTCCAGCATCCGCTCGAGGTCGCGGGCCGTCTCCTCGGCGCCCGGGCGGTCGGCCTTGTTGACCACGAACACGTCGGCGATCTCCATGAGGCCGGCCTTGTTGGCCTGCACGGCGTCGCCCCAGCCGGGGGTCACGACCACCACGGTGGTGTCGGCTTGGCCGACGACGTCGATCTCGACCTGCCCCACGCCGACCGTCTCGAGGATCACCCAGGGGTAGCCGGCGGCGGTGAGCACCCGGACCGCTTCGGGGGCGGCGACCGCCAGCCCGCCCAGGTGCCCCCGGGTGGCCATGGACCGGATGAAGACGCCGTCGTCGAGCGCGTGCTCCCCCATGCGGACCCGGTCGCCCAGGATCGCGCCCCCCGAGAACGGGGACGACGGGTCGATGGCGAGCACGGCGACGCGGTCCCCACCGCGGCGGACGACGTCGACCAGCGCGTTGGTCAGCGTGGACTTGCCCGCCCCGGGGGCGCCGGTGATGCCGACGGTGGTGGCCTCGATGCCCAGCCCGTGGGTGGCCCGGCCGGCGTCGCGAGCGCCGTCGCCTCCCCGCTCGATGACCGAGAGCAGCCGGGCCAGCGCCCCGCGGTCGCCGCCCCGGGCGGCGGCGAGCAGGTCGTCGGGCGTCACCCGAGCATTCTCGCCCCCGGAATGGTCGCTATAGCGGCCATTCCAGTACGGAGAACGCGAAACCAACGAGTCAGAGGCCGAGTCCGACCGACGTCTCGGTTGGGGCGCCGACGTCGACCACCTCGGTCACGCCCGGCACCCGGTCCTTGAGGATCCGCTCGATGCCGGCCTTGAGGGTGACGGTCGACGCCGGGCACGACACGCACGCACCCACCAGCTCGACGCTGACCACGCCGGCCTCGGCGTCGACGCCGCGCAGGAAGATGTCGCCGCCATCGGCCTGGATGGCGGGGCGGATC
>OCZV010000678.1_pt1 | contig 12293 bp, 11 predicted proteins | sample 1539051 | NCBI WGS metagenome assembly OCZV01 (sample SAMEA3113581, study PRJEB22503) | soil metagenome
CGCTGCGCCAGCCCGTCGTCGACCAGCTACGCCGCGTCGTCCCGACAGCGGGGCTGGGGCGTGTCCTGGCGGGGGAGGCGGTGCTGGTGGCCACGGCGGTGATCGGCGTTTACCAGCTCGTCGATCTCGGCCCGGAAGCTTCGCAGAACGGGCTGGGCCTGCTCGCACCCGGCCTGGTGGCCGCGGCAGTCGGAATCGTGGCCGGCCGGGTCGTGGTCCTGGCCGCGAGGGCCTGGGCTCGGCGGACCCGGTGGCGGCCCCGGGTGCCGGCGTTCCTCGCGTCGCGGCAGATCGCCCGTCGGGCCGGTCTGGCTCGTACCGTGGTCCTGGTCACCGTCGCAGTGGGGGTCTCGACGTTCGCCGTCCAGGCCTGGAGCATCGCGGCGACCTACCGAGACGGCCGGGCCGCCATGGAGGTCGGCGCCGCGACCGTGCTCGACGTGGGGGCCGCGTCTCCGCTGGGTCTGGCCGACGCGGTCGAACGGGTCGATCCCGGCGGCGAGCACGCCATGGCCGTCACCTTGTTCGACGACCCCGCCGTGCCGCCTCAGCGCCGGATGATCGCCGTCGACACCAGCCGGCTCGCAACGGTTTCCACCTGGCATCCAACCTGGTCCGAGACGGCGGTCACGACCCTGGCCGACCAGATGGTTCCGGGCGAGTCAGGCCGACTCGACGTACAGGGAACCCACTGGCGCGTCGACGTCGAGACCCGTCTGGTCTCCAGGACCCATCCCCCGCTCCTGCAGGCCCAGGTCCGAACGGCGGACGGGCTGCCAGCGACGCTGCTGCTCGGCCGGCTCGAGCACGGCGGGACCGTGGTGGAGTCCGATCACCCCGAATGTGACCGAGGCTGCCGGCTCATCGGGCTGACGTTCGTCCGTACACCGGGTGAGCTCGGACGGCTCGGAGCGACAGTGGTGTTCCGGACACTGAGCGTCGACGGTGTCGAGGTCGACGACGCGTTCGCTCCCGCGGACTGGCGCCCGCAACTCCTCGGCGAACGGCGCGAGGCGAGCGCCGAGACCACCGACGCTCCCGGGGGTGGGCTACAGGTGTCGTTCCTGTCCGGCGTCACGGACGTCCCGGCCGTGCTGCGAGCCGACGTCGCGGCGACGGTCCCGGCCGTCATCACGGCATCGACCGATGCCGGTCAGTTGCGTGCCTCGCGGGCGTTGTTCGCCGCGGGGCCGAGTGGCGAACGGGTCGAGCTGACCGATGTCGGACGTGCCGTCGTCCTACCGGTGCTCGGGCGGTATGGCGCCATGGTCGACATCGAGGTCGCCGGGCTCCACACCGACACGGAAGGGGTCGGCCTTCACTACCAGGTGTGGCTCGGACCCGAGGCGCCCGAGTCGATCGTCGGTTCCCTGCAACGTGAAGGCCTTGACGTGCTGGACGTCCGCACGGTGCACGAACGAGAAGCGGAGCTCGACGCCCAGGGACCGGCGCTCGCATTGCTCCTCCTGCTGTTCGGCGCCGCTGTCGCCCTGGCGACGGCTGGCACGGCAGTCATCGCATCCGCATTCGTCGAGGCCCGGCGCCGGGCCTACGAGTTCGCCGCGTTGCGAACCGTCGGCGTTGCGATGCCGAGCCTGCGGCTCGCGGCGATGATCGAGACCGGCGTCCTCCTGGCGGTGGGAACGGTGCTCGGAATCGTGTGCGGTATGGCGATGGCATGGCTGGCCACCACGGCCGTTCCGGTCAGCACCGACCCCGCATCGGGACCGCCGGTGTCCGCCACGCTGTCCTGGGAACTCCTGGGTGTGGTGGCCGCCTCGGCGGTCGTGCTGCTCAGCGTCGCCGGCTACCTGATCTCCCGCCATGTCGTCGCCACCAGCCGGCCCGCGCTGCTACGGGAGGCGCAGGCATGAGCCTCTCCGTGCAGTGCGATGGTGTCGTGCACATCTACCGCGCCAGCGACGGCGCTGACGTCGTCGCGTTGCGCGGCGTCGACCTCGAGGTGCGCGCCGGCGAGCGGGTGGCGCTCATCGGCCCGTCCGGGTCCGGCAAGTCCACGCTGCTGACACTCTTGAGCGGGCTGCTGCGCCCGTCCGCCGGGCGGCTTCGGATCGGGACAACGGACCTCGGCTCGCTGGACGAGCGCGCGCTCCTGCGATTCCGGGCGACCGGTGTCGGAACCCTCCTGCAAGGTGCCGGGCGCAACCTGTTGCCGTATGCGACGCCCGAGCAGAACGTGCGCTTCGCACAGCAGGCGACACGTCGGCGGGCCCGCCGGACGTTGCCGCGGCCGGCGGATCTGCTCGACTCGTTAGGCCTTGCCGAGCTGCGCCACCGGCCGCTGGGAGCGTTGTCCGCCGGCGAGCAGCAGCGCGTCGCCCTCGCGGTCGCCGTCGCCAACGCGCCCGGCGTTCTGCTCGCCGACGAGCCCACGTCCAGCCTCGACCACCGGTACCGCGAGCAGGTGCTGGACCTGATCGACCTGATCAACACTGCCTTCGGGACCACCGTCGTGGTCGTCACGCACGACCCCGAGGTCGGAGACCGGCTCGGCCGGACGGTGTCGATGCGAGACGGCCGGGTCGGCGCGGAAGGCCGGCGCGGCGAGCTGTACTCCGTGGTGGGGAAGGACGGCTCGGTGCACATTCCCGACCAGCTCCTGGCGGACTGGCCGGCCGGGACCCTGGTCCGGATCGAGGACGCGGGCGGCGACCTGCGCATCTCGAGGGAGCCGTCGTGACTGACACGGAGGTCGCCGGGGCAACCCTGACCGCGAGCGGGATCACGGTGGAAGCCAAGGGCCGGATGATCCTGTCCGACGTGAGCTGCGCCGTCGGGCCGCGGCAGATATTGGCGGTCACGGGCCGATCCGGCTCGGGTAAGACCACGCTGCTCGCGGTGCTGGCGGGGCTGCTGGCGCCCATGACAGGCTCGGTCCGCTTCGGCGGCGCACCCGTGGTGGCCGGTGATGTGGCGCATCTGCACCGGACCGGCGTGGTGCTGCAGCTCTACGGGCTGGTCGGCGTGCTCACGGCCCAGGAGAACGTGGAGGTCGCGTTGCAGGCACGGGGCATCGGTGGACGCACCGTGCGAAGCAGGGCCTCGCACGCCCTGGAGCGGGTGGGACTGACCGACCTGTCCGACCGGCTGGTCGAGCAGCTCTCCGGCGGTCAGCGCCAGCGAGTGGCCGTTGCGCGGGCGCTAGTCGTCAGACCCGGGCTGCTCCTGGCCGACGAACCCACCGCCGAGCTGGATGCGGCGAACCGTGACCGGATCGTCGTCCAGCTGCGGGCCGAGGCCGACCGTGGCGCGGCCGTGGTCCTCGCGACCCATGACCCCGAGGTCGCCGCACGATGCGACGCCGAGATCCACCTCGTCGACGGCGTCGTCCGTGGCCATGACTGAACTGCCGAACATGGATCTGCCACCGGAGACGATCGCGCGGACCGATGGCGTCGCGGGCGAGGTCGTGCTGCGACGCCGGGCCGCTGAGAACGCGCCCGAGCCGGCGCGCCAGAGCGTGTACGAACTGATCGTCAACGGCGTCTTCCTGATGGACACCGCCGACGTCTCCACCGAGCGACTGCTCGCCGACGCCGTTCTGGACCGGCACGAGGCTCCGCGAAGCGTGCTGGTCGGCGGGCTCGGGCTCGGTGTCACGGTCGAGGCCCTGCTGGCCGACGTTCGGGTCGAGCATGTCGACGTCGTCGAGATCGAGCCGGTGCTTGTCGACTGGCTGCGCTCCGGGCTGGTCCCCGGCGTGGAAGTCGTGCTGGCGGATCCGCGCGTGCAGGTCGTGGTCGCCGACATCCGCGACGCGGTGCGCGCAGCGGCCGATGGACGCTACGACGCATTGCTGCTCGACGTCGACAACGGCCCCGACTTCCTCGTTCGCGACGCCAACGCGGCCGTCTACCAGACTTCCGCGTTGCGTGACATGGCTCGGGTGCTCGCGCCTCACGGCATGCTGGCGGTCTGGTCCGCCGCGGCGTCGCCCGCATTGGCCTCGACCCTCGCCGCACTGCTCGGGCCCGGTGAGGAGGTCGTCCGCACCGTCAGACGGGAAGGCCGCAGGGTCGCCTACCACGTCTACCTCGCGCGACGGGAGGCGTAATCGGCCCCATCGTCGCGACGCGATCATCGAGCCGCGATGATGTCCGCATGAGCGAGTACCGCGTCGAGCGCGACACGATGGGCGAGGTCAAGGTTCCCGCCGCAGCGAAGTACCGCGCGCAGACCCAGCGGGCGGTCGAGAACTTTCCGATCAGCGGTGCCCGGCTGGAGTCGGCGCAGATCGCCGCGCTGGCCCGGATCAAGGCCGCGGCCGCGGCGGTCAACGCCGAGCTGGGCGTGGTCGACGACGACCTCGCCGGGGCGATCGCGGCTGCCGCGGTCGAGGTGGCCGACGGCCGCTGGGACGACGAGTTCCCGATCGACGTGTTCCAGACCGGCTCCGGCACCAGTAGCAACATGAACATGAACGAGGTGCTCGCGACGTTGGCGTCCGAGCGGCTCGGCCGGCCGGTCCACCCGAACGACCATGTCAACGCCAGCCAGTCGAGTAACGACGTCTTCCCGTCGAGCATCCACCTCGCCGCGACCGACGCGCTCGTTCAGGATCTCGTGCCGGCCCTTCAGCACCTCGAGGCCAGCCTGCGGCGCAAGGCGACGGAGTTCGCCTCCGTCGTCAAGTCCGGCCGCACTCATCTGATGGACGCCACTCCGGTCACGCTCGGTCAGGAGTTCGGCGGCTACGCGGCGGCGATGTCGTACGGCGTCGAGCGGCTCGAGGCGGTGCTACCCCGGTTGGCCGAGCTGCCACTGGGGGGGACCGCCGTCGGCACCGGGATCAACACGCCGCCGGGTTTCGCCGGGCGGGTGATCTCGCGGCTCGCAGCCTCGACCGGGCTGCCGCTCACCGAGGCACGCGACCACTTCGAGGCGCAGGGAGCCCGCGACGGACTGGTCGAGGCGTCCGGCCAGCTCCGGACCATTGCCGTCAGCCTCTACAAGATCGTCAATGACCTGCGGTGGATGGGCTCCGGGCCGCGGGCGGGCCTGGCCGAGATCCGCCTGCCCGACCTGCAGCCCGGGTCGTCGATCATGCCCGGCAAGGTCAACCCGGTGGTGCCGGAGGCGGTCGCCATGGTGTGCGCTCAGGTCGTCGGCAACGACGTGGCGGTGGCGTGGGGCGGGGGCGCCGGCTCGTTCGAGCTGAACGTGATGCTGCCGATGCTGGCGCGCAATGTGCTGGAGTCCATCCGGCTGCTGGCGAACGCGTCGCGGTTGCTCGCCGACCGGTGCGTCGACGGTATCGAGGCCGACGTCGAGCGGTGCCGCGAGTACGCCGAGGGCTCGCCATCGATCGTCACGCCGCTGAACCGCTACATCGGCTACGAGAATGCGGCCGTCGTCGCCAAGAAGGCGCTCGCGGAGCGCAAGACGATCCGAGAGGTCGTCATCGAGCAGGGCCACGTCGAGCGGGGCGAGCTCACCGAGGCCCAGCTCGACGAGGCCCTGGACGTACTGCGCATGACTCACCCCTGAGAACCCGGCCCTCACCGGGTTCCCAGGGCGGTGGCTGCTCAGTACCAGCCGACGGACTGGGAGTGTTCCCAGGCGCCGCACGGGGTGCCGTAGACATCGCTGATGTAGCCCAGGCCCCATTCGATCTGGGTGGCCGGGTTGGTCCGCCAGTCGGAGCCCGCGCTGGCCATCTTGTCCCCGGGCAGGGCCTGCGGGATCCCGAAGGCCCCCGACGACGGGTTCTCGGCGCGGTAGTTCCAGTTCGACTCGCGCGTCCACAGGCTGTCCAGGCAGCTGAACTGGCCATCGCTCCAGCCGTAGTCGGCAAGCATGGCGCGGGCCACCGACCTGGGGTCGGCAATGGCACGCTCGGCGGCACGGGCCGCGCGGTCGGCGGCAGCCACCCGCTCAGCCTCGGCCTTTGCCGCAGCCTTGGCCTCGGCATCCTTGCGTGCCTGCTCCTCGGCAGCCTTACGGGCCGCTTCCTCGGCAGCCTTACGGGCCGCTTCCTCGGCAGCCTTGCGGGACCTCTCGGCCGCGCCGCGCGTTTCCACAGCGGCCGCGTACCGGGTCTGTTCTCTCGAGTGGCCTTTCTTGTCGTCGGACGTCAGAACGTCGGGGACTGCCTGTACGTCATCCGATGCCGGGGTCGAGCCGGCGAGCACCGACGTCCCTATCGACACTCCCGCCCCCAGAACGGTGGCGGCGGCGAGCACCGCGGTGGCGAGGACGATGTTGCGGGGGCGGTTGCGATCACGGGCGTGCCTGCGGGTCAACTGTTGCCTTCCGACGGCCGTGCCCCCGCATGTCGGCGTCGCGGCACGAACAACCTCACCTCGGCACGGACCGCAAGCCCACGACGGGTGGGCCGGACATGCAGGAGTCCGGCGCGAGCCGCAGCGCAGTTCTCTGTGGCTCACGCGGCGCACCAGCCGGGTCGCCGACTGGTGCGCGAGGTGTTTTACGCGGCAACAATGCCCGGGTGTGGCGCGCCGGGCAAATCCCCGCGATATGGGTTATCTCACGCCCACGGGCAGGGTTCTTGTGGCCTGGATCACATTGCCGCGCAAGATCGCTTTTGTTCCTGTCGGTCGGTATCAGTGGCAGTCGGCCCGATCGTGCAGGAGCATTGCCGCACCACATCGTGTACTGATCGAGAGGCGGAGCCATGACCGCTGATCGCACTCGGGTCGTGTTCGTCCACGGCCTGTGGCTGTAGGGCCGATGTCGATGTCGACCCCCACCGGGCCGGTCGCAGCACGACTGGTCCGATACGACGAGCCGGCCGGCCGCTGGGTGCTCCTGGCGACCGTGCTGGGCTCGGCCCTTGCCTTCATCGATGGCACCGTCGTCAACATCGCCCTGCCGCGGATCGGCGAGGCCCTCGACGCCGATGCCGCGGGCCTGCAGTGGACCGTCAACGCCTACACCCTCACCCTCGCCGCCTTCATCCTGCTGGGCGGCTCGCTCGGCGACCGGTTCGGCCGCCGCCGGATCTTCGTCGTCGGCGTCGTCTGGTTCGCATTCGGATCCCTGCTCTGCGGCATCGCACCGGACATCGGCACGCTGGTCGCGGCCCGGGCGATCCAAGGTGTGGGCGGAGCGCTGCTCACCCCGGGTGCCCTGGCGATCCTCCAGGCGTCGTTCGAGCAGCGGGACAGGATGAGGGCGATTGGCGCATGGTCGGGCCTCGGTGGCATCGCGGGAGCGGTTGGGCCTCTTCTCGGCGGCTGGCTGGTCGAGGTGTCCAGCTGGCGCCTGGTCTTCCTCATCAACATCCCGCTCGCCGCTGTGGTGATCATGGTTGCGATCCGCCACGTGCCTGAGTCCGCGGATCCGGAAGCTGCGCGGCAGGTAGATCTGTTCGGAGCCCTGCTGTGTGCGGTCGGGCTGGGCGGTGTCACGTACTCCTTCACCGCATGGCCGGAGCGAGGACTGGCAGACATCTGGGTCACCGGCGCGTTGGCCGTCGGCATACTCGGTCTCGTGGGGTTCGTCGCCAACGAGGCGCGGTCGACGCACCCGATGCTGCCCCTCGAGGTCTTTCGCTCGCGAACCTTCAGCGCGACCAACGTGGTGACCTTCCTGGTGTACGCGGCGCTGGCCGGTGTGTTCTTCTTCGTCGTGATCAACCTGCAGGTCGTATCGGGCTTCTCACCGTTGGCTGCGGGGTTGTCGCTGCTGCCGGTCACGATCCTGATGCTGGCGTTGTCGGCCCGGGCGGGCGCGCTGTCGACCCGAATCGGGCCACGGCTCCCGATGACCCTCGGGCCGCTGATCTGCGCCGTCGCGCTGGTCCTTCTCTCGCAGATCGGGCCCGGGGCCGCGTACCTGAGCGAGGTCCTGCCCGCGGTGGTCGTCCTGGGCCTCGGGCTGTCGTTGACGGTGGCGCCCCTCACGGCGACCGCGCTGGCGGCCGCGCAGGTCCGCCACGCCGGTGTCGCCAGCGGCGTCAACAACGCGGTCGCCAGAACGGCCGGCCTGCTGGCGATCGCGATACTGCCCCTGGCCGCCGGGCTCGGCTCCAGCTTCACCGATCCCGTGAGCCTGAGCCCCGCGTATCGGACCTCGATGCTCATCTGCGCGGCTCTGCTCGTCGTCGGCGGGGTGCTCGCATTCGCGGCGATCCCGCCCAGCTTCACGGCCATCTCGGCGGAGGTTCCTGGGCCCGAGGGCGGCGTCGAGAGCCCGGTCCGCGTGCACTGTGCTGTCACCGGGCCGCCGCTTCACCCAGATCTCGTCAGAGAGGAGTAGCCGATGGGGATCTTGTCGCCAGGCTTCCGAGGTCGGCGGCAGGCCACGAGTCAGCAGCTGCCGCCCGGTCAGTACCTCACCGAGGACTTCCCCGTGCTGTCCGCCGGTCCGACGCCCCGCGTACCGCCCGAGTCGTGGGAGCTGGTGGTCACTACGGAGTCCGGAGAGCAACACCGTTGGTCCTGGGCGGACCTGACGGCGTTGCCCAGCGAGACGCCGACGGTGGACATCCATTGCGTCACGAAGTGGTCGAAGCTCGCTACGACGTGGCGCGGCGTCTCCGTCGACGTCCTGATGGCGGAGATCGAGACCGCGGCCGACTTCGCCCTGGTGCAGTCCTACGGCGGTTACACGACGAACCTGCCGCTCGAGGACCTTCTCGACGGCAAGGCCTGGATCGCGTACGAATACGACGGTGCCGCCCTGGCGCCGGAGCACGGTGGGCCGGCCCGGCTCCTGGTACCGCACCTGTACCTGTGGAAGTCGGCGAAGTGGGTCCACGGCATCCAGCTGTCATTGGAGGACGAGCCGGGTTTCTGGGAGACGGCCGGATACCACGATTACGGCGACCCGTGGCGCGAGCAGCGGTACCAGGGCGACTGACCGGACGGCTGGTGTGGCGCGTCGCCGAGTTGATCACACACCGCGACGAGACACCGACCTCCCGGACGCTGGTGCTCGACGTCCCCGGCTGGCCAGGCCACCTGGCCGGTCAGCATGTCGACGTTCGGCTCACTGCTGCCGACGGCTACAGCACGCAGCGAAGCTACTCGCTGGCGGCGCCCGCGGACGGTGATCGGGTCGAGATCACCGTGCAGCGGGTTGCCGACGGGGAGGTGTCCCCTTACCTCACCGAGGTGTTGGCGACCGGCGACATGGTGGAGATCCGCGGACCCGTGGGGGGCTGGTTCGTGTGGCCACCGACCGACACCCGGCCAGTGCTGTTGGTGGGGGGAGGGTCAGGCATCGTCCCGCTCATGGCCATGCTGCGGGCGCGGACGGCGGCGGGCAGCCGCGCGCCATTTCGCCTGGTCTATTCGGTGCGGTCGCCGGAGGAGGTGTATTACGCGGACGAGCTGAGCCGGCTGCCGCGCGCCGACCCCGGGGTCGAGGTCGCATTCGTCTACACCCGCGCCACGCCGGCCCAGTGGCCACAGCCGCCCCGGCGGATCGCCCTCAGCGACCTCCGCAACCACGGATGGCCGCCGGACATGACACCGCCCTGCTTCGTGTGCGGGCCGACCGGCTTCGTCGAGGCGGTTGCCGACATGCTGGTGGCCTTGGGACACGACCCCGGTCGGGTCAAGACAGAACGGTTCGGCCCCAGTGGAGGCTGACATGGAAGAACAGTACGAGGACGGCAATGCCCTGGCCGGCCCGATGCGTGAGATCTTCGCCGTCGACGTCACCGCCGCGACCGGCCGTTGTGTCGGCTGCGGACGGGTGGGTCCGATCGCGACGTTGCGGGTGTACCGGCACGCGCCCGGCCTGGTGGCTCGCTGCCCCGATTGCGACGGGGTGGTGCTGCGTCTGGTCCGGGGACCCGACACGGCGTGGCTCGACCTGCGAGGCACGGTGAGTCTCGAGATCCCACTGGGCCCATGACCGGTTGGTGCCACCCTCCGGGACGGTCAGGGAATCTGCTCGAGCATCTCGGTCACCAGCGCGGCGATCGGCGACCGCTCCGACCGGGTGAGCGTGACGTGGGCGAACAGCGGGTGCCCCTTCAGCTTCTCGACGACCGCGACCACGCCGTCGTGGCGTCCCACCCGAAGGTTGTCACGCTGCCCCACGTCGTGAGTCAGCACGACACGGGAGCCGCTGCCCACCCTGGACAGCACAGTGAGCAGCACGTTGCGCTCCAGCGACTGCGCCTCGTCGACGACGACGAACGAGTCGTGCAGCGAGCGGCCCCGGATATGGGTGAGTGGTAGAACCTCGAGCATGCCGCGAGCCACGACTTCGTCGATGACGTCCTGGTTGGTCAGAGCGCCCAGCGTGTCGTAGACGGCCTGGGCCCACGGGTTCATCTTCTCGGACTCGCTGCCGGGCAGGTATCCGAGGTCCTGGCCGCCCACGGCGTACAGCGGCCGGAACACGAGCACCTTCTTGTACTGCCGCCGCTCGAGCACGGCTTCCAGTCCGGCGCACAGGGCCAGGGCCGACTTGCCCGTACCGGCCCGGCCGCCGAGGGAGACGATGCCGACCTCCTCATCGAGCAGAAGGTCCAGGGCCACCCGCTGCTCGGCCGAACGTCCACGCAGGCCGAAGGCCTCGCGGTCGCCACGCACCAACCGGACCGCCTTCTCCGGCGTAACGCGCCCCAGACCACTGCCCCGCTCACTGTGCAGGACCAACCCGGTGTGGCAGGGCAGGTCGCGCGCGGCATCGAGGTCGGCGACGCCGGCCCCGTAGAGGACATCCAGATCCGCGCCCGAGACCTCGAGCTCGACCATGCCGGTCCAGCCGGACTCGATCACGGCCTCGGCGCGGTACTCCTCCGCGTGCAGTCCGACCGCCGACGCCTTGACCCGCATCGGCAGGTCCTTGGAGACGAGCGTGACCGTGCGCCCGTCGGCGGAAAGGTTGCGCGCCACAGCCAGGATGCGGGAGTCGTTGTCGCCGAGGCGGAAGCCCACCGGCAGGACGTCGGGGTCGGTGTGGTTGAGCTCGACGCGAACGGTGCCGCCCTGGTCCCCGACCGGGAGCGGTGCATCGAGGCGGCCATGCTCGACGCGCAGTTCGTCCAGCAGCCGCAGAGCCGCACGAGCAAAGTAGCCGAGCTCCGGATGGTGGCGCTTGCCTTCCAACTCGGTGACCACCACGACCGGGAGCACGACGTCGTGCTCGGCGAAACGGAGAATCGCGTAGGGATCGGCCAGGAGGACGCTGGTGTCGAGGACGTAGGTACGGCAGTCCGGGCTTGAGCCCTCAGCTGCCGTACGACGGGTCTGGGAATGCCTGGAAGCGGCCACGTCCGTCTCCCTGCCCGGGCGTGCACCCTCGCCCGGTTCTGCTCGCGCGGGCGGCCGGGACCGGGCCCGAGGGCCGGGTGCCGGCCCTCCTGCGCGCTCGAGACTGCAGCACGTGGACGGGCCTCCCGGGCGGCCGGCTTCCCCACCGGCTGCCAGGCCTAACGGTACGCCAGCGGGGCCACGCTCAGAAGGAACACGCCCGAATACGGGGGTGAACTCCGGCCCAACCTGATCATTCCGGGCACCGAGGCGGATGTTCGGCTCAGCGGCCGTAGCGGCGTTCGCGCTCGCCGTACGAGCGCAGCGCGCGCAGGAAGTCGACGCGCCGGAAGTCCGGCCAGAGCGCCTCGCAGAAGTAGAACTCGGAGTTGGCGCTCTGCCAGAGCAGGAATCCGGACAGCCGCTGCTCCCCACTGGCACGGATGACCAGGTCGGGGTCGGGCTGTCCCTTGGTGTAGAGGTGCTCGGCGATGTGCTCGACGTCGAGGACCTCGGCCAGCTCCTCGATCGACGTGCCGCGGCCGGCGTGCTCCTGCAGCAACGACCGCACGGCGTCGGCGATCTCGCGCCTCCCGCCGTACCCGACGGCGACGTTGACGTGCATGCCGTCGACGTCGCGGGTGTGGTCGGCTGCCTCCTTGAGCACCGACGCCGTCCGGTCCGGAAGGAGGTCCAGCGCTCCCACCGGGTGCACGCGCCAGCGGCCTGCAGCGGCGAGGTCGTCGATGAGCTCCTCGATGATGCCGAGCAGGGGGACGAGCTCGTCGTCGGGCCGGTGCAGGTTGTCGGTCGAGAGGAGGAACAGCGTGACGACCTTGACGCGTACCTCGTCGCACCAGCCGAGGAACTCATGAGCCTTCTCGGCGCCGGCCCGGTGTCCACTCGCCGTGGGGGCACCGAACGCCCTGGCCCACCGGCGGTTGCCGTCGAGCACGACGGCAACGTGTCGCGGGATCCGCTGTGGATCCAGGTTCCGCTGGATCCGGCGGCCGTACATGCGGTAGACCAGCTCGGACAGACCCATTGCCCGCGACACCTCCCACGCCGGTGACGACCACCGGGACCGGGCTCGCCTGC
>OCZV010000679.1_pt1 | contig 12289 bp, 13 predicted proteins | sample 1539051 | NCBI WGS metagenome assembly OCZV01 (sample SAMEA3113581, study PRJEB22503) | soil metagenome
AGGTGTCTATGACGTTGAGCGCTGAAACGGTCACACGCGGCCCCTTAAAGCGATCGCAGTGGGCTGTGATCGCGATCGGTTTGTGGCTGACGGCGTGCCAGCAGCAAATGGCCGACCAGCCGCGCTACGAGCCACTGGCGAAGAGTGACTTCTTCGAGGATGGCCGAGCGGCCCGGCCGCTGGTCGAGGGAACGGTCGCGCGCGGCCAGCTTAACGCCGACGAGCACTTTCACACGGGAAAAATCAATCGCAAGCCGGCGGAAATCTTTCCTTTTCCCATTGACAGGCAGGTCTTACTTCGAGGTCAAGAGCGCTATAACATCTTCTGTTCGCCCTGCCATGATCAAGTCGGCAACGGTCAGGGTATGGTTGTTAGGCGTGGATATCGCGCGCCGGCGTCTTTTCACCTCGATCGCTTGCGGGCGGCTCCAGTAGGATATTTCTTTGACATTATCAGCCACGGCTTTGGTGCCATGCCGGAGTATGCGGAACAGATTTCAGCTCGTGATCGGTGGGCGATCGTCGGCTATGTGCGAGCTTTGCAATTGAGCCAGCACGCCAAGCTCGCGGACGTCCCGGAGAAGGAACGCCGGGCTTCGCTCGAGAAGAACCCATGACTAATTTGGACGTCGAACTGACGGATGTGAATCCCATGATGAAACGAGCGCTTGCAGCCGGCGGCGCCGCCCTCGCGCTCTGTTTCTTAGGCGCCTATTTCGACCGCCAGCAGTTTTTCCGCTCGTATCTGATGGCTTACGTATTCTGGCTGGGCATTCCTCTCGGCTGTTTGGCAATTGTCATGATCCACCATCTCGTCGGCGGAAGGTGGGGATTTGTCATCCAACGCCCGCTTGAATCCGCTATTCGAACTTTCCCGCTGATGGCGCTACTGTTCTTGCCGGTGCTTTTCGGAATCTCGGACTTGTATGTGTGGGCCCAGCCGGAGAACGTCGCCCATGACAAGCTCCTGCAACAGAAGAGCCTTTATCTCAACACGTCCAGTTTTATTGTGCGCGCCGCCTTGTATTTCGGGATCTGGATGGCGCTGGGCACCTTGCTGACCAAATGGTCGCATGAACAGGATCGCGCCCCTGATTCCTCGTTTATCGAACGGCTGCAAAACCTCAGCGGTCCAGGGCTCGTCTTGTATGGTCTCACGGTGACTTTCTCGGCGATTGATTGGTTGATGTCGCTGGAACCCCGTTGGTACTCGACGATCTACGGGATGATCTTCATCATCGGCGACGGGCTGTTCGCTTTGGCCTTTGTCCTCGGTGTCGCCTATTTTCTCTCCCGCCGACAACCGCTGTCTGAAGTGATGGGCCCGCCAGTTTTTCAGGATTTGGGCAATTTGCTGCTCGCGTTCGTCATGCTATGGGCCTATATATCCTTTTCTCAGTTTTTGCTCATCTGGGTGGGAAATCACAACAAAGAAATCCCCTGGTATCTCCATCGGATGGTCGGCGGGTGGGGAGGAATCGCCGTTGCGCTGATCATTCTCCAGTTCGCCTTGCCGTTCCTATTATTGTTGTCGCGGGCGGTGAAACGCAAAGCCGCGGCGCTTTGCGCCGTGGCGGTTATCGTCGCAGTGATGCATTGGGTTGAGCTTTTCTGGCTCGTTGCGCCGAGCTTTTATCCTAAAGGATTCAGTCTTCATTGGACGAGCCTTTTGGCCCCGATCGGGGTCGGCGGAGTCTGGTTTGCAGCCTTTCTCTGGCAGTTGAAAGCGCGACCTTTACTCCCGTTCCGTGATCCGCGATTTGTCGCCATGATGGAAGAGGCGAAAGGTGCATAACATTGGCTGAGTCGAGCGGTACGCCTAAGACAATCGAAACGGCCCACGAGCTGAGTGACCTGAATCCGAAGAACATCGCTATCTTCGGTGCCACATTGACCGTGACGATTATTGTCGTTCTTCTGATCACCTACGCCCTGTTTCGCCACTTTTATACTGTCGAGATGAGAAACCAGGTCGCTCCGAGCCCGCTTTCGTATACTCCTGAGCCACCCCCGGAACCCCATCTTTTGGTGAATCCTGGTCAGAATTTGAAAGCGGTGAGAGCGGCGGAAGAGTCGATCCTGAACAGTTACGACTGGGTCGATCGGGAACAGGGGCTCGTGCGCGTTCCTATCAATCGCGCCATAGAAATCCTCGCGGAGAGAGGTTTGCCCGCACGGCGCGAGAGCGATGAAAGAATCGGTCAGGAAAAGACCAAAAGCGCGAGCGAGGGCAAAGACGCAGAAGGACGGCAGCGGTGATTGGACGAGCAACCAAGAGGTTGACGAGACGACCGGCGCAAACCGGCGCAGCATTCATCCGCCTTTTAGCCTTTCGCCTCCGCGGTCGATTATGGAGCTTTGCACTTTCGCTGATGATCATGTTCGCTGGCTCGGCATGGGCGCATGACAATACGCGACCGGCGGCGCTGCGAGACGTCGCCTTCGATCAGAAACTCAATCAGCAAGTGCCGCTGGATCTGGCGTTCCAAGACGAGAGCGGCAAAAGGGTTCAATTGGCGGACTATTTCGAACAAAAACCCGTCATCCTCAACTTTGTTTATTACCAATGCCGGGAGCTCTGTCCGTTATTGTTGGACGGCGTCGTCAGGGCGCTGCGAGCCCTTTCATTCGACGTCGGCACTCAGTTCGATATCATCACCGTGAGTTTCGATGCTCACGACAAGCCGGCGCTGGCCGCGGCTCAAAAGAAAGATTTCGTCGGGCGGTACGCGCGGCCAGGCGCTGAAGCGGGATGGCATTTTCTGACCGGCGAGGAAGCCGCGATCGAAAGACTGACGGATGCCGTCGGCTTTCGCTATAGCTACGATCCTCAAGCAGGAGAGTTTGCTCATGCCACCGGGATCGTGCTTCTGACGCCGGAGGGAAAAACCGCGCGCTACTTTTATGGCATCGATTTTTCTCCGCGCGATTTGCGCTTAGGCCTGATCGAAGCCGCGCAAGGCCAGATCGGCTCGACCATCGATCAGCTGCTGCTCTTCTGCTACCACTACGATCCCGCGGCCGGAAAGTATGGGCTCGTGGTCACCAATGTCATTCGGGCGGCCGGTGCCGCGACGGTCTTGATCTTAGGCGCCTTCATTCTGCTCATGCTGCGCCGCGAGCGCGCCAACTGTTTCCCGCCGCGGAGGTCGACTTAGAGCCCATGGGGTTGGGGTTCCCACTCTTTCCCGAGCAGGCGTCCACGATGGCCGAACGCGTGGATGCGCTTTTTTTCTTTCTCGTCGCGGTCAGCGGTTTTTTCGCCGCGCTGATCTGCATCCTGATTGTCTTGTTCGCGATTAAATACCGACGCCGTTCCGACAACGAACGACCGCCGGCGATTGAGGGAGATCTCCGCCTCGAGATCGTTTGGACGGTTATTCCTCTTGGATTGACGATGGTCATGTTCGTCTGGGGAGCGAAAATTTTCTTTGCCGCTTTTAATCCCCCGATCAACTCGCTCGAGATCAGCGTCGTGGCGAAGCAGTGGATGTGGAAAGCGCAGCACCCAGACGGCCGGTCGGAAATTAATGAGCTGCACGTCCCGGTGGGACACCCGATCAAGCTGATACTGACTTCGCAAGACGTCATTCACGACTTTTTCGTGCCGGCCTTTCGAGTCAAAAAGGACGTGCTTCCGGGCCGCTATACCACCCTCTGGTTCGAGGCAACCAAAGCCGGCGAATATCATTTGTTTTGCGCGCAATATTGCGGCACTCAGCATTCCGGCATGGTTGGTCGGATTGTCGCCATGGAAGCTGTGCAATACCAAAATTGGCTGAGCGGGAGCGGCGGCGGGGTGTCGATGGCGACAGCGGGGGCGAAGCTTTTCCAGAGCTTGGGATGTGTCACTTGTCACATGGAGCACGACACGGGGCGCGGCCCCTCTCTGGTTGGCCTGTTCGGTAAATCGATAAAGATTCAGGGAGGAAGCGCGGTGGTTGCCGATGAGACCTATGTTCGCGACTCGATTCTTAACCCCCAGGCGAAGGTGGTGGCCGGCTATCAGCCGATCATGCCGACGTTCAAAGGTCTGATCAGCGAGGATGGCATTCTACAGATTCTCGCCTATGTGAAATCCCTGAACCGGCAGGACGGAGCGCAAGCGCAGAAATGAACCAGCAACAACCCACCCCGCGCCGGACGCATTATCTGAACGTGAATTACGGCATCAAGTCGTGGCTGCTGACCACTGACCACAAGCGCATCGCCTGGCTCTACCTCCTCTCGGTGACTTTTTTCTTTTTCATCGGGGGGTTTTTTGCCACTTTGGTTCGTCTGGAGTTAATGACACCCCAAGGAGACCTGGTGCAGTCGGAGACCTACAATAAACTATTTACGATGCACGGCGTCACCATGGTTTTTTTCTTTCTGATACCTTCGATTCCCGCGGTTTTGGGGAATTTTCTGGTGCCGATGATGATCGGCGCGCGCGATCTTGCGTTCCCTCGGCTTAATCTCGCCAGTTGGTACATCTTCATTCTTGGCGGCTTGTTTACGATCGCCGCCGCTGCAGCCGGTGGGGTCGATACCGGTTGGACTTTCTATACGCCCTACAGCAGCATCTATTCCAACAGCCATGTCGCACTGACGGTCGTCGGGATCTTTATCACCGGTTTCTCGTCGATTCTCACGGGACTTAATTTCATGGTGACCATCCACAAAATGCGCGCGCCCGGCTTGACCTGGTTCCGCCTGCCGCTTTTTATCTGGGCGCACTACGCGACCAGCATTATTTTCATATTGGGCACGCCGGTCATCGCCATCACGCTTGTCCTGGTTGGGATGGAACGGCTGTTTGGGCTGGGAATTTTCGATCCGTCGTTAGGCGGCGACCCTCTGCTGTTTCAACATCTGTTCTGGTTCTATTCCCATCCGGCGGTTTACATCATGATTCTCCCGGCGATGGGTGTTGTGAGCGAGCTCATTGCGTGCTTTTCTCACAAGCGGATCTTCGGGTACACCTTCGTCGCCTTCGCGAGCGTGGCTATTGCCGTGATCGGATTTCTGGTTTGGGGCCATCACATGTTCGTTTCCGGACAGTCCGTGTATGCCGGAATGATATTTTCATTCCTGAGCTTTCTCGTGGCCATCCCTTCAGCGATAAAAGTCTTCAACTGGACGGCCACGCTTTATAAAGGATCCGTGTCCTACGATGCTCCCATGCTATACGCCTTGGGATTTATCGGCCTATTCACGATCGGCGGACTAACGGGTCTGTTCCTTGCCACGCTGGGCGTGGACATCCATGTCCACGATACCTATTTTGTCATTGCTCATTTTCATTACATCATGGTGGGCGGGGCGGTGATGGGCTATCTCGGCGGCATTCACTTCTGGTGGCCGAAAATGACCGGGCGGACGTATCCGGAAATCTGGGCCAGGATTGCGGCGCTGGTTATCTTTATCGGCTTTAATCTCACTTTTTTCCCGCAATTCGTTCTCGGCTATCTCGGCATGCCACGGCGTTACCACGTCTATCCGCCGGAGTTTCAGGTTCTCAACGTAATGTCGACCGCAGGAGCGTCGATTCTGGCAGTCGGTTACGTCCTGCCCTTGCTCTATCTGATTTGGTCCCTGCGTTATGGGGCCATCGCGGGAGTTAATCCTTGGGCTGCCCGTGGACTCGAATGGCAAACTGCCTCTCCGCCTCCGACGGACAACTTTGAAACCACACCGATCGTTACCGAAGGTGCATACGCCTACGAGAAGGAGCCCGCGGAGAGCTATGCGCTGGGGAAACCGGCCAATGTATAAACCGAGTACAGTCCCAGCTCACCAGTTCGACGATGCGGAACAGCAACACGAAGCGTCGTCGATCGGCATGTGGATTTTTTTAGCCACCGAGGTCATGTTCTTCGGCGGAATGTTCACAGGATACGCCATGTACCGGACCGCCTATCCGCAGGCCTTCGCCGCCGCGAGCAGTGACTTGGATATCTGGCTTGGAACCATCAATACGGCGGTTTTGATCGGTAGCAGCTTCACCATGGCTTTGGCCGTCCGGAGCGCGCAAGTCAGCGAGCGCAAGCCGCTGTTAATCTTTCTATTTCTCACCCTGCTGCTCGGCGGGATCTTTCTCATAATTAAGTTCACGGAATACTATCACAAGTTCGAGGAGCATCTGGTGCCAGGGGCGGCTTTTAACTACGAGGTGTCCCTCGCACGCCCAGCCGAGATCTTTTTCTCTTTTTACTTCGCCATGACCGGCATGCATGCGCTGCACATGGTCATTGGAATGGGTCTCTTAGCAGCTTTGGTTGTCCAAGCCTGGCGCGACCGTTTCTCCGCGCTTTACCATACGCCGGTCGAGATCGTCGGGCTTTACTGGCATTTTGTCGACATCGTCTGGATATTTCTTTTTCCATTGTTGTATCTCGTGGGGCGACACCTATGAAATCCAATCACGTGGTTTCCGTCAAGCTCTATGCCGTGATCTTCATGACGCTTATCGCGCTGACGCTGACCACCACCGGCGCTGCCTTCATCGATCTCGGCGGCGGGTTGAACACCGCCGTGGCCCTCGCTATCGCTGTTTTCAAAGCGCTTCTGGTTGTTCTCTTCTTCATGCACGTGCGTTACAGCAGCCGTTTGACCTGGGTCTTCGTCGGCGCTGGCTTTTTTTGGCTCCTGATCCTGATCGGCGGAACCATGCATGACGTGTTGACGCGTCACTGGCTTTCAACGATGGGGTAAAGTTCGGGTCAACTATTGGCCTTCACCGCATAAAGCAAGCAAGCCCGCACAGAATCCCTGATCCGACGTGGTACCGTTATCGAGCCACGGCGATCGACCGCTGCGTGGCGAAAGCGGTGGCGCCCGCGCCTTGTTCAAGAGCAAACGTTCCGGATGAGCCGGCTGCGATTATCCCCCTTAAGGCTCAGCGCTAGCCGCCCTGAGAGGCGTCTACAAAAGCGCCGCTCGAGGTTTTGACAATTCACAAATCCCAAGATCAACGTAGTAAAGGGTTTGAAACATGAACCGCTGTACAACCAGTGTCATTTAGGATGACAAGGAATGAACACCGATCCAGAGCAACGCGCAGAAACACCGGCATTCGACGTTGGTTGACTCCTTATTTTTCCTTTAGTTACGTCCGACTCTGACACCCGCCGCTGCTGGCGTGGTTCTTGCCCATAGGACAAGCATATGATTTTGCCGCGTATGCGAGGAAGTTCTTTGATGTGTCTCATCGATTCCGATATGGACGACGCCCTCCCCATGGCGCGCGCGACTCCTATTGACCGTTGTCCTTCTTTGAAATCCGCAACGTTTGCCGACCGAACGGTCAAGGCCGCCTGAAGATTCGCATTAGAAAGAGAACACTCCCGGACAATGATCTACTTAGTCACCTACAAGAAGAAAGCTGAGGCCCTGCAGTTGGACAGCAGACTCAAGCGACTGATATTCATCGAAGCCAAAGATGGGCTGACGCTCGACAAGGTCATAGTTCTGATTAAGAAATTGACAGAGGACGCAGTGGAGGACTCAAGCGTTCAGATTATCGGCCAGAAGAATTGGGACCCTGCGAAGATAAACACGCCAGGGATTAGGTTTCACAAGCTGGATTGAAAAATTTTCTGGACAACGACAGATCGGAGAATGGATAGGAAGCCTCTATGAACCGGATGATCCTCGGCAACGTTCTGATTTGGTCCTTGTTCCTGGCGGTCCTTGGCGGCATTATAACTTTTGCATCTGTGGCCTATGAAGCCTTTATTAGCCGGAGATGGCCCAAGCGAGGAGCAAAACGGGTCGCGAAAGTCGCTCCGGTTTCCATGTCAACTTCAAAACCAAACCGATCCCTACCGCAAAACGCCATTGTCCGTGGCTACGACAGCGAGGAACTCTTCCAGGAAGATTTATGGCTCTTACGGATTGCGCAGAGCCGGAGACAAGCGGCCCCGCGCGAGGCCTTATTGCCTGGGATGGAAACGAGCAGCGGAGTCCGCGAAAAGCATTTAAGCCAAGTTTGTGCGCTGCTGGCACACCATGCCAACGTTAGGTGCGACAATTAAAGCTATTCTCGCTTCAGCGCCAACGTCGGCCACCCGCCGGGCTCAGTTCTAATTCTTATCTCTGAAAAATTTCTTCAAGAAACCGGGCCCGCGGCAAGCTCTTCGGTGGCTGGGAAGTCGCTGGCGGCTTTCGGCTCCAAGGCCAAGGCCAATGCGTCGTCCACGGTTTTCAAAAACTCGAAACGAATGCCCTGCTGCGCCGAAGCCGGGATCTCTTCTAAATCCTTTCGGTTTAGCTCGGGAAGCAAGATGCAGGAGATACCCGCTCTTTTGGCCGCCAGAACTTTTTCTTTGATCCCTCCGACCGGCAGCACTAAGCCGCGGAGGCTGATTTCGCCCGTCATGGCTACATCTTTGCTGATCCGCCGCCCGATGAGAAGTGAGACTAGGGCCACGAACAGGGTAATTCCGGCGCTGGGGCCGTCTTTAGGGATCGCCCCGGCGGGTATATGGATGTGTATGTCGTTCTTCTTGAAGGTTTCGGGATCGATGCCAAGGTTTTCTGCGCGCGATTTGGCAAGACTCAAGGCGGCCTGCGCGCTTTCCTTCATGACGTCGCCGAGTTGACCGGTCAGTTGCAGCCGTCCATCCCCCGGCATCTTGGTCGCTTCCACGAACAAGATGTCTCCGCCAAAAGGCGTCCACGCCAAGCCGGTAGCGACGCCGGGCAGGCTGGTGCGTAGCGCAACTTCGTTGAAAAATTTTGGCGCGCCAAGATACGTCCGGACAGAGTCACGGTCGATCGTTATTGGTTCTTTGCTTCCTTCCGCCACCCGTGTGGCTACACCTCGGCAAACCGTTCCCAACTCACGCTCGAGTTGCCGCACCCCCGCTTCGCGCGTGTAGGATCGAATGATTTCCCGAATCGCATCGTCGGTAAAAGCTATAGCACCGGGCTCAAGCCCGTTATCGGCCCGTTGCCGGGGGACGAGATAATTTTTTGCGATCGCTAACTTATCTTCCTCGATGTATCCCGATATCTCCAATATCTCCATTCGATCACGCAAAGGCGCCGGAATCGTGTCGAGCACGTTGGCGGTGGCAATGAACAAAACCTGGCTCAAGTCGAATGGCACGCCCAGGTAATGGTCCTGAAAGGTTGAGTTTTGGGACGGGTCTAAAACTTCCAGTAGTGCCGCGGAGGGGTCGCCATGAAAGCTCGCGCTGAGCTTGTCCACTTCATCCAACATGAAGACGGGATTTTTTGTCGCGGCTTTGCGGATGCCTTGGATGATATTTCCAGGCAGAGCGCCAACATAGGTGCGCCGGTGCCCGCGGATCTCCGCCTCGTCGTGAACGCCGCCAAGGCTCTGACGGATGAATTTCCGGTTCATGGCCCGAGCGATGCTTTGCCCGAGGGAGGTCTTGCCAACGCCCGGCGGGCCCACGAAGCATAAGATAGGGCTTTTGCCGTGTGGCCGAAGCTTACGCACGGCAAGAAATTCTATGATGCGCTTTTTCACTTTTTCGAGATCATAGTGATCGGCATCGAGAATCTCGCGGGCTTTGGGAAGATCGATCTGTTCCTCGCTGGAAATGCTCCAAGGAAGCTCCACCATCCAATCCAGGTAAGTCCTTAGGGCTGAATATTCCGCGGCCACAGGAGGAATACGCTCGAACCGAGTGAGTTCCCTTAGCACCTCTTTTTCCACCTCGGGCGGCATTTTGGCTGCGTAGACTTTTTTGCGCAGCTCCTCCACCTCGAGGCTCTGGCCATCTTCTTCGCCCAGCTCCTTTTGTATGGCCTTCATCTGTTCGCGAAGGAAATAGTGACGTTGAGCCTGATCCATTGATTCTTTAGCGTTCTCGCCGATCTTCTTGCTGAGCTCCAGTAACTCGATTTGCCGCGCCAGCTTCTCTGAAACCTTCTGCGCGCGCGCCTCGGGATCGAAGATCGCCAAAATCTCCTGCTTCTCGGCCAGCGCCAAGTCCAATGTGGAAGCGATCATGTCGATCAGCGCCAGGGGATTTTCGATTCTTTCGATGGCCGATTTCAATTCATTCATGGGCTCGGGCAACAGGCCCAGCGCCTTCGCTGCTTGCTGGCGCAGGTTCAAGATTCTGGCTTCAAACTCCTTGGATTGCGGGATTTTCTCTTCCACCGTTCTGACGCGTGCGATGAGGAACGGCTCGGTCTCGAGAAATTCAGCGATTTCGAAGCGTTGGCGCCCTTGAATGATGATCTGCCGCTGCCCGTCGGGAAGACCGAACAGCCGCAAAACGTCCGCGGTTGTGCCGACGCCAAAGAGATCTTTAGGCTCCGGAGCCTCTATTGTCGGATCACGTTGGCTGACGAATCCAACGGGCAATTGTTGACGAACCGCCTCCTCGATCGTTCGCACGCTAGCGGGACGACCGACGACGAGCGGCATGACGGTAGAGGGGAACAACACGGCATTGCGTAACGGCAAGATGACCAACGCTCCGGCAGGAACCGTGAGACGCGACCTAGGGTTGGTTTTCTCTTCCGCAGCCATGATCACTTCCTTAACTCGATGATGAGCAGTCCATCGTGAAGCGAGACCTCGCCCAACGACAGAGGACTCATCCCTTCGATCGTGAGTCGGCGCTCGAACCGTCCAAGCGGGATTTCCCAGATCTTTAGCTCGCCGTCGTCGCAGCATTTCGGCAGCGGGCGCTCACCTGCAATAACCAGTTCACGCCCGTCGAGCCGGACATTCATCCGATCCGCCGAGACTCCGGGTAAAGCGGAGATCACCCACAAACTTTGCTCGGTCTCCACGACGTTCACAGGAGGTTCCCAATAGCGGCTTCGGCTGTGAGCTGATCGAAAATGGGTACCCACGGCGATTTGTAAAAAATTTCTGTGAATTCGCTCTGCCTGCTGCAGCAGATCATTCGCTCGCTGCCAAATCAAAAAGTCCCAATCGCGGGATGCCATGGAAATCGACCCTCAACTTGTTAGATTACGAACCTATAAGAAGACTAGGAGCCGAATGGCCCATTGTCAATGAAGCGATCGAAAAAGCTGTTTAGACAACAGCGATGTATAGCTGAGTCGTCAGCCTTTCAGCTGCCTTATGGAGCCAACGCGGGAAAGCTAGTCTCTGGGCCAAGCGGCAGTGAGAGAGGTAACGGTCGCGACCGTTCTCAACTTTCACTCTGCGGCATTTCTCGGCTGCAGCACACGTTGGATCTTGGATAAGAGATCGTTGAGCGCGATCGGTTTTCTGATAAAATCCTCGGCGCCCGGCACGAGAAATTGTCTATCTGCAGCCGACTGGAAGTAAGCGGTCATGGCGATGATGTGAGTTTGCGGCCAGCTCGAACAAACATGCTCGATCAGCGCCAGTCCATCCATGCGCGGCATCACGATGTCCGCGAGCACCAGATCAAAACGCCGAAGATTGAGTTTGTCGAGAGCTTCGACTCCATCATTGGCTTCATCGATTTCGTAGCCTTTTTCGCCTAGAAACGCCGAGATATTCTTTCGCGCCCGCGCATCGTCTTCGACCACGAGAATTGTCCTCATCGCTTTTCTCCATGGGAAAGCTGGATGGGTTATCTAGCAGAATTGAAGTTGAGTTGCTAGAGGAAAAATGAGCGCAGCCTGCCGCACGCCGGGCAGTTCCCATTGACAAGCCGCGCGCGCCTTTTCTACAGTCGGAAGGAGTTTTCAGCGCTCAGTGAAACTTTAATCCGGAGGTGACTTCGATGGCGGAACCCATCCTTGAAGAAAAAGACGCAGACGTAACGACGTTTATCCTGAACCGGCCGGAGGCCGGAAACCGACAGAGTGATGTCACGTGGGCTCGGCTCACCGAAATGATTGGGGCGGCCGCCAAGGAATCGCGGTTGATCTTGTTTAAAGGGGCGGGCGACGACTTCTGTCTGGGTCGTGAGGCCATGGGTCAGCCCGGTCCGGTTCTGGAGGCCTATGCGATGCGCGAGAGAAGCGAGACGATTTTCAATCTCTACGGCGCATTTCGCAGCGCGAAGGTTCCCATCCTTGGTGTGGTGCAGGGGCGTGCCGTCGGTCTCGGATGTGCGCTGGCCGCGCTCTGCGATATTACCGTAGCAAGCGAAAGAGCCCGCTTTCAGCTGCCCGAGATGAGTCACAACATCATGCCGACGATCGCCATGTCCGCGCTCGTTGATCGCGTACCGCGGAAAGCCGCCACTTACTTGGTCTACTCAACGCAGGAAATTGATGCCCGCCAAGCGCTCGTGTGTGGATTGGTCAGCCACGTGGTGCCCGCAAATGAACTGGATGCGGCCGTCGCTGGCCTGGTGGATCGCCTTAAGCAAAC
>OCZV010000680.1_pt1 | contig 12282 bp, 11 predicted proteins | sample 1539051 | NCBI WGS metagenome assembly OCZV01 (sample SAMEA3113581, study PRJEB22503) | soil metagenome
GGAGCGATGTGAACGGGAGGTCAACTTCGGTCTCGATGGCGCTAACGGCGTCGCCGAGGCCCGACCCGAGGATCACCGCGACCACCGGATCGGCACCGATCTTTTGCCGGAGCAGGGCGGCTCCCTCTTCCGGGAAGGTGTCGCCCGGCCCCGTCACGCCATCCGGGCCTTGATCCGGTCGATGGCCTCGATGGGCGTGGGGTCGATGCCGTGCTCGAGTGCGTGGTAGACGCTCGCGGCATCCCCGGTGAGCATCAGGGAGAGCACCTGGTCGAGCGGGGACGTTCCTCGGGCGTGTGCGGAGTGCCACGAGAGTCCGGACTCGCCGACCACTTCGATCGTGGCCTCCAGCCGGCGATCCACCGAAGGGTGCTCGTCCACGTGCCGGAGCACCAGGAGCGCGAAACGCTCCCCCCACGTGCCCGACCAGCCCACGACCTCGTGGTGGTCGAGCTCGGGAAGGGACGAGGCGAACGCGGGCACCTTTGCGTTCTCGTTGAAGGCGCATTTCCATCTCCACGCCGCCGGCTCGGAAGGACCCTCCGATGACCAGATGAGCGGCATGCGGTCCTCGATCCAGCCCGCAATGTGCTTGGCCGAGTTCCGGTCCGGCGGGACGCCCGGGCCGAGCCTCTCCGAGAGATCCTCCAGGACCCCCTCCGCTCCCTCCACCACCTCATCCACCCATTCCAGGTCCGCGGAGGAGAGTGCGCCGATGACCGCCCCGACGAGGTGACCGAGGGCGGCCCGGGGCGCCGGAAGCCCGTCGGGAACGCTGACCAGGAGCGCCCCGTCGCGGTTCGCCAGATCTGCGAGCTGACCGCCGGAGCACACCGCCACGACGCGGCATCCACGCTCGGTCGCCTGACGGTACGCCGACAGCGTCTCCTCGGTGTTCCCGGAGTAGGAGAGGCAGATCACCAGGTCGTCCGGGCCGCAATAGCGCGGGATGGTGTGTCCGCGTACCGTGGCGATGGGAACCTCGAGGTGCTCCCGGTACTGCGCCGCCACCGCATCGCCCGCAGCGGCCGACCCACCCATGCCGCAGAAAGTGATCGAGCGGATGCCGGGCGGGATGCCCCCTTGCTTCGAGGCGGCTCGGAAGGACGAGATGAGCTGCTGCGGCAACGACAGCATCGCCTCCAACAGCCCGCTCGGGTCGGCGGACCGAAGCGCCGCCTCGTCGTCGAGGATCGTCACCGTGTGTCCGGCTTCACGGCTTCCTCGACGAGCATCACCGGGATGTCGTCGCGCACGGGATACTTGTACCCACACCGGCCCAGGCACACGATGAAGTTCTCCTGCTCCCGATACTCCACCTCGCCCCGGCAGTTCGGGCACACCAGGATCTCAAGAAGCTCCTTGTCGACGGTCACAGGTCCCTCCTCGGGGTCAGCTCCGAATGACGGACAATACCCTGTTTGTCTTCTCCTCGAGGAGTTCCTTCGATCGGGCTTCCACGTTCAGCCGCAGAAGCGGTTCCGTATTGGACGGGCGGACGTTGAACCACCAATCGTCGTACTCCACCGTGAGTCCGTCCAACCGATCCTGGCGGCCGTCGGCGAACGCTTCGGCCACCCGCTCCAGCGCCTGCTGCTGCTCCGTGACCTCGGAGTTGATCTCTCCCGACGCCTCGTATCGTCGGTACTGCGCGAGCAACTCGGACAGCGGCACTCCCATCTCAGAGAGTCGCTGCAGCACGAACAGACCCGCGATCAGCCCGGAGTCGGCCCGGAAGTGATCCCGGAAGTAGTAGTGGCCCGAGTGCTCGCCTCCGAAGATGGCTCCCGTCTCGGCCATGACCTTCTTGATGAATGAGTGGCCGACCCGGGTGCGGATGGGTTCGCCTCCGTGCTCTCGAACCACCTCGGGCACCACCCAGGAGCAGATCAGGTTGTGCACGATCTTCGCTCCCGGCTCCCTCTCCAACATGGCCTCCGCCACGAGAGCCGTCACCAGGGACCCTGATACACCCTGGGCCTTTTCGTCGACGAGAAACACGCGATCGGCGTCGCCGTCAAAGGCGAGGCCGATGTCTGCGCCGTGCTCGGGAACGGCCCGCTTCAGATCCGCCTGATTCTCCGGCTGGATCGGATCGGCTGGATGATTGGGGAAGGTGCCGTCTAGGTCCAAGTAGAGACCGACGAGTTTCGCCGGGAGGCGGTCGAAGATCCTCTCGAGCACCAGCCCGGCCATGCCGTTGGCCGCGTCGGCGACGACGGTGAGCGGGGCGATCTTCTCCACCTCGACGAACGAGAGGACGTGATCGATGTACTCCTCCACCAGGTCCTGCGCCGTGACCCTGCCTGGGGTCGGGGCGGGATCGAGTAATTCCCGCGACGCGAGGTCTCGGACCTCCTCCAGCCCGGAATCCGCCCCCACTGGAGCGGCACCCGCCCCGCACAGCTTGACCCCGTTGTATCGGGGTGGATTGTGGCTCGCGGTGAACATCGCTCCGGGCTGGTTCAGGCGGCCGGAGGCGAAATAGAGCATGTCGGTGGTGGCCAGTCCGATGTCCACGACGTCGGCCCCGCGGCCGGTAACACCTTCCCCAAAGGCGGCAGCAAGGGAGGGAGAGGAGATCCTGCAGTCACGCCCCAGGACCACGGATCGGGCCCCGGTGAATTCAGCGAACGCCGACCCGATCCTGCGGGCGATGTCTTCGCTCAGGTCTTCGGGATAGACGCCGCGAACGTCGTACGCTTTGAAGATGCGCCTGAGGTCCACGGCGCCGCGATTCTATCCCCCAGCGTGCGCCGGGTCTCTACCCGGCAGCCGCTATCGCTTCGGAACCAGGTCCAGAACCACCTTCAGGGGGATGCGGAGGCCGTCCTTCTCCCACCACCGCTCCTCGCAGGCGTGGCAGGCCCGAAACTGGATGCCCGACCCCTCGAAGCTCATGGAGATGTTGACCAGGTCTAAAGACCCACAACTTGGACACTTCACCCGCTGCCTGGATTGAACGGACATAACATCCCAATCTTCGGATGATTTGCGCTTGGTGAATATAGCCCGGTCGTAGCATTTTGCCATACGCCGAAAGGCATAACGAGCGTGGTCACAAAGGGCTACTGCAGGCTGTTGCGCGCTACGCGGGCCCCGGTACCGAAGGAAGCTGCTTCCCGATGTACCGGGACCGGAGCTTCCCGCCCTCCCGCCAGTAGGCGTACCAGTAGGGCCCGTGAGGGCATCGCGTGCAGCTCTCCCGGCCGCACCGCACCCGCTCCTGCCGGAACGTGACCTTCCCCCGGGGGCCGAGGGGATGGTCATCGAGCTCCCGCCCCTCTCTGGTGACTAGAAGCCCACGAGCGAAGATCATCAGGCGCCTGAGGTCGTACTCGTCGAGGGCCCGCACCTGGCGTATTAACTCCCGGTCCAGGGGCATCTTGTGTACGATTGTACCCAAGACCGTGGCGCGGCTTCAATGAGGATCAGCCCGAGGAAGCCCCCAGCCCCAGCGAGATCGTCCCCGTGTCGGCAGCGGTCCGGCGTTCGTCAACGAGGGTCCATCCGAAGGGTGGTGTCATCCGCCCGGTGTGTCTTTCACACAGGTCCATGAGGTTGGGGTCCTGCTCGGGAAGGAGATCGGCGACCAGGAGCTCCCGCGCTCGGTACCGGATGCCGATCGTGGCCGCCGGCGGTTCCTGGCACCCCATCTTGGCGCACGAGCGCATGGCCAAAAGCGTAGATTACATCCATGTTATTCGCAAGCATGCACGTTTATATCTGTCTTAGGTAGCTCTAGTGCTACATAAGAAAAGGAACTCGGCCGAACCGTCGCCCGGAATGGCGGCACAACGGTCAAGCCAGTCAAAAAGGAAAGAGGCCTGCACAGCCTCTCGAATAAAGTGTACCCCCAAGTGGTTCCTCCGGGTTTCCCCTTCGGTACCTCTTGGGAGTACCCAATGAGTATATCGCAACTTCCGCCGTGCGCGCAAGTGGCAATCGCCGCTGCGGTGAGATCTCCTGAGGGAGCCTTCCTTACCAGAAGATCAGGACGGGGGTGTCGACCTCGACGATCTCGCACAAATCCTCCACGTCCGGGATATGCATACGGATGCAGCCGTGCGACGCGTACGAGCCGATCGAGTCGGTGCTGTACGTGCCATGGATGCGGATCCCCGGTGCGTTCAGGTACAGGGCTCGAGTCCCAAGAGGGTTCCCGGGTCCTGCGGGGATGAATCTGGGGAGATCCGCCCCCCACCCGTCCGGGGCAGGGTTGGTCCACGAGGGATTGGCGGCCTTGTCGACGACCGTCCACTCGCCCTGGGGCGTGGGGAATCGCGGGCTTCCCGTGGCCACCGGATAGGTCTTGCGAAGCTTGACCCCCCGGTACAGATAGAGCTTGTTCTGCGAGACCCTGATAACGATGGTGTGCCCGAGCTCGGCTCCCGTCACCCGCGGCCGCATCGTACGGACCGCGAAGCGAACGACGTCGTCGCCGTCCCCGATGGCCTCGATCAGCGCGGCCCGTGAGGGTTTTGAGACCAGAGCCCGGCCGGCAGCCGGCTTGGTCACCCGGATCTTCCCCTCCTTGACGCTCACCGAGGCGTTCACGGGAGACTGATGGACGGCCCGGGAGACGACCTCGATGAACCGATCGACCTGTGTTTCCTGATGGGCGTACTCGAGGTCGAATGACCGATGGACGGGGCGGCTCAGGATCCGTCGAAGCACCCGTGAAGGCCAGCTGAATCCGTCGCTCACGCTGAGAGCCGCATCCACCTTCGCCTCGACGTCAGCCGTGGTGCCCAGTTCCTGTGGGGTCACGTGCCACGTCTGGTCGTGCACGGCCACCTCGATTTCGCGCTGGAGGAATCTCTCCGCGGCTGCGGTTACCGCTTCGATCGCCTCGGAACGACTCATCCCGCCGACGTCCACTCCGGCAACGACCACTCCCGGCAGGATCCGGTGAGCGGTGGCCGCGTCGTACCGATACGCCCCGAACGCAGAGCCACCAAGGAGGAGGACGCCGACGAGCGTGAGCACGAGGATGACTCGCCCTCGTCCCCGGAACCTCGCCGGGCTGGGCCTGGCGTGTCTTCTCCGTTTCATCCCTTGGTGATGATACCCCTCAGATCGCCCAAACCTGATCCTGCCGCACGCCCATGGCTATGGCGTAGCCCGCCGAGGATATGGACGCCTGCGCCACCACCAGGGTTCCCCCATCGGTCTCGACCACCGCCGTCACCGGCCGCCCCCCACTCGTCCCGGTGAGATCCACGACTCGGGTCCTTCCGGGCTCAACGGTCACGGCAGCGAGCTCCGGTGGTTCCGCCCGTCCGTCCGCGGTCAGCAACGAGACGCGCGCCGAGGTGGCCTGAGGCCCCACGTTCTGAAGGACGAGGAAGGACTGTCCCCCATCGGGACCGAGGGCGGGGGAGGCGATCCACCCCCGGGCGCCTCTCGGAGCCCCGCCGATGGCTGCCTGGTCGGCCGCGGTGGACAGCGACAGGCGGCGGGCCGCGACAAACACCCCGGTACCCTTGGTGGTGACGGCAAGTCCCGACTGCAGGGCAAGGACCTCGAACGAATCGGCCAGTCCGGCGGAGACCGTGGCGTCGCCGAGGCCCGCATCGGCCTGCGCTTCCGGGCCCTGAACCCTCGCTCCGAGAGGGATGTCCTGGTCCGGGGCGAGGATGCCGAGGGCACTCGGACCATCGTCGGCCGCCCCGGGGAGGAACCAGAACCTGGCGGGGGCCGCCGCTCCCAGCACCGACCGGATGCCGCTCTCGCCCAGGCCCATCCCCGCCACCACCACCTTTCCGGCGGAGGCCAGGACGGTGGCGGCCAGAGCCTTCTTTCCGAGGGCGAACCGGTTGAGGTCGACCGCCGCAGCCTGCCTGGCGGGCAGGAGGATCCCGCGCAACGCTCCCGCCTGAGCGACCGGCTCCTTCCCCGTGAGGATCACCTCGAACGTGGCGTCGACGGCGTAGGGATTCAGCACCACGAGCCACGCCTGCTGCCCTCGCTCCGAGGTCCCCTCCGCCAGGAACCACCTCTTTCCCGCGCGAGGGGAGCACGGCTCCGCCGCTTCCCCGCCCTCTGGCCTGGCAACAACCATCCCCGCAGACGCCGCCGCGCCGAAGAATTCAACAACGCTGCCGGACGCCATCCGGACGGCGGGAACCTCCACGAAGCTCTCGGTACCGGGGAGCAGGCTGGTGCGCGTCTCGGCCGGCGGGGCCCCCTCGCTGTAGGTGGTCACAACGATCTCGGCGTCCGCCCCCGTGGGGTTGGCCAGTACGATCCACGCGCGCCAACCGTCTCCACCCCCATGCGGGCAGAACCACGCTCCGGACAAATCGTCCTCGGCAGCCGCCGGAGCGAAGTCACGGGGGCCCAGCCACCCGTCCAGGACGAAACCACCCCCGCCGACCAACACCGCAGCAAGTGCCGCCCCAAGAAGTCTGGCCCGGCCGCTCATCCCACCCTTCCTGTTCCTCCGACCCGTCCTCGGTCCGACCGTCGTCGGGTGAACCAGAGGGCTGCCAGCCACAGGCCGCCGAGAACGGCCAGTTGCACGGATCGAGCCGCCTGTCCCCGGAAGGACACCGACAAACGGGAGCTTCCGACCGAGGCGTCGAATCCGACGCCCCAGCCGAACGCTCGAAACGGCAGGAGCTGTGACCCGCCTCCAGTATCGAGACGCCACCTGCCGTCGTAGTCGGTGGCCAACACGACCACACCGGCCTCCGGCAGCGTCACCGAACCCTGCCACGACGTGGCACTCACCCGATCGAGGGAGACCGCCCCAACCGGGTTCGCCCTTGCCGGCGCGGTGAGCTCGTTCGAACGGGCAGCGATCTGGAACGTCTCTCCGGGCAGAGCCCACGCTTCGGGGAGAGCCCTCGCATTCCGGTACACGCTCATCCCTCCGGCTCGCTGGATGAGGTCGAGGTCCACCTGCTGAGCGAGCCGCCGCCTGGCGGGGGCGGGGAGATCGCGGGGATCCGCGACCACGTACCGGATCCCCATCGGGGCGAGGAGCGCGCCACCGTGCCGCACCCCGCCTCGGAGGATCGCGGCCATCACCCGGTTCAGGTGCTCGTACCCCGCGCCGGCCGGAGGCAATCCCAGTGCGAGCGCCGACCGCCCCTCCCGACCCGTCACGCCGTATCGCACGGAGGCGTGGCCGGACGCGATCACTCCGTCAGGCACTCCTCCCGGCGGGACGAACGACTGCCCGCCCGGCCCGCCGAGCCATAACACCCGGAAAGGCACTCCCGGGTCCGCGGAGGAGACCACCGACCAGGCCGGCGGCACTCGGTGCTCCCCGACGGCCCACGCCCCTCGGAGGGCCTGAGCCGACTGGAGAACCGTCCCGACGGCGACGAGCATTGCCAGGATCCACCAGACGATGCGCTGGTGGTCGAAGGCCATGTGCCGCCGCTCCGTTGCCACCCCGTGGGCCACCAGGAGGCTCAGACCCAGTGCGGCCACGCCGAGATACGCGAGAGGATTCGCCGCGGCTCCGGGAAGACGGCCGGCCGCCGCGAGCCACGCCAACAACAGAGAGGCGCCTGCAGCGAGAGCCGCCCGCAGCGCCTGCCGTCGGCCGTCACTCACCGCGAGACCCAGGGTCGCGGCGATGGGAACGAAGAACGCCGGGGCCCATGAACCAGGGGAGGCTCCGGGTGACAGACGAAGGATGGTGCCGTAGTCGATGACACCTGCCCCATCGACGTCGGCGCCTCCCCCCGCCTCGATGATGGACAGCGTGAAGGGAAACACGAGAACGGCGGCGACGCCCATGGCCCCCACGACGAGCGCGGAGCCCCGCAGGGAGCTCCTCCAGTTCCCCGGGATCAGGAGGCAGGAAGCGAGGACGACGGCTACCGACAGCCATAGGGCGGGAAAGAACGACACCGTCACCGCGAGCGCCATCCCCGTGCCGACCATCCATATGGCCGGGCGATCGATCCGGTCGCCGATCGCTTCCAGGATCCGGATCGTCAACCACGGCAGCGCCACGAGGAACACCGTCACGGCGATCCGCCCTTCCGACGCGGCCCACAGGGTCAGGGCGGACAGCGCATAACACCCGGCTCCGGCGAGGCTTCCGAATTTCGCTCCGGTCAGCCGCAGCATGGTGCGATAGCAGGACACTCCCGCCACGAGCGGACCGGCCGCGATCAGGACTCGGGCCAGGAGCCGGGGGGTTCCGAACGCGACGACGCTTCCCATGCCGAAGACGAACAGAGCCGGGCTTCCACCCGCTGACCCGCCGAACCCGGAAGACCTCCATCCCGAGCCGAATTCACGAAGGAAGTCCGTGGCGCCGGGAGGAAAGACCGGCACCGACCCCCCTTCGAGGGTGGTGGCCAGGAGGACACCGCGGAACGCCACCACCGTGAGAAGAACGGCCGCCCCGAGCGCCAAACCGACCGGATGCGCCGCCAGAAAACCGACGAACCGTCGGGCCGGCGACGGACGGACCGTCTCCTCAGGCTCCAACGGTCCGGTCCTGGTCCCCAACAGCACCGATGCCGCCTGGAGCACCCACCGCTTGAGTCTCGTGCCCGCGGGCGCCATGAACCGGGCAACGTCGCGGTCGCGCGCTCTGCGCACGGCGTGCCCGCGCACGCGCCGCTTGATCGTCCCCGGAAGGTGGGCGATGTTCCAGCCCCACGCCGCGACGACCTGGCCAGCATCACCGAATCGTCGCGACACCAGGAACAGCAGCACCTTTCCGAGCCCCTGGAACGCGTAGAGCGGGAGGACCCAGGCCAGACTGAACAGGCGGTAGTTCTTCAGAAGGCTCATCAGCCCCGCTCGCTCGGCCAGGTATCGTTCTCGAGCGCCGGTCCATCCCGGTCTCTCTCCTCGCTGCCCCGCCGCTCGGTGGAGAACGACGGCGCTGGGGTTCATCACCACCCGAAACCCGGCCAGCCGGACCCGCCAGCAGAAGTCGAGGTCTGCATGACATGTCCCGAGTCGCTCGTCGAACAGTCCCGCTCGCAACCATGCCTCGCGGGATATGAGCATGGCGGAGGAGGACACGAACAGAACCTCCCGAGGCGAGTCGTACTGTCCCTGGTCGATCTCGTCCTCTTCGAGTGGGGAATAGGGATAGCCGAATGGGTCGCTGGCCATTCCGATCTCTCGGAGCACCTGTGGCCGCTCCCAATCGAGAACCTTGGGCCCGACCACACCGGCGCCTTCACCCTCGCCGGCGGCCGCCACGAGGAGCGCCACGGCATCGGGAGCAAGAGCCGTGTCGTCGTGGATGAGCAACACGAAGTCCGCCTGGCGGGCAACGGGTATGGAGAGCGCCGCGGTCACACCTGCGGGGAATCCTTCGTTGCGCTCCAGCCGGATCACCCGGTCTTCGCCCAGGGCCTCGGTGAGGATCTGCTCGGATCCATCCGAGGATGCGTTGTCGACCGCGACGACGCGGATCCGACGGTGCGTCTGTCGTCGGATCGAGGCCAGCGTTCGCTTCAGCCAGACGGCGCCGTCTTTAACGACGAGGACGACGAGCACGCTCGGAGGAGAGGTCTTGGCAACCTCCGAGGGAGACGACATGCCGACGGCTGATGTGGAAGGTTCAGCCAAGTTCCTGGCCTGGGTGCCTCGGGTGGCCGGGAGCATAGCAAAAGAAACAGAAGGGGGGCGATCCGCCCCCCTTCCGAGAGAACCGGCTTGGCGCCAGTCGCTACTTGGACTTCCTCGCGGCCGTGCGCCTTGCCGTCGTCCTCTTCCTGGCCGTGGGCCTCTTCCGCGCAGTGGGCCGACGCGCCGCGGTCGTCTTCTTCCGCGTCGTCGTCTTCCTCCGCGCCGTGGTCTTCCGCCTCCGCACGGGGCTCTTCCGCGCCGTGGTCTTCCTGCGCGCTGTGGTCTTCCGTGCCGTGGTCTTCCGTGCGGTGGTCTTCCTCCGCGCAGCGGTGGTCTTCTTCCGCGCGGTGGTCTTCTTTCTGGCGGTCGTCTTCTTACGCGCTGCTGGCATCCTTCACCTCCTTTCGCTCTTCAGGACGCCATACGCTTCAGGCGTCGCCGTTCCCGTTCGCTCATCCCTCCCCACACGCCGTACCGCTCGTCGCGGCGCAGCGCGTAGTTCAGGCACTGGATGCGGACCTCGCAGTCGGCGCAGATCCGTTTCGCCTCCCGCGAGGATCCACCTTTCTCGGGGAAGAAGATCTCGGGATCGAAGTCCCGGCACCTTGCTCGCTCCTGCCATGGGATGTAGTGGTGCACTCCACCCTCCCCCGTCAAAATTACATTTGTGTAATTCTGAGGGAAGGGCCGCGCGTTTGTCCAGTCCCGATGATGACTTTTTTTCCTGGGTGAATCGAGTACCGAAGGGAAGAAATTCTACGGTCGCGCGACGCGTCGGAAGTCTACTCGACCAGCACGTGACCCGTGAACTCGCTCGTACGTCGTTGTTCTCTGCACGGGTGTGCGACCGATGGCGCGGATCGCTTCTTCGAATTCCCATGGATCCTTCCTGATCCCCCATTCCGCGCCGGCCATGCGCGAGATCGTCTCTTCCATCAACGTGCCGCCGAAGTCGTTCGCGCCGCCGGCGAGTATCACCTTGCATGCATCGATCCCTATCTTTACCCATGACACTTGAACATTTTCTATCCGACCGTTCAATAGTATCCGCGCAATTGCATGCATGCGACGATTTTCTTCAAATGTTGCACCCGCTCGTGCTTTTCCCGCGAGGTAGATCGGAGAGTTGTGATGAACGAATGGAAGTGGAACGAACTCGGTGAACCCACCGGTCTCATCCTGGATTCGCGCGAGTCTTCGGATGTGCGCGACCCAGTGCGGCGGCGCGTCGACGTGTCCATACATGATCGTCGACGACGACCGAAGACCGATCGAATGTGCGGTCCTGACGATCTCCTCCCATGTGTCCGCGGGAAGCTTTCCCTTCGTCAAAAGCCAACGGACCTCGTCGTCGAGGATCTCCGCCGCGGTTCCGGGGATGGTACCGAGACCGTGCCGCCTGCACTCCTCGAGGAACTCTCGGAATGAGATGCCGAGACGGGTGGCGCCGTTCAGCACTTCCATGGGACTGAACGCATGGATGTGGAGGGCGGGAACACGGGTCCTCACCGCGTCGAGCAGCTGGAAATAGAACTCGCCGGGCAGGCTGGGATGGAGCCCGCCCTGCATGCACACCTCGGTGGCCCCGTATCGCCACGCCTCTTCGGCACGGTCGGCCACCTCTTTCAGCGTGAGCGTGTACGACTCCGGATCCACTTCGCGCTGGGCGAAGGCGCAGAACCGGCACCCCGTGTAGCAGACGTTGGTGAAGTTGATGTTCCGGTTCACCACGTAGGTCACATCGTCGCCCACCGCCTCACGGCGGAGCCCGTCGGCGACCTCGCACAGGGCTTCCAACGCCGGTCCCTCGGCTCGGAACAGCGCGAGGGCCTCGGCGTCGGTGATCCCCCGGCTTCCGCCGGCCGCGGCCTTCCCCAGTGCCCGGGCGATCTCACGGTCCAGGCGAGGGACGGCGCGGCCCTGCCTCCAGCCCCTGGTGACCTCCAATTCATCCCAATCCCCGTACACGGCCAGGGAATCCTCCCGAAGTCCCGAAGCCGGGGTCTTGGCGAACGTGAGTTCGGTCTGCCGCGGTTTCCACTGCACGTCGGGGTCCTGCCACTCGACGGGTTCGGGACGCTGGCCCTCGACGGCGAGGGCGTCCGTGCCGGCCAAGGCGGCCACGGGGCGCTGCATCTTTCCGGCGACGAACGGATCCGGCCGCGAGGCGTACTCGGGATAGATGCACAGCCGCTCGCGGAGGTCGAAGCCCTTCTCCTCGGTGCGCTTCCTGAGGTTCTCCAGCTTCGGCCACGGGGCCTCTGGGTTCACGTGGTCGGGGGTGACAGGCGAGACGCCCCCCCAGTCGTTGATGCCCGCATCGAGAAGACGCGGGTAGTGGGGATCCGAGAGATTGGGAGGCGCCTGGACGTTCACCCCCGGACCGAGAACCACCCGGGCCGTGGCGACCGCGGCCAGGAACTCCTCCGTCTCCGGCTCCGGATGTGCGTGCATCGCGGTCCGGGGCTTCGCCCTGAAGTTCTGGACGATGACTTCCTGGACGTGCCGGTACCGACGGTGCAGCGTGGCGATGGCGAACAACGACTCCGCCCGCTCCCGCAGCGTCTCTCCGATCCCGACCAGGATCCCGGTGGTGAACGGGATGGACAATCGTCCCGCGTCCTCGATCGTGCGGAGTCGGACCGCGGGAACCTTGTCGGGTGAGCCGTGATGGGGCATCCCCTTTTCCATCAATCGCTCGGTGGCATGCTCGAGCATCAGCCC
>OCZV010000681.1_pt1 | contig 12236 bp, 10 predicted proteins | sample 1539051 | NCBI WGS metagenome assembly OCZV01 (sample SAMEA3113581, study PRJEB22503) | soil metagenome
GGGACTCCACGCCCGGGCCCACCGCCGATGTTGCCGCCGCCCGTGCCGGCGCCCCGTCCACGGCACCACAGGCCTACAAATCATAGCGCCGCTTGGCGCGATGACCACGCCGGCCAACCGCTCCTGCACGTACCGCCGCAGCTCGGCATTGACCGCGAGCTTCGCCGGCTTCGGCCGGCGCGCGGCGCGATCCGCATGCCACTGCGCCGTCGTCGCTCGGTACTCGAAGCCGCCGGCGCGCGTGGCGGCGTTGTGGCGCAACTCCCGCGAGATCGTCGACGCCGCCCGGACCAGCCGCCGGGCGATCTCGCGCACGCCATGCCCTTGGGCGCGCCAGAGCGCGACCTCCTCTCGGTCGGTGAACGCCAGATACCGCCCCGACGGCGGCGGTGCCGAAGGCATGAGGTGCGACGCTGCCATGCCGCCTGCCTCCCGAAACCACCGTGTGCCGACCGCCGGTGACACCCCAGCGCCCGCCGCTGCGTCCTCACTCGAGTGTCCGGCGGCGATCGCCGCCCAGAACCGGCGCCGCTCCTCATGCCGCCCAACCGAGGGTCGGCCTGGCGAGCGCAGTTTGGCTCGTCCTGCCCGCTTCGAACGCCGCCTCAGTGTAGTCATCGCAACCCCTTTCGGTGCGATGTTGCGACGACCGGTTGAACTCGCGCTGCACCCCACGATCGGAGTGGTGGATGAGCGTGCCAGGGCGCGGGGAGCGCGCCGCGAGCGCCATGCCGAGCGCGGCGAGTGCGAGGCTGGCCTGCAAGTAGACCTCGATGGCCCAGCCGATCACGCGCCGGCTGAATGCATCGAGCACGATCGCCAAGAAGGCGAATTCCTCGAGCAGCCGCACATAGGTGATGTCGGCGACCCAGAGCTGATCGAGTCCGGTCAGGTCCATGCCCCGGGCCAGGTTCGGGACCACGCGCCAGTGATGACGCGAGTCCGTCGTCGCGGGCACGAACGATTGTCCGTACGCATCAGGCGCAGCACCCGCTTGTGGTTCACCGTCCAGCCATCGCGCCGTACGAGCGCAGTGAGGCGTCGATACCCGTAGTGCCGATGGTCGACGGCCAGCCGCTGGAGCACATCGCGAAGCGCCGTCTCCTCGGCCCGGGGGCGCCGCCGCGTGCCACTGCCGGTAGTACGTCGCCCGGCTCACGCCGGCCAGGGCACACAGGCCCTCGATCGACAACTGGCCTTGCGGCGGCGTCATCGCCTCGATCACGGCGAAGACGCCCCGGCGCCACGCCCGTCGCTCGGCCGGGCTGACGCCTTGATGTGCCGCAAGGCTCGCGCGAAAAAATCAGCTCCAACGCCTGCTGGCCGATCTTGCGCTCCAGCTCGGCGACGCGCTCCGGCTCCGTGGCATCTGCCGACGCGCGGCGTTTCCGCTTCGCCTTGGTCCCAGCCTTGCGCGACTGCGCCCTCGGTGTCGGCCGCGGTCCCTCCGCCCTGGCCGCCGATCCCCGCGGCCTCCCCGGCGGAAGCAACGCCTCAGGCCCGCCCCGCTCGTACCTGTTCCACCAGTGATACAGCAGCTTGGGCCACACCTGGAGCTCGGCCGCCAAGGCTTTAACCTTCTCTCCGCTCCGGATCCGGCGTACTGCGGTCTCCTTGAACTCCCGGCTGAAGACACGGGATCGTGGTCCGGGCATTCGTCCTCCTCTGGAGAACTGTCACCCGTTTCCGTGTCTCACTGGAAGGGTTCACTTCACGTGGACTATCTCGCGCCGAAACCGGTGACAACCGGTGACAGCGGTGACACGCCAGTGTTTATGCGGGTTGTCACCGCTTCTGCACTGAGCGTTCGGGATCGATGCACGAAGTGGTGACACGCCGCTATTCATGCGGGTTGTCACCGCTTGCACCGCTTGTCACCGGTTCGGGGCCGGAAGAGGTGAACGCATCAGCCGGCTCAGGTTCGGCCCCCGGTACCGGGCTCCGAGGTCAGCCAGTTGCTCGGCCTGGAGGAGGTAACACACCACCGGCGCAGGTCACCACCATGGACCTGCTGGCGGATGATGCCGAGGGGATTAGGAGACCGGCCAGGCGCCGAGTGCTTTTCACCCAGTCCCCGGCGTGGCGCCGAAGCGCGGCCAGAGGTCGGCGGGCCACTCGTCACCTCCTGGAGTTGCTGTGCTCCAGCCAGGATTTCGGGTGACGGCGAGAACGAGGAAGGAATTCGGTCACGCTCCACCAGGTGGCCCCATATGGCCGACCCTGGGTGGCTCAGGATGGGTGCCCCTGCCTGGCGACCCCAGGTGGCTCAGCTTCCCCGACCCCGGTGGCTCAGTATGGGGTGGCCGCTGACAGTAGAGCTGGGCCTTGGTCGGGTGGGCCGTGACCGGCGAGGCGGTGAAGCAGGCCTTGGCGAGAAGGCCGAGAAGCCGGCTCTTGCCGCAGCGCTTCTCTGCCGAGCGGATCGACGGGTAAGGGTAGATCCGGAACGCGCGATGGCACGGCCAGCCAGAGAGCGGTGCGCCGGTCGCGCCGGATGACATAGCGCACCAGGAAGTCGGCCAGGGCTTCCAGCGTCGCGGCGATCGAGAGCCCTTCGCCGGTCGCCAGCCACCGCACCGCGGCGCTCCGGCAGAGGGTGGACGGCCCCGGATCGGTGTGGCGGAGCGCGATGCCGTCGGGAAGGCGATCACCGTCGGCGAGTTCGAGCAGAGAGGGGGCAGCTGCGGGCCACTGCGCGACAAGCTCAACCACGCTCACGTCGCTCGTGTTGCGCCCCGCCGTGCTGGGGCCGAAGCCGGCGGCTGTCCGAAAACTGAGGAGTTGAGCGATGCGTCATCTCCACGCGGTCGCCCACTCGGCTCACAAGATTGACGATCGTCGAGGGGCGGCTACCTCGCGCTATCCCCCCGACACCTACCCCATGGCGTCACGCAACCGGGCATCTCGCATCCGAACTATACGGCGCGTCTCGGACTTGACTCACGTCTACCGTATCTGCGGCAACATCCGAAGCCCGTCGAGCGTTGCTAAGTATGCTTCATATTTGCTTTTCCCGCCAAGCGCGCACCGGCTAGAATAGCCGGGCCAGGCGTCCACTAAGGTGGGTTGACAGGCGTCGTTCATCGCCACAGCTAGGAGATGACAGGGTGCTTTTGGGAGAGATGCAACAGTCAGCAGCGGTCAGATGACTCAGCGGCGCCGAGTTGTGGTGACGGGTTTGGGTGTAGTCGCGCCCAACGGCATTGGCAAGGATGCTTTTTGGGGAAGTCTCATCGCTGGCAACTCCGCGATCGGGCCAATTTCCTCATTCGATGCGTCTCTCTATCCGTGCCGTGTGGCAGGTGAGATCTCCAACTTCCAGCCCGAAGGCTTTATGCGGCCTGCGCGGACTAAACACCGTGGCCGATTCTCGCAGCTTGCGGTCGCAGCGGCTAAACTCGCTCTCAACGATGCTAGGCTGGAACTGAAGAAAGTGCGCAGCGACCGCGTGCGCGTTTGCATTGGGACGTCGATGGCTGGTATCGGCGATGTGACTGAAGGAGCACGACACGGGTTCGCGCGCTCGGGCTTTACCGGGATTCCGGTTTTAAGCGGACTGGAATTCGCCGCACACGCTCCAGTCGCTCACGTCTCCGCCGAACTCGGCATCCATGGACAAGCCCTGACACTTGGCTCAGCGTGCACAACGGGGCTCGATGCTGTCCATTGGGGTGCTACTCAGATAGCCGACGGCTATGCTGACCTAGCGTTCGTTGGCGCGAGCGATGCGCCTCTTGCGGAGCTCGCGTATGCCACGCTGTCCGCGCTGGGCATTCTCACGAAATATGCAGGCCCACCTCCGCAGGCATCACGCCCCTACGAGCTTCACCGCGACGGCATGGTCTTAGGTGAGGGTGCGGCTGTCGTCCTCCTTGAGGAACTCGGTCATGCGCGGTCGAGGGAGGCGTCGCTGTATGCCGAAGTGCTCGGCTACGGACATGGGAACGAAGGTGGCTACGGTCCGCGGACCGACGCAGCCGAAAGGGCTCTTGCCAACGCCATTGGCACCGCGATCGCGCGAGCTCGCCTCACCACCAGAGATATTGACCACATCAATGCGCACGGCAACGGACTGCCCGACTATGATCTTATTGAGACTCGCGCGTTCAAGGAGGCTTTCGGCGCACAGGCGTACAACATTCCTGTGAGCTCCATTAAGTCGATGATCGGCCATGCCATGGGGGCAGCCTCCGCGATTCAGGTAGTTTCTTCCTGTTTGACGCTTCAGCATGGAGTCATTCCTCCGACCATCAATCTGGATATTCCAGATCCAGAATGTGATCTGGACTATGTCCCGCTCAACGCCCGTATGGCCCGCGTTCGATACATCCTTCTCAACGCACATGCTATGGGTGGAACGCACACCGTGCTTATTGTCGGCCGTCCCCCGCAATAATGATTGATACGTTCGTCGTCCTGGGTTTGACGACTGCCGCGCATGTGCTCTTAAGTGGTGCTGTATGGCGGTCGCAACCGTCCGGCGCGGCGAACCGGGCATTCGCGTACTTGGCCCTGACGTTAGGGGCATGGGCTTTGAGCAACGGGCTCGTGACCGCCTATGCCGCCACCCCGTGGGGAATCATCTGGGCGCGAGCAGCTTTTCTTTCAGCATCCTTGCTGCCGCTTTGGTGCTTTCGCTTCGTCTCGGTTTTCCCGACGCCTACTCCACGCGTCTCGCCCCATTTGCAGCGGGTGATGACGATGTGTGCCATCGCGTCGTGCATTGCCTCCTTAACGCCCCTCCTAGCTCGGTCGACGTCGTCCTTGAGTGGCGGTGCACTTCATGTCACCTACGGGCCTGTCTATCCATTCTTCGGCGCATATCTCATCGTCTCGTTAACTGGTAGCTTGGTGATCCTCAGCCATAAGCTGCGCCTTCTGACCGGTGTCGAGCGACTGCAGGTTCAGTTCGTCTTGCTTGGCATCGGGGTAGCTGCAGTTGGTGGGTCTGTTACTAACCTGCTCTTCCCTCTCGTTTTTCGCACGTCGCGATTGAACGTCTACGGGCCGATCTTTGGTCTCGTCATGGTAGCGTTTATCGCGCATGCTATCGTTCGCTATCGACTTCTGAATATCCGGTTGGTTGTTCGCCGAGGTGTCACCGAAGTAGGAGCATCCATCACTGCCGGCGTAACCTTCCTTGTCCTCGCATGGATCATGTCTTGGGCTCTTGCGCTTGAGCCTCGTGCTCTCCCGCTCGCAGTAACGCTGGTACTGGCGATTCTCGTCGCACAGGCGTTTCAGCCACTGCGAAGAGGAGTGCAGGCGGTACTCGACTATTACTTTTTTCGCACGCCCTACGACTATGCAGGTGCCTTGCGTGAGATCAGCCGCACGATGGGCGACATAGCAGACCTAAAGGTACTCTTCGAATACACCTGTCGTGCGATCGCCAATACGGTGCACTCGGAACGGGTGTCACTCTACGTTCAAGACGCCGGTGGCTCCGACTATCGTCTTGTAGCTTCTTGGGGTACCGACAGTCCGGCTCTACCCGGTACGATTTGGGAGACGTCCGGGCTCGTTCGGTCACTTCGTAACGCGCATTCTGGAGCGCTCTCTGCGTCAGAGCTCCGCCGCGGTAGTGAGGTCCCGATCCAGGAAGTGGATGAGATTCACCGCCTCGGAGCTGAATGGCTCCTACCTGTCCTCGTGCACGGGCAGTTCGGAGGATTTTACGTCATTGGCCCAAAGCGCTCGGGTGATCCGTACTTTACGGAAGACATTGACCTGATTAGCGCGGTTGCTAGTCAGGTCGGCATAGCGATTAGACTGCACCTTCAGATCGGCCTCGCTGAGGCTGAAAAGCGGCGAGCCGAGCGGCTTGTCTCGTTTGGGGCCCTGGCGCGCGGCCTAGCGCATGAAATCAAAAATCCTCTCGTCGCGATTAGGACGTTCGCGGAACTGCTGCCCGAAAGGGTGGACGACGAGGAATTCAGGAACTCCTTTGCAAGGATAGTGCTCCAAGAGATCGGGCGCATAGATCAGCTAGTTGCCCGGCTTCGCGGGCTTGCGGCACCGCCGGCTCCTCGATTCTCCCCGGTTGATCTCCCCCAGTTGCTGCATGAAACCCTTGCGTTACTTCGTGGGGAGATTGAGCGGGCCAAAGTTCGAGTAGCGGTGAGTGACGAGAGGTCAATGCCGGCGATCCTTGGGGATCCATCCCAGATCAAACAGCTCTTTCTCAACATTCTGCTTAACGCGCTCGAAGCAGTAGGTCATGATGGCAGAGTAACGATTCGCCTATCACACGTAGAGAGCAGCCATCGGCTTCGAGTAGAGATTGCCGACAACGGCTCCGGCGTTCCAAACGAGTTGCTTCCGAGGATCTTCGAAGCGTTCGTAACGACAAAGGTCGAGGGGTCGGGCCTCGGACTGGCGATTTGCCGAGCGATCGCCGATGCTCACAACGCGGTAATCCGCGCGGAAAACAACACGACTGGATCAGGCATGAGAGTCATATTGGAATTCCCAGTCCTCGACACCTCGGAAAGTGCAGCGTTGACCAAGGGGAACCAAACCGTATTGTGGAGCTAAGCGTCTCGACGGCGCTCAGTAGAGTGAGCCTGAGAGTGTCCGTACGCGGCGCATCCTGGTCTGTCATTCGGCGTGGCCTTCGCACCTCCAGAACTCCTGACGGTGCGGAGCAAGAGTTATACGACGGGGACCATAGTGCGATCAGGACCGCGGCGAGGATAAAGGGCGATGCCATCTCTTGAAAGGATTGACCGTCGGCAATTCTTGATGCTCGGCCTCGCCCTCCTCGCCCCCGGCCGCCTCGGGGCGGAGCCTGTTGCCCGTCGGGGGACGTTTGCCGCCGACGTCGCCATCCTGTATCAGATGTTGACCTTTCGGCTGACAGGCGAGGTCCAGGAGAGGGTCGACCGCGCGGCGGGCCGCTACGACGTCCGACTGAGTGGGCAGGGGGATGGGATCGCCAACCGGATCGAGTCCAGCGGCATCCTGAGTGGCGGGCGGTGGATGCCCTTGCGCGGGGCCTCGTGGTTCCAGGTGCGCGGGCGGGAGTCACGCCTGCAGATCGTCTATGACTACAACCGGCGTGTCGCCGAGTATCACGCGCGTGGTGAGACATTCTTCCGGCGACGCCTGCGAGTGGTGGACGACGTCGTCGCGCTGCCGGCGGGGATGCCGGTCGACGACGGGATCAGCGCGGTGCTCAACTATCGCGACGGGTACTGGTCGCCTCGAGCCGACGGCCGCTTGCAGACGTATGTTGTGCGGCGTCGTCGGGCCGAGAACGAGGGGCCGGACGATGTGGCGCCGGTGTACCGAGCGGAGCTGATCCCGCTGGAGCTCAAGCTCGAGGTCGATCCGGAGACGCGCCGGGCGGCTGCGTTGCTCGATCTCAGCCGGTTCTCGTCGTGGGCACGTCAGAAGGACCCGGCCCGCATCGTCTTCGACGCCAACCGCCGGCCGGCGCTGATCACCGGCTCGATGATCCTCGGCACTTCCCTTACGATCCGCCTCACCTAGATGCACGACCTCGTCGCCATCGGCGAGGTGATGCTGCGGCTGTCCATTCCGTCGCCGGCCCGCATCGAGACGGTCCACCAGCTCGACGTTCAGATCGGCGGCGCCGAGGCGAACGTGGCAGCCGCTTGCGCGCGGTTGGGCCTACGGGCGGCCTGGATCTCGGCGGTGCCGGCCAGTGCCTGGGGTGACCGCATCCGGCGGGAGCTGACCGGCCACGGTGTCGACTGCGCGCACGTGCGTGTGGTCGACGGCGCGCGGGTCGGCGTGTACTTCCTCGAGTTCGGGGTCCCTCCGCGGCCCATCCGCGTGCTGTACGACCGGCGCGACTCGGCCTTCGCGCGCCTTACACCCGAGGCCGTTGACTGGGAGCCGGTCCGGCGCGCCCGCCTCGTGCACCTGACGGGCATCACTCCGGCGCTCGGGGCCGGCCCGCGTCAACTCGTGGAGCGGGCGCTACGCGAGGCCGTCGCCGTCTCGTTCGACCTCAACTATCGGTCCGCGCTGTGGGCTCCGGCCGAGGCGCGCGCCTTCGCCGAGGAAGCGCTGCCGGCGGCGCGACACGTGTTCATGGGGGAGAGCGAGGCTCGAACGGTGTTCGGTCTCGACGGCCCGGCCGAGGCCACGGTGGAGGCGTTGGCTCGGCTTGCTCCCAAGGCGACCATCGCACTGCTGCAGGGGCAGGCGGGCTCCACGGTTCTGGCCGAGGGGCGCCTCTGGAGACCGAGTCGAGCCCACACGGTCCACGTGGTCGACCCCGTGGGCGCCGGCGACGCGTACGTCGCGGGCTTCCTGTGGGCCACGTTGAACGGTCGCGGTCCCCAGGAGTCGGCAGACGCGGGCGCGGCCGTGGCGGCACTCAAGTGTTCCACCTGGGGCGACGTCGCGCTGATCGATGCGCGCGACGTGGCCGACCTCCTGGCCGGCGGCACCGACATTCGGAGGTGATCGCCTCGCGCACCATGCTGGTATAGTCGAACCAGCATGGCGGGTGACCGCATCCTCGATGGCCTCAACGACGCACAGCGTGAGGCCGTCACCCACGATGCCGGCCCGCTCCTGATCGTGGCGGGGGCCGGGACCGGCAAGACCACCGTCATCACCCGCCGCATCGCCTGGCTGATCGCCCAGCGTCGCGTGCGCCCCGAGGAGATCCTCGCGCTCACCTTCACCGACAAGGCCGCCGCCGAGATGGAGGAGCGCGTCGACCAGCTCGTGCCCTACGGCTACGCCGACGTCGAGATCGCCACCTTCCACGCGTTCGGCGACAGCCTGCTGCGCGGCCACTCGCTGGAGATCGGGCTGAAGAACGACTTCAGCGTGTTGAGCCGCGCCGAACAGGTCATCTTCCTGGGCGACCGTCTGTTCGAGCTCCCGCTGGCCCGCTTCCGGCCGCTCGGCGATCCCACGCGATACCTGCAGGCGCTCATCACGCTCGTCAGCCGCTGCAAGGACGAGGACATCTCGCCCGACGACTACGCCCGCTGCGCCGAGAAGCTGTGCGCGGCGGCCGTCGCAACGCCGGACGACGCCGACGCCCGTGATCGCGCCGAGGCGCAGGCGGAGCTGGCCGCGACGTACGCGCGGTATCAGCACCTGATGGCCCGCGCCGACCACATCGATTTCGGCGACCAGATCGTCCTGGCGCTGCGGCTGCTGCGCGCGCGGCCGCACGTCCTCAACGTCTACCAGCGCCGGTTCAAGTACATCCTGGTCGACGAGTTCCAGGACACGAACTATGCGCAGTTCGAGCTCGTGAAGCTCCTGACGGCGCGGCATCGCAACGTGGCGGTCGTGGCCGACGACGATCAGGCGATCTATCGGTGGCGCGGGGCGGCCATCGCCAACGTCGTGGGTTTCCTCGACCATTACGCCGGCGCCAGGCAGATCGTCCTCACGGAGAACTTCCGCTCCCACCAGGCCGTGCTCGACGCTGCCTATCGGTTGATCGTCCACAACAACCCCGATCGCCTCGAGGTCCGCAGTGGGATCGACAAGCACCTGCTGGCCGTCCAGGAAGCGCCGGGCCCGGAGCCGCGCTCTCTGCACTATGAGACCATGACGCAAGAGGCCGACGCCGTCGCCCAGATGATCCGGGAGCGCATCGAGCAGGGCGCGTGGGCGCTGGCGGACATTGCCGTGCTCGTGCGGTCCAACGGTGACGCTGACCAGTTTCTGCGCTCGTTCAATCTGCGCGGCATCCCCTGGACGTTCTCCGGGAACGCCGGCCTCTATGGCCGACCCGAAGTGCGGTTGCTGCTGGCGTTTCTGCGAGCGGTCGCCCACCCCGACGACTCGGTGAGCGTGCACTACCTGGCCTCGTCCGACCTCTACCAGGTGCCGATCGTCGACCTCACGCGGTGCACCACGCACGCCGACCGCAAGCACCGCTGGCTGTTCGACGTGCTGCGTGAGGCCGAGGCGATCCCCGAGCTCTCGGGAGAGCTGACCGAAGAGGCCCGCCCGTCCATTCGCCACCTGGTCGCCGACCTCGTCCGCTACATGGAGCTCGGTCGCGAGATGCCGACGGGCGAGCTGCTCTATCAGTTCCTCGTCGACTCCGGCTGGCTCGCTCGGATGTCGAAGGCGGCGACCGCGCGTGACGAGGCGGAGGTGCAGAACATCTCGAAGTTCTTCCGCCGCATCCAGGACGCCTCCAAGGCGCTCCGCTACGACAACGTCCGCGAGCTCGTGAAGCACCTGGACGCGCTCATCGACGCCGGCGAGGATCCCGCGGTGGCGGAGGCCGAGGTGGAGACGCCGGCTGTCCGTGTGCTCACCGTGCACAAGGCCAAGGGCCTCGAGTTCCCGGTCGTGTTCCTGGTCAACCTGGTGCAGGGCAAGTTCCCCGTGCAGAAGCGGCGTGACCAGCTCGAGCTGCCCACCGAGCTGCTCCGCGACCTGCTCCCCTCGGGCGACTTCCACACGCAGGAGGAGCGCCGGCTCTTCTATGTGGGCATGACCCGCGCGCGGCGCGAGTTGTTCTTCACCAGCGCACGCGATTACGGCGGCACGCGCGAACGCAAGGTGAGCCAGTTCATCCTGGAAGCGCTGGAGCTGCCCAAAGACGCGGCGCGACCCTTCAAGAACCGGGCGGTCGAGGAGATCGAGCGGTTCGCGCCGCCGCCCGACCAGGACATGGGCGCCCTGCCGCCGATCGCCGACACCGAGGAGCTGCTGCTCAGCCACAAGCAGGTCGACGACTACCAGACCTGCCCGCTGAAGTACCGCTACGTGCATCAGCTGCGCGTACCGATCCTGCGCCACCACACGGTCGTCTACGGCAGCACGATCCACGCGGTCGTGGAGTTCTATCTCAAGCGTCGCGTCGAGGGGAACTACACGTCGCTCGCGGACTTGCTGGCCGAGTACGACCGCGAGTGGCTGAACCAGGGCTTTCTCACCTGGGAGCACCAGGAGGCGCGCAAGGACGCGGGCCGGGCCGCCCTCACGCGATTCTGGCACCAGGAGGAGGCGGACGGCATCAAGCCGACCTGGATCGAGAAGGACTTCGCCTTCAGCGTCGGCAACAACCGCGTCCGCGGGCGCTTCGATCGCGTGGACGAGGACCTGCTCGGTGCGGTGATCATCGACTACAAGACCAGCGAGGTCACGCGACAGCGGGACGCCGACCGTCGCGTCGCCGACAATCTCCAGCTCAAGATGTACGCGCTGGCCTGGCGCGACATGACGGGCCGACTGCCGCAGCGAGTGGAGTTGCGGTTCCTCGAGACCAACGTCGTTGGCCGCCGCACGCCCACCGACACGGACCTCGATGAGGCCGTCGCCGCGGTCGAGGCGGCAGCTGCCGGCATCCGCGCTCGTCGCTTCGACGCCACGCCATCACGGCAGGCCTGCCGCTATTGCGCGTACAGCCAGGTCTGCCCGTTTACGGCGACGCGGGAGTAGTCGCTTCGCCCTCATGCGACGATGACGGCATGAGTCGTCACGCCGGTCCATCACGCGACGCCGAGGTCGCCGCCGTTCCCGAGCCCACGTTCGCGGAGCGTGCCCGCACGTTGGCCCAGCTCGGCCGCACGGGCTCGCTCGCAACGCTGTCGCGCCGACACCCGGGGCACCCGTTCGCGTCGGTCATGCCCTACGCGCTGGACGCGAGCGGCCGGCCCTTGTTGTTGATCAGTGCGATGGCCATGCACACCCAGAACCTCGAGGCCGACGCCCGCGCGAGCCTGCTCGTCACCCAGCCGGATTGGAGCGGTGACCCGCTCGCGGCCGGGCGCCTCACGCTCATGGGAGAGGCCCGCAAGCTCGCCGGCGTCGACGCGGGTGACGCGCGTACGACGTACCTGGCCTGCCATCAGCGCGCGAGCTACTGGGTCGACTTCGACGACTTCGCGTTCTGGCGCCTGGACGTCGTCGACGTCTATTTCGTCGGAGGGTTTGCCGCGATGGACTGGGTCACGGCCGCCGACTATGCGGCGGCGCAGCCGGATCCGCTGGCCGATGCCGCGGCCGGGATCGTCGACCACATGAATCGCGATCACCCGGACGCGCTGATCGCCTACGCGCGCCACTTCGCCGGCGAGGCGGCCGACGAGGCCAGCATGGTCACCGTCGATCGGCTCGGCTTCAAGCTGCGCCTGCGCCGGGGCGAGCAGTTGTCGAGCGTGCGCATCGCGTTTCCGCGCGAGGTGACGACGGCGGCCGAGAGCCGCGAGGTACTGATCGAGATGCTCCGCCGCGCCCGGGGCGGGTGAGGCCGGTGAGGCGCTTGACACCTCGTG
>OCZV010000682.1_pt1 | contig 12235 bp, 12 predicted proteins | sample 1539051 | NCBI WGS metagenome assembly OCZV01 (sample SAMEA3113581, study PRJEB22503) | soil metagenome
GGAGCCGGTGTCAAGGCCGGCCGCAGGCCGCCCGCAGGGCTTGGCCTTGACACCGGCGGAGGGCCGTGGCACCCACGCGCTCACGCCGCGCCGCTAGCCCCGAACCTCCGCGATCACCTCATCCGCATACCGCCGCAACGCGTCAACCTTCTCCTGCAGCGTCTCGGTGTCACGCTCGTGCTGGTACCCCGAGAACCTCCCAAATCCCCCACCGGTGTGCGTCACGCCCAGCTCTGCAAGCCGTCGCACCCCATCGGCAGTAAACGACTCCGCCCCGGTGGCATGGATCTCGAACGGCAGCTCCCCACGCCCGCACTCGAGACGCAGCTCACGCAGCCGCGCAGTGACTCGCGCAAGCTCGTCGAACGCCATGCCCGCCCCGATCCACCCGTCCCCGAACGCCGCCGCCCGCCGGAGGAGCGCCTTCGAGTGACCGCCGACGAGGATCTTCACCGGCCCCGACGGCGCCGGGTTCAGCTTGATCGGCGGAACCTCGTAGAACCTGCCGTGGTACTCGAAGTAATCACCGCCGGCGAGGCCCCGGATGATCGCGATGCACTCGTCGAACCGCCGGCTCCGCCCCTCCCAAGGCAGCCCCACGACCTCGTAGTCGTCGGGCCAGGGGCTGGTCCCGACGCCGAGGTGGAAGCGGTTCCCCGTGATCACCGCGAGCGACGTGACCTCCTTGGCGAAGATCACCGGATGCCGGATCGGCAGCTTCGTGACGCTGGTGTAGAAGCCGATCCGCTCGGTCACCGCCGCCATGGTGGCGATCGCGACCATTGGCTCGACGAACGGCTTGTTCTCGAGGAACTCCCGCGAACCGTCCGGCGTGTACGGATACCGGGACTCGGACTCGCGGGGATAGCAGATGCTGTCGGGCACGCTGATGCCGTCGTACCCCGCCTCCTCCGCTGCCCGGGCGAGGGGCGCGTAGAACGACGGGTCGACCATCGCAACCGAGGCGGTGAACTTCACGACCCACCGTCCGGGAAGGCGAGCAGCGCGACCCGCGCCCCAATCTCGCCGGCCACCACGGTCGGTGACGACCCCGGGTCGCACCACCGGACGGCACCGGGCCCCACCGGCACGCCAGCATCGCCCGCCCCAACCGCTGCCCCGTCGACGACCACGAGCCAGGCGCCGGCGCTCCCGATCTCCGGCGCCTGCACGTCCTGCCCCGCAGCACAGTCGGCGACGGCGATCACGAGGCCGTCGGCATCGTCGACCAGGCGGGTCCAGCCGCCCGGCCCCGGTGCGGCGACCACGGACCGCAGGTCCAGCGTGAGGCTGCGGCGGCCATTGGGGTCCCGGCCCAGCCGTCCCAAGCGATCCGCCAGCTCGTGCCGCGACTCGGGCATGTAGGAGATGCCCATGTCGGTGGTCCCCCGCAGCGTGAGGTAGCTGTAGCCGCCGTCACCAGCCCGCAGCGGACCGTAGGGCGTGAACCTGTCGGCGTAGTGCAGGCATCCCGCCGCCACCGGGTGGGAGCCGATCCTCCCGGCACCCCAGCCCACGTACTGGAACTGGTCCACGGTGTGAAAGTGCGTGCGCAACGGCGGCTGCCCCGGCGGCGTGTCGACCCGGTAGGCCTGCGGCTCGGACAGGCCATGGTGGGGGTTGTCGTAGCGACCGTCGGCGGCCTGGCCCACGTAGGCGACCAGCCGCACGCTCCCGCCATCCGTCAACGCCGGCTCCTGGTGCTCGATCCAGTCCACGGCTGTTGCCCCTCCCATTGCGGCGAGCTGCCGCGATGTGACAATACTGTCTCCCGGTCGGTGATTGTCCATGAAGCAGTCACTCAAACGGTCGTTTGGGTATCGCCAGACCGCCGGGTTTCCGCGGGAGCCGAAGTTCGAGGGGGGCCTTCGATGGAACGCAGGATCCGCGTCCCAAACGTGGCCGAGTCGCTGGAGGCCCACAACACCTACAACCCGGACTTCGACCACGCCTGGCTCGAGCAGTAGCGGAGGACACCTGAATCCATGAGCTATTTCGCCCTGCGCTTCGACCTGCGGAACCCGCCGCTCGCGGGCACCTCGATGCAGGAGCGCTACCAGGCCGCGCTGGACATGACCGAGTGGGCGGACCGGCTGGGCTTCGTGTCGGTCACCCTGTCGGAGCACCACGGCAGCGACGACGGCTACCTGCCCAGCCCCGTGGCCATGGCGGCGGCGATCGCGGCACGGACGCAGACCATCCGCATCACCATCGCCGCTCTGGTGGCGGCGTTCCACGATCCGCTGCGGCTGGCCGAGGACATCGCCGTGGTCGACCTCGTCAGCGGTGGGCGCCTCGACGTGGTGATCACCAACGGCTACGTCGCGCGCGAGTTCGCCATGTTCGACCAGCCGCTGTCCGAGCGGGCCCGCCGCACCGGTGAGATGGTGGAGACCCTCCGCCGGGCGTGGAGTGGCGAGCCGTTCGAGTTCCGCGGCCGCGCGGCACGGGTCATGCCCACGCCCGCGCAGCCCGGCGGTCCCCGCATCCTGCTCGGCGGGAGCAGCGAAGCCGCCGCCCGCCGGGCGGCGCGCATCGGGGACGGCTTCATCCCGTCGACCCCCGAAGTGTGGAAGTACTACCGAGACGAGCTCGTCAACCTGGGCCGGCCCGATCCGGGGCCCTACCGGGGCGGGGACACCGGGTTCTTCCACCTGGCCAGCGATCCCGACGACGGTTGGCGGCGGATCGGTCCCTACGCCATGCACGAGGCCAACTCCTACGGCCAATGGATGGCCGATGGCGGGGTCGGCGCCGCCGGGGGCTACGTGCCGATGACCGATCTCGAGGCGCTCCGGGCCTCCGGGCAGTACCGGGTCATGACGCCGGCGGAGTTGGTGGCCCACCTGCACGACCAGGGCCCGCACGGCGTGGCGGCGTTCCATCCCATGATGGGTGGCATCCCGCCCGACGTGGCCTGGTCGAGCCTGCGGCTGTTCGAGGACGAGGTGCTGCCACTCCTGAGCGAGCGTCCCGTAGGGCGAGAGAGCGAGCCCGGCCCGAGCGGCCGTGGGAGCGGGAGACAACACGTCGACAGCCCGAGCGGCCCGGCCGAAGGCCAAGAGCGGGGAGCAACCGACCAACCGCTACCGTCGTCCGCACCTGTCGGCCGCGCGACCCGAGGAGGGCCACGTGGAACTGCCTGACCTGGACTACCGACCGACGATGCCGGACGTGATCCGCCACGCCGCCGCGACCTTCGGCGGCAACGACTTCATCGTCATGCCCGACCGCCGCATGAGCTTCGCGGCGGCCGAGGCGGCGTCCCGGCGGGTGGGCAAGCAGCTGCTGGCGGCCGGGGTCGCCAAGGGCACGCGCGTCGGGTTCATGTTCCCCTACGGCACCGAGTGGATCGTGGCGTGGCTGGCGACCGCCCGCATCGGCGCCGTCGGCATGCCGTTCAGCACGTCGTACAAGCCGGCCGAGCTGCGCAAGGCGCTGCGCTTCGGCGACGTGGACACGCTGCTGGTGCCGCCGACGATGTTCGGCCAGGATCTCCTGGCCTACGTCGAGGACGCGGTCCCCGGACTGGCCGAGGCGGGGCCCGAGCCGCTGCGCATCCCGGCGCTGCCGTTGCTGCGGCACGTGCGGGTGAGCGGTCCCAGCGACCGGCCCTGGGCCAAGGCGCTGTCGCTGGACTTCCGGGCGGGCGACGGCAGCGACGGCAGGGACAACGGCAGCGGTGGCGACGAGGCGATCGACGACGAGTTCTTCGAGGCCGTCGAGGCCCAGGTCACGCCGGCAGACCTCATGATCACGATCTTCACCTCGGGGACCACGAGCGACCCCAAGGGCGTGGTCCACACCCACGGCAACTTCCTGCGCCACGGCGCCAACCTGGCCCGCTTCGCCGGGCTGACCGCCGACTCGCGCCGCCTGTGCGCCATGCCGTTCTTCTGGATCGGCGGCGTCGGCCTGACGGTCAACATGGCCCTCGCGGTGGGCAGCGCCATCCTCTGCGTCGAGAAGTTCGAGCCCGAGGCCGTGCTCGACCTCATGGAGGCCGAGGGGGCGACGGAGCTGGCGGTGTGGCCCCAGCTGGGCCAGCGGATGCAGCACTACATCGCCGAGTCCGGCCGCGACGTGAGCAAGATCCCGGCGTTCGCGCCCCCGCCCACCCCCGACTTCGAGCTGCGCCACAACTCGCTCGGCATGACCGAGACCATGGGGCCGCACTCGGCGCCCGGGCCCGAGGCCGACCGGGTGCTCCCCGAGGACATGCGGGGGTCGTTCGGCCTGCTCGTCCCCCATGTCCAGCACCGCATCGCCGACCCCGACACCAACGCCACCCTGGGCGAGGGCGAGGTGGGCGAGGTCTGCATCCGCGGCTACAGCGTCATGAACGGGCTGTACAAGCGCGAGCGCCACGAGACCTTCGACGACGACGGCTGGTACCACACGGGCGACAAGGGCGAGATCCGTGGCGGCTACCTGTACTTCTACGGCCGCCTGAGCGAGATGATCAAGACGTCGGGATCCAACGTGGCGCCACGCGAGGTCGAGCTGGCCCTCGAGTCGTTCCCCGAGGTGGGCCTGGCGGTGGTGGTGGGCATCCCGGATGCAGAGCGGGGTGAGGCGGTCGCTGCCGCCCTGGTGCCGGCGCCAGCGATGAGCATCGATGCCGTCGAGACGCTCCGGCGCGTCGCCGACGAGCTGTCGAACTACAAGGTGCCGCGGCGGGTGCTCGTGCTCGAGGACGGCGAGATGCCCTACCTCGCCAACGGCAAGCCCGACCGGCTGACCGTCCGGGCCCTGCTCGCCGAGCGGGCCGCCGAGGTGCAGTGGCGCTAGGGATGTCGCCCCGCGTCCGATCCCTTTCTACCATCCGGTCGGTTGGTGATACATTGGCGTCAACTGCGAAGCCCGGGTGGGGCTGGCATAGGGGGGTGAGTTCGTGCTGCGCACCGTTGGCCAGAAGCTGCTCCATCTGGTTCCGGTCCTCTTCCTCGTGAGCCTGGCCACGTTCTTCATGCTGGAGCTCATCCCCGGTGACCCGGCGGCGGTGATCCTGGGCCCGGACGGGACGCCCGAGCAGTACGCGCAGCTCCGCGACGAGATGGGCCTCGACGAGCCGGTGCTCGAGCGCTACGTGAGCTGGCTGGGCGACACCGTGCGGGGCGACCTGGGGCGGTCCCTGGTGCCGCCGGTGCAGGACGTGCGGGAGATGATCCAGTCGCGGCTGCCGGTCACGCTGGAGCTGGCGGCGCTGGCGATCGTGATGTCGTTGGCGTTGGCGGTGCCGGTGGCGTTGTACGCCGCCTATCGGGCGGGTTACCGCTTCGACCGCACGGCCAACAGCTTCGCCTTCGGGGCCATCTCGGTGCCGAGCTTCCTGGCGGCGCTGCTGTTGGTGTTCTTCCTCGTGTTCCACCCCGACATCGTGAGGTGGTTGGCCCTGATCGCCGGTCTGGGGCTGACCGCCTGGCTGGCGCAGCGCGCCCTGCGGCTGGCGCAGGAGTACCCCGCCGGGCAGGGCCGCACCCGCTACCTGGCGCTGGGGCTGGGTGGTGCGCTCCTCGTGCTGCTGGTCACCCTGTTCCTGTGGGGCAACTGGCCGGAGTTCCCCCGGCAGGGCTTCGTCCGCCTGACGTCCGACGAGGGCATCTGGGCCAACCTGCGCCACGCGTTCCTGCCGGCTCTCACCCTGGCGCTCACCGAGGCGGCCGTGTTCATGCGGCTGCTGCGCAGCGACCTGATATCCACGCTGCAAGACGACTTCATCCTGTCGGCCAAGGCCAAGGGCATGCCGGTGTGGCGGATCCTGGTGCGTGACGCGCTGCGGCCGTCGTCGTTCTCGCTCATCACCGTGGCCGGTGTCGCGTTGGGCCGGCTGATCGGGGGCACGGTGATCGTCGAGACGATCTTCAACCTGCCGGGGATGGGGACGATGATCGTCGACGCCATCGGTGCCCACGACTTCCGCGTCGTGCAGGCCGGTGTGCTCGTCATCGCTGTCTTCTACGTGACGCTCAACGCCATCATCGACATCTCGTACGCCTATCTGGACCCGAGGATCCGCCGTGGCCGAGTCTGACATCCTGCTCGAGGACGCGGCCCTCGGCGTCACGGCCGACGGCGAGGCGCCCACGCCGCCCGACGAGACGTTGCTGCGGGTGACCGTCCGGCCCCGGCGCCGGGGTCGCCGGTTGCTGGTCGGCATCGGCGGCATCGCCGTGGGGCTCGTGCTGGTGGTCGTGGGCACGATGGTCCTCCAGGACGTCAGCGCGGTCCTGCGCGTAGGTCTGACGCTGGCCGGCTTCGGACTGATCTACCTGGGCGCAGACCGGCTGGGGCGGTTCCTCTTCGGCGAGGAGTTCGAGACCGCGGTGTGGTTCTCGGTGTTCTGGCTCGGCCTCATCACGCTGGCGGCCGTCTTCGCCGACCTGCTGCCGCTGGCCGAGTCGAAGGATGTGTCCAAGACGCTCACCACGCCGACGTTGCTGCGGCCCGACCTGTTCTCCGCGCACCCGCTGGGCACCGACCGCCAGGGCCTCGACATCCTGGGCGGGGTCGTCTACGGCGCCCGGGTGTCGCTCATCGTGTCGATCGGCGCGGTGGTGATCGGGATGATCATCGGCGGTGTCATCGGCATCACGGCGGGCTACTACCGCGGCAAGACCGAGGGCGTGGTCAACGTGATGGCCGACTCGATGCTGGCGTTCCCGCCGCTCATCCTGCTGCTGGGCATGGTGGCGGTCCTCGAGCCCAGCGTGCGAAACGTCACGATCGCGCTGGGGGTGCTGGGCATCCCCACGTACATCCGGCTCAGCCGGGCCAACACGATGGTGTTCGCGCAGCGCGAGTTCGTGCTTGCGGCCCGGGCGCTGGGGGCCAAGGACCGGCGGGTCATCTTCCGCGAGCTGCTGCCCAACGTGGCGCTGCCGGTGGTGTCGTACGGCTTCATCGTGCTGGGTGCGTTGATCGTGGCCGAGGCGTCGCTCAGCTTCCTCGGGCTGAGCATCCGCCGGCCCAACCCGACCTGGGGCAACATGATCGCCGCCGGGCAGACCGACTTCGACCGGCACCCGCACCTGGTGTTCGCCCCCGGCATCGTGCTGTTCCTGACCGTGTTCGCCCTCAACCGGGTGGGGGACAGGGCCCGCAAGCTCTGGGACCCCCGCCAGAGCCGCCTGTGAGCGTCGACACCATGGCCCCCAAGCCGTTCTCCGGACGGGATCGGTCACTCCAGCGACCGATCCCGAGTGGAGAACGGCCGCCGGCGGCGGTGTGGCGCCGGGCGGCGGCGCGGTTGGTGGACGCCGCGGTCGTGTTCTTCGTCTTGTGGATGCTGGTCGTGCTGCGGGTCCTGTGGTTCATGGGCTCGCTGTCCGACGACGTCGACCCCGAACCCTGGGGATCGGCGTTCGTGCCGACGGTGGTGTTCGTGGCCCTGTTCCTCGTGTACGAGGTCGTGTACGTCGCGTACAACCGGGGCCAGACGCCGGGCAAGGAGCTGCTCAAGGTCCGGGTCGTCCGACGGTCGGATCACGGCGAGGTGGGGCTGGGGCGCGCGCTGGTCCGCTCCCTGCTGCCGGTGGGCGTCTGGCTGGCGAGCCCGGTGTGGCTGGCGCTGGGGCTGCTGTTCGTTCCGGGCACGTCGGCGCCGCTGACCCAACGGCGAGCCGCCTGGCACGATCACCTGGCCAGCACGGCCGTCGTCCACTACGACCGGCGGGCTGAAGAGGAGGGCGAGAGCGAGTGAGACGGGTTCCCATGGGCCGATCCGACCAGCCGCTGCTGGTCGTGGAGAACCTGCGCACCATGTTCGATACGCCGCGCGGCGTCCTCCGGGCGGTGGACGGGGTCTCGTTCACGCTCGACCGGGGCGAGACGCTGGGCATCGTCGGCGAGTCCGGCTCGGGCAAGTCGGTGCTGGTGCGCTCGATCATGAACCTGCTGGCCAACAACGCCTTCGTGCCCGAGGGCAGCAAGGTGATCTTCGACGGGCGCGACGTGCGCAAACTGTCACGGCCCGAGGCCAAGCACTTCTGGGGCACCGAGATGGCGATGGTGTTCCAGGACCCCATGACGTCGCTGAACCCCGTGAAGCGCATCGGCACGCAGATCACCGAGTCGATCCAGTTCCACCTGAAGTTGAGCCGCAAGGCGGCGGTCGACCGGGCCATCGACCTGATGCACCAGGTGAAGATCCCCGAGCCCCGCCGACGCTTGGAGCAGTACCCGCACGAGCTGTCGGGCGGCATGCGCCAGCGCGTCACCATCGCCATCGCCCTGGCCTGCGAGCCCCGGCTGCTCATCGCCGACGAGCCCACCACGGCGCTCGACGTCACCGTGCAGAAGCAGATCCTCGACCTGCTGGCCCGCCTGCAGGAAGAGCACGACATGGCGATGATTCTCATCACCCACGACCTGGGTGTGGTGGCGGGCCAAGCGGATCGGGTGGCGGTGATGTACGGCGGCCAGCTCGTCGAGGTAGCGGACACCCACGTGCTGTTCACCAACGTCCGCCACCCCTACACCGAGGCGCTGCTCAACTCGATCCCCAAGGTCGACCAGGCGAGCCACACCCGGCTCGACGCCATCAGCGGCCGGCCGCCCGACATGGTCAACCTGCCCAAGGGCTGCCGCTTCGCACCCCGCTGCCGCTACGCGCTCGCCGACTGCCTCGACAAGAACCCGGAGCTGCTCGAGACCGAGCAGCTCGGGCACCGGTCGCGGTGCTTCGTCCCGGTCGGCACGCCAGAGGGCGAGGGCGCGCTGGCCGACAACCTCAGGGCCGGTCACACCGCCGCCGGGCTCGACCTCAACGCCGTGGCAGTCAGCTGATGGCCGGCACCGGCAAGGCCCACCTGCGCGACGGCGACCGGGTGCTGCTGCGGGTCGAGGACCTGGTCGTCGAGTTCCCCGCCCGGGGCAAGCAGACCGTGCACGCGGTCTCGGGTGTCAGCTTCGACGTGCTCGACGGCGAGACCCTCGGCCTGGTGGGTGAGTCAGGGTGCGGCAAGTCGACCACCGGGCGGGCGATCATGCAGCTGCCACCGCCCACGTCGGGCACGGTGATGCTCGAGTCCACCGATCTCACGAAGCTCCACGACGAGGACCTGCGGCGCACGCGCAGCAAGCTGCAGATGATCTTCCAGGACCCGATCTCCTCGCTCAACCCGCGGCGCAAGGTCAAGGACGCCGTGGCCGAGGGCCTGCGGATCTGGGGCCAGCGCAACGGCGACACCGCCGCCAAGGTCAACGAGGTGCTCGACGCGGTGGGACTGGCCCCCGACGTCGTGGCCGATCGCCGCCCGAGCCAGTTCTCCGGCGGCCAGTGCCAACGCATCTGCATCGCCCGGGCGCTCGTGCTCGAGCCCAAGGTGGTCATCTGCGACGAGCCCGTGTCGTCGCTGGACGTGTCGGTGCAGGCGCAGATCCTCAACCTGCTCGAGGAGATGAAGGCCCGCTACGGCCTCACGTTGATCTTCATCGCCCACGACCTCGCGGTGGTCAAGAACATCAGCGACCGGGTGGTGGTCATGTACCTCGGCAAGATCTGCGAGGTCGCCACGCCCGACGAGCTGTTCGTCCACCCCTCGCACCACTACACCCGGCTGCTGTTGGCATCGATTCCCAACCCCACGCCGGGCGCCCGCCGACGCGGGGAGGGACTCGCCGGCGAGTTGCCGTCGCCGATCGACCCGCCGTCGGGCTGCCGGTTCCGCACCCGCTGCCCCGCGGCCCAGGACCGATGCGCGCAGGAGGAGCCGGAGATCCGTGAGGTCCGGCCGGGGCACTTCATCGCCTGCCACTTCCCCGACGAGTCGCCGGTCGAGATCGGTAGGCCGCGGGAAGTTGTCAGGGCCCAATGAACAGCGAATATGATAGGTATGTCTCGCCCGCTGGGTCGGGCGTGTTAGCGTCCGAGTGAACGCCGAAAAGACCGCGACCTGGCGGGCTGCGAACACGGGGGGAGGCCCGACAATGCGACGTTGGCCGAGGTTTGCCGCACTGCTGGTGGTTCTGGGGTTGTTGGCCGCCGCCTGTGGGGATGACGACGACGGGGGCGCGGCCGGCGAGGCCGAGGCCCCGAGCGACGAGGCCGAAGAGTCCGAGGTGACGGCGACGCCCGCCGAGGACGAGGTGTGCACCGAGGAGCGCCAGGGTGGCGAGCTCACCATGGGCGTGCAGCTGATGGCGATCGGTTTGGACCCGACCGTGGCGCTCGGCACGGGCGTCGCCGGCGCCACCGAGATCACCGCCATCTACGACACGCTCATGCGCTACAACCCGGACACCGGCGAGATCGACCCGCACGTGGCCGAGTCGCTCGAGCCCAACGACGACTTCACACAGTGGACGCTGACGTTGCCCGAGGGCATCACCTTCGGCAACGGCGACCCGCTCACGGCCGAGGCGGTGCAGTTCAGCGTCGACCGGCTCAAGAACGCCACGGTGGCCGCCTCCGGCATGGCCCAGGAGGTGGAGTCGATGGAGGTGGTCGACGACCTCACGCTCACGTTCAGCCTGCGCCAGCCGTGGGGCGGGTTCCCCTACCTGCTGGCCTCCGAGGGCGGCATGGTGACCAACCCCGCGGTCGTCGAGGCCATGGGCGAGAACTTCGCCAACAACCCCGTGGGCGCCGGCGTCGGGCCGTACGAGGTCGAGCGCTATGCGCCGCAGGAGGAGATCGTTCTGGCGGCCAAGGACGACTACTGGGGTGGTCCGGTCTGCATCGACACGCTGCGCTTCCTACCCAATCCGGCCGGCCAGACCGCCTACGAGTCGTTCCAGACCGGCGAGCTCGACGTGGTCTTCATGTCCGAGCCCCAACCGGTGTCCGAGGCCATGGAGGCAGGGGTCAACAACTACCGGGCCATCAGCGGCGGTCAGGGTTACCTGCTGAACGGCGGCCGGAGCGACAACGCGGTGCTGGCCGACGAGCGGTTGCGGCAGGCCATCGCCCACGCCGTCGATCCCGAGGTCATCAACGAGCGGGTGTACGACGGGACCGCCCTGCCGGCCAGCGGCCTGACGCACCCCGACCAGCGGATCTATCCCGACATGGACGGCCCGGAGTACGACCCCGACCTTGCCACCGAGCTGGTCGAGGAGGTCAAGGCCGAAGGTGAGTGGGACGGCACCGTGCGGGTCACCTGCCCCGACACGCCCACCGCGATCGAGCAGGCGGTGACCCTCGAGGGCATGCTCGAGGCGGTCGGCTTCGAGGTGACGGTGGAGAACATCCCGTCGGACCAGTCGAACCAGCGGATCCTGTTCGAGGGCGACTACGACATCGGCTGCGGTGCGGCCTCGATCTTCGACGAGGGACCGGTCCGGGGCATGAACCAGTTCCACACCGAGAGCGTGCGCAACCGAGTGGGCTTCGGGACCCCGGAGCTGGACGCCGGCATCGAGAACCTCTACCAGGCGGCCGACATCGACGAGATGCGCACCGCCATGGGCGAGATCCAGGAAGCCTTCAATGAGGCGGTCCCCGCGGTCAACGTCACCTCGAACCTGTGGTTCATCGGTTGGCAGGACAACGTTCACGGCCTGACCATGAATCGTGAGTCGTCCGTGATGTTCCACGACGCCTACATCGAGTAGGCGCCGTCGGGCAGAGGTTGAGGAAATAGCGAGCGTCTACCGTCGGCTATTTCCTCAACCTCGCCGGCCACCGTCCTTCGGCGAACCGACGATGGCTCGGGTGCGGCGAATGACGTCGATGATGGTGTCCTCGCCCGACAGGCGGAGGCCAGCCTGTTCGTCGGCGGCCAGGTTGTTGGTGAGCAGCCGCCAGGCCTGGTCCGTGGTCATCGAGAGCTGGGCTCGGCGGTGTTCGCCCGGCTGGGGCGCGAAGTCCCAACCCGTTGTGGTAGCCACCAGGTGCCATGTCATGGGGACTGAGCCCGAGATCTCGATGGTCACGGTGTCGCCCGGCCGCGCTGGAACGGTGGCGAGACGGTACGGGTAGGCCCAGCGGAGACCCTGGAGGATCGGCTCGACCACCTCGGGGCGCACGTCGGGCGGGCCGGCCGAGCGCTTGGAGCAGTTGCTGGCGATGGATCCAGTACTCGGACAGCTCGCGCACCTGGTCGAGCCACACAGGCACCGGGTCGGGACCGGCCCAGGAGACGTGGACCGAGCGGGCCTGCGGATCTTGATCTCGGAAGGTGTCGACGAGCTGAGGGCCCGTCCAGGCCAGGAGGTCTATGACGAGCCGCGGGCTCAGCCGCCTGGCGGCCCGGACCCATTCGATCTGGAGGTCGTCGAGCCATTCGATGAA
>OCZV010000683.1_pt1 | contig 12234 bp, 14 predicted proteins | sample 1539051 | NCBI WGS metagenome assembly OCZV01 (sample SAMEA3113581, study PRJEB22503) | soil metagenome
CGACCACCGAGATCTACACTCTTTCCCTACACGACGCTCTTCCGATCTCCGATCGCGTGGTGACGTTGTTCGCGCCGGACCGTCTGGGCGACGGGTTCCGGGCCGAGCCCTGGGACGCGATCCAGGCCGAGGCGCTCGGCGACGCGTGGTTCGCGGGGCTCATGGCGCTCGGCCCACTGGCCGTCGAGGGCGGGGCCTTCATGTTGCCGCCGCTGACGCGGACCTGAGCCGTGTCCGACTGGTTCGCCGACGATACGCTCTGGAGCGAGATCTACCCGTTCGAGTTCCCGGGGCCCGTTCTCGATGCCGGGGTGGCCCAGGTCGAGAAGGCGATCGGGCTCAGCGGACTTCAGAGCGGTGATGCGCTCGACCTCGGCTGTGGCCCCGGCCGCCACGCCGTGCCCCTCGCCAGGCGCGGCTTCCGCGTAACCGCCGTCGATCTCTCGCCGTTTCACCTCGCCAGGGCTCGCGAGCGGGCCGCCGCGGCGCGGGTGTCGATCGAGTTCGTCGAGTCGGACATGCGCGCGTTCCTCCGACCCGACGCCTTCGACCTGGCATTGAGCATCTTCACGTCGTTCGGTTACTTCGAGGATGGGCAGGACGATCTCCGCGTGCTGCAGAACGTCCAGCGCAGCCTGCGGCCGGGTGGCGTGCTGGTGATGGACCTGGCGAGCAAGGAGCGCCTCGCCCGGGTGCTGCACCCCACGGTGTCGCAGCGAACCGCCGACGGCGCGCTCCTGGTCCAGCGCCACGAGGTGGTCGAGGACTGGAGCCGTGTGCGCAACGAATGGACGGTGGTGCGCAACGGCCGCGCGCGGACCTTCGAGTTCCTCCTGCGCATCTACTCGGGGCAGGAGCTCACGACGCTGCTCGGCGCCGCCGGCTTCGCTGCCGTCACGCTCTACGGTGGTCTCGACGGCCGCCCGTACGGCCTCGAGGCCGAGCGCCTGGTGGCCGTCGCCGCGAGGTAGCCGTTACACGTACGAGACGCCAATGGTCTCGGCGACGAGAGCGGGCTTCGACTGGCCTTCGACCTCCACCGTCATTTCGGAGGTCGTGCGCACGCCGCCCTGGATCTCTTCGACGTTGGCGATGCGCTGCCGCAGCCGGATGCGGGCGCCGGCCGGCACCGGACTGATGAAGCGGACCTTGTTGGATCCGTAGTTGGCGCCGCGGCTGCGCTTCTTCACGCGCACCAGGGTGGCCGCCATCCGGGGCACGAGCGACAGCGTGAGATAGCCGTGGGCGATCGTCTTGCCGCCGGGCATCTCGCGCCTGGCGCGCTCGACGTCGACGTGGATCCACTGGTGATCGCCGGTGGCCTCCGCGAACCTGTCGATCATCGCCTGGTCGACGGTCATCCACTCCGAGGGGCCCAGCTCACGGCCGACGTGCTGCAACAGGTCCTTGGGCGTTTCGAGCTCGAGCATCGCGCCTCCTTGCGAGAGAAGTCACCCCGTCGCCAACTCGATCCACGCCGACGGCAGCCCCGATGGCCGAGCGGACGTGAGTGTTGGCGGCAACGCTCACGCCTCCACCTCCCGGCGCGCCGCCGCGATCTCGTCCTGCAGGGCCTGGGGCCCGCGGAAGACACGGTTGGCCTTGCGATACCAGTAGCGCGCGTTGCCGAGATCGCCCTCAAGCGTGTGCACGATGCCGTGCAGCCACGCCGCCAACGCGGAGTCGTCCGCCTGGACGATCTCGTGGGCCTGCTGCCAGTCGCCGGCCTCCAGCAGCTCGACCGCGCGCGCCAACCGGCTCATCAGAGCGCGACCGTGCGGCGACGATTCAACCGCCGACGGTGGCCCTGATGCTGCCCAGGTGCTCGTCGATGTGGCTGCAGAGCAGGCCGCCGGCCACCTGCCCGGCGCTCATGGCCGGCGCGCCGGCGAGCACGGTGCCGCTGCGATCGAGCTGGTCGTCGGCAAGCCCGCGGACCAACGCCGACGCCGCAGCCGCGGTCTCCTTGTGCAGTGCGATCGTCTCCGCTTTGGTGCAGTGGGCGTGTTCCTGGGCGTGCTTGGCGTTCAGCGCGTCCATGGGAGTGTTGGGCCAGTCGGCCTCGCTGAGGCGCTCGAACACCGCGGTCGCCTGCTGGACCTTCGCCTCGAACCGCTGGGCCATCATCTCGCCCTTCGCTCCCATGGCGTTCTCCTTGTGGGACCCGATAGGGCCCCAACTCCCTGCACGCTCGGAAAGCCCCGGCGGAGCCGTGGCGCTCGCGGGATCACGCGCGAGGGGGCTCGAGTGGCCTCAGATCATACAGCGTCTGTCACGAGCGCGGTCGGTTGCATCGGCTATGATGACGCCGAAGGACCGAGGGATGCGGATCGCGACCTGGAACGTCAACTCCCTGCGCGCGCGGCTCGAGAAGGTCACCTGGTGGCTGGAGCGGGCGAAGCCCGATGTGCTGCTGATGCAGGAGACGAAGCTGGCCGATGCCGATGCCCCGACCGAAGCCTTCCGCGTGGCGGGCTACCAGCTCGCGCACCATGGCGAGGGCCGGTGGAACGGCGTGGCCATCGCCAGCCGCGTCGGCATCGAAGAGGTCGTCACCAACTTCGGCGCCCCCCTGCGGCCCCCGACGACGCCCGACGTGAGCGACGACGAGCCGCTGGCCGAGGCCCGGATGATCGCGGCCGCCTGCGGCGGCGTGCGGGTGGTGAGCGTGTACGCGCCCAACGGCCGCCTGGTCGGCTCGCCCTTCTACCAGGCCAAGCTGGTCTGGTACGACCGGCTCGCTCGCTGGCTCGTGGAGGCGGCCGATCCGGCCGCCGCGCTCGCCATAGGCGGCGACTTCAACGTGGCGCCCGCGGACGCCGATGTGTGGGACCCCGCGGCCTGCCACGGGGGCACCCACGTCTCCGAGCCGGAGCGCAGCGCCTTCCACCGCCTGTGCGCGTGGGGCTTGACGGACGCCTACCGCCTGCACCATCGCGAGTCCGGGCGGTTCACGTGGTGGGACTATCGCGCCGGCAACTTCCACAAGAACTTCGGCATGCGGATCGACCACTTGCTCGTCACCCCCGGCCTCGCCCGGCGCACAGTCTGGGCGGAGATCGACCGCGAGGCCCGCAAGGGTAAGCCGGTGCCTTCGGATCACGCTCCGCTCGTCATCGACCTCGACGAACGGGGGCATGCGTTCGACCCCGGCTGGACCGACGCCGAGGGGCGCATCGCCGCGCGGCGGTCCCGCTGACGCTCACGTCAGGACCATCTGCGTCTGGATCGTCAGCGACAGAAGGCGACCGCTCTCGTCGGTGACGCGCGTCTGCCACACCATCGTTCGCTTGCCCCGGTGCAGCGGCGTCGACTCCGCGCGCACCGTCCCCGAGCGGCCGGGCGCGAAGAAGTTGGTCTTGGACTCCAGGGTCGTCGTCGAGGCCCCGGGGGGGAGGTTCAGCACCGTCGCCGTTGCCCCGACCGTATCGGCGAGCGCCATCAGGGTGCCGCCATGCAGGCTGCCTCCGATCGTCGTCAGGTCGTCCCGGTAGGTGAGCTCGGCGACCACGCGGTCGCGGCCGACCTCGACGAACCGGACGCCGAGCCGATCTCCGAGCGTGCCCTTGAAGCGTTCCGTGATCGCGGCCGGATCCAGGCTCATCGCGCCTCCTGGACGAAGAGCAACCCTCTCGGGTCTGCGGAGTCAATGACCTCGCGGATAAGCGTCCCGGTCAGAGCAGATCGACGAACAAGGCATCGGAGACGAGGAAACCCGTCTCGGTCACCGCGATCCGTCCGTCGCGTTCGGCCAGCAGGCCGGCCTTGAGGCAGGCCGTGACCGTGCGGGCCAGGGTGGCGTCAGCGGCCAGGCGTTCGTCGAGCCAGGCGCGCGGCACCGCGTCGGACAGGCGGAGGCCGAGGATCAATCGCTCGCCTCGCTGTTGGCGCGGGGTCAGGCGCTCGGCGGTGTCGATCGGCAGCGCGCCGGCCTCCAGGGTGGCGCAATAGCGGGCGACGGGCTTGACGTTGCCGTAGCGTACCTCGCCCACGAAGCCGCAGGCGCCGGGGCCGCACGCGAGGTACTCGGCGGCGTGCCAGTAGACCTGGTTGTGGCGCGAGCGAAAGCCGGGGCGCGCGTAGTTCGAGATCTCGTAGTGCTCGAAGCCCCGCGCTGCCGCGGCCCGCGCCAGTGCCCAGTACTGCTCGACCACGACGCCTTCCGCCGGCAACCCGTCGACCCCGGTGACCGCCCACACGCTCCCCGCGTCGAGCGTCAGCCCATACGCCGACAGGTGGTCCGGCCGCCACCCCAGCACGCCCTCGACGGTCCGCGTCCACGTGTCGAGCTCGAGATCGGGCAGCCCGTACATGAGATCGACGCTGAGGTTGTCACACCCCGCCTCCCGCGCCGCCACGAAGGCCCGCCGGGCCCCCCGCGCGTCGTGCAACCGCCCCAGTCGCGGCAGGATCGAATCGTCGAGCGACTGCACCCCCAGGCTGATCCGATTGACTCCGGCCGCGCGATAGCCCGCCAGCTTGTCCCGGCTCACGCTCTCCGGATTGCACTCCACCGTGACCTCGGCCCCCCGCGCAACCGTGAACCGCGCCCGAACGCCCTCCAGCAGCTCTGCCAGGTCGTCGGGATCGAGCAGCGACGGCGTCCCGCCGCCGACGAAGATCGTCTCGAGCCCGATCCGAGGCGCCCACGACGCCTCCGCGAGCAGGTCGACCTCACGCCGGGCGGCCACCAGATAGCTCCGCATCTGCGCCGGACGATCCAGGGGAGCCGTATTGAACGAACAGTAGTGGCAACGACGCGTACAGAACGGAACGTGGATGTACAGCCCCAACGATTGGCTGCGCGGTGCAGTCTGGGCGAGGACGCCGAGCGCCGCGTCGAGGGCGGGGGTGTGGGCAAAGTACGCCGACCCGTGTCCCTCGCGGTTCACGACGGCGAGCGGCTCGACGGAATCGCGTCCCACGATCTAGGCCCTACACCTCGTGGTCGCCGGACCCCGCCCGCATCCCGAGCCCCGACGCGGCGTCAGGGGATGTAGCGCGCGAGCCGCCACCACCGAAGCCAGTAGCGGTCCGAGTCCCACGACCAGTAGATCAGAAATGCCTTGCCCTTGATCTTGTCTCCCTTCACGAATCCCCAGTAGCGCGAGTCCTGCGAGTTGTCGCGATTGTCCCCCATCACGAAGTACGAGTCAGGGGGAACGACCAGCGGCTCGCACGCGAAGGCGTATCCACAGAAGCCTGCCGAGCCACTGTGACCCAGCGCCCCGGGGTTGTGGCGCACGTAGGGCTCGTCGATGGGCTGGCCGTTGATCAGCACCTGCTGACCTCGGACCTGTACGGTCTCGCCCGGCGTGGCCACGATCCGCTTGATGAAATCCCGCTTCTCGTCCTGGGGATACTTGAACACGATGATGTCCCCGCGCTCCGGGAGCCGGAGCGCGGGCAGCCGGTAGTCGGTCAGCGGTACCTCGGGCCCGTACAGGAACTTGTTGACGAGGATGTAGTCGCCCACCAGCAGCGTGTCCATCATCGAGCCGGACGGGATGGTGAACGCCTGCACGATCAGGGTACGGATCACCAGGGCCAGGAGGATGGCGATGCCGATCGCCTCGACATATTCGCGAACGACCGACTTGCGCTTGTGCGAACCGACGAGCGGGGGAGCGGCCTGGCCATCGGTCGCGCTGGAGGCATCGGCGTGAGAGACCGACACGCCCAGGCGGTCGAGGTCGACGGCGACGTCGGGCGGTGAGGGCGGCTTGCGCTCCTGGTCCATGCTCAGCTCTTGAGGACCGACAGGAACGCCTCCTGCGGCACCTCGACCTTCCCGACCTGCTTCATGCGCTTCTTGCCTTCCTTCTGACGCTCGAGCAGCTTGCGCTTGCGCGTGATGTCGCCGCCGTAGCACTTGGCGGTGACGTTCTTGCCCATGGCCTTGACCGTCTCGCGGGCGATGACCCGGCTGCCGATGGCGGCCTGAATGGCGACTTCGAACATCTGGCGCGGGATGACGCCGCGTAGCTTCTCGACCAGGCTCTTCCCCCGCTCGTAGGCCTTGTCGCGGTGAACGATGGTGCTCAGCGCGTCGACCGGCTCGCCGTTGAGCAGGATGTCCAGCTTGACCAGGTCGGACGGCTGGAAGTCGGCGAACTCGTAGTCGAACGACGCGTAGCCCCTGGAAATCGACTTCAGCTTGTCGTAGAAGTCCACCACGATCTCGGCCAGCGGGAAGTCGAACCGGATGTGCACGCGCTTGCCGATGTACTCGAGGGACTTGTGCTCGCCCCGCTTCTCCTGGGCCAGCTTGTAGATGCTGGTCATGAACTCGGTGGGGACGTAGATGGACGAGCGCACGTACGGCTCCTCCATCTGCTCGATCCGGTCGGGCGTGGGCAGCTTCGAGGGATTGTCGATGTCGAGCACCTCGCCGGCAGTGGTGAGGATGCGGTACTGCACGGACGGCGCCGTGATGATGAGCGAGAGGTTGAACTCGCGCTCCAGGCGCTCCTGGACGATCTCCATGTGCAGCATGCCCAGGAAGCCGCATCGGAAGCCGTAGCCGAGGGCGAGGGAAGTCTCCGGCTCATAGTTGAATGCCGGGTCATTCAGGCGCAGTTTCTCGAGCGCATCGCGGAGCGCTTCGTACTCCGTGTCCTCGATCGGGTAGAGGCCGGCGAAGACCATCGGCTTGGCGTCGCGATAGCCGGGGAACGGCTCGGCGGTTGGGCGGAGCGCGTCGGTGATCGTCTCGCCGACCTTGGCGTCGGACACCCGTTTGATGGAGGCGGTGATGTAGCCGACCTGTCCGGCCGACAGCTCCTCCACCGGTCGCATGTCGGGGCTGAACACGCCGACCTGCTGCACCTCGTAGCTCCGTCCGTTCGACATCAACAGGATGCGCGTTCCGGGACGCACGCGGCCGTCCTCGAGGCGCACGTAGACGACCACGCCCTGATAGGGGTCGTAGAAGGAGTCGAAGACGAGGGCCTTGAGCGGCGCCGCCGGATCGCCCGCCGGCGGCGGGATCCGCGCCACGAGGGCCTCGAGCACCGCCGGCACGCCCGTGCCGTGCTTGGCCGAGATCGCCAGCGCCTCGGTGCCGTCGAGATCGAGCACCTCGGTGATCTGCTCGCGGGTCCCTTCGACGTCGGCAGCCGGCAGATCGATCTTGTTGATGACCGGGATGATCGTGAGCCCGGCGTCGGAGGCGAGGTAGAAGTTCGCGAGCGTCTGGGCCTCGATGCCCTGGGCCGCGTCGATGATGAGCACGGCGCCCTCGCACGCGGCCAGCGCGCGAGAAACCTCGTAGGAGAAGTCGACGTGGCCGGGCGTGTCGATGAGGTTCAGCGTGTACTCGTGTCCGTCGCCCGCGCGATAGAGCAGGCGCACCGTGTGGGCCTTGATCGTGATCCCGCGCTCGCGCTCCAGATCCATCGAGTCGAGGACCTGATCGACAGCCTTCTTGGCGTCCATCGTGCCTGTCAGGGCCAGCAGGCGATCGGCCAGGGTCGATTTGCCGTGATCGATGTGAGCGACGATGGAGAAGTTACGGATCCGGGCGAGGGTCATCGCGTTTCAGTCTAGCACGTCGCGTCACACGCCCCGACGGCGGTCCTGCAGTCATCGGGTCAGCGTCGCGCGCTCGGGGATGGAGGCGCCCGGCTCGAGGATGACACCGGGGGCGATGACGGCGTGGGCGCCGACCTCGACGGCGCAGGGAAGGACACAGTCCTGCAGGGTGGCGTGCGGCCCGACGGTCACATGCTCCCAGAGGATGGCGCCGGTGAGGCGGGCGCCTTCGCCGATGCGAGAGGCGTCGCCGATGATGGTGAAGGGGCCGACGTGGGCGCGGGCGGCGATGTCGACGCCGGCGCCGATCACACAGGGGGCTTCTAGCCGGGCGTCGGACGCCACCCGGGCCGTGGGCGCCACCCATGAGCCATCGCGGGGCGCGCCGGGCGGCGGCAGCGTGGAACGGGTCCGGCCGGCGAGCATGTCCATCTGAGCGGCGTGGTAGGCGGCGGGACTGCCGATGTCGCGCCAGTAGGTGTCGGCGCCGGTCCAGCCGAAGCAGGGGACGCCGTCGGCGATCAGCGCGGGAAAGAACTCGCGCTCGATGGACACGACGCGGCCGGCCGGGATGCGGGCCAGCAGCGCGGCGTCGAGGAGATAGATGCCGGCGTTGATCGTGTTGGTGGTGATCGTCTCCTCCGGCCCCGGCTTCTCGCGGAAGCGCGTCAGCCGGCCGTCGCCGTCGACTTCCACGAGACCGTAGGCCCGCGGGTCCTCGACCGGCATGAGGAAGATCGTGGTGCGCGAGCCGCGGGTCTCGTGCAGGCGACGCATGGCGGTGAGATCGGCGTCCGTGAGCACGTCGCCGTTCAGGACGAAGACCGTGCCGCGCGTCAGGTCGGCGGCGTTGCGGATGCCACCGCCGGTGCCCAGGGGCTCGCCTTCGATGACGTAGCGCACGCGCACCCCGAGCGACTCCCCCTCGCCCAGCGCCTGCCGGACGTCGTCGACCCGGTAGGAGCAGGCCAGGATCACGTCGGTGACCCCGTGCTCGCGCAGCAGCGCCAGCTGCCAGGCGAGGAACGGGCGGCCCAGCAGGGGAACCACCGGCTTGGCCCGGCCGAGCGTGAGCGGGCGCAGCCGCGTGCCCTGCCCGCCGGCCAGGATGACGGCCTGGGTGGCCGCCGCTACGGTTCGGGCGACCAGGGCACCGCCTCGTTGATGAGCATCACGGGGATGCCGTCGCGGATGGGGTAGGCCTTGCGGCAGGCTCGGCAGATGATGCGGGTCTCCTCGAACAGCAGGTCGCCCTTGCACGCCGGACACACCAGGATGGCTTTCAGCTCCTCGTCGATCATGCGCCCACCTCCCTCCAGGCCCGAGTCAGCGGCCGACCCTTCGGCGGAACCACTCGAGCGTCAGCTTCAGCCCCTCGTCGGTGTCCACCCGGGGCTCCCAGCCGAGCTGCGTCCGGGCCCGCGTGATGTCCGGCTGGCGGACCTTGGGGTCGTCCTCGGGCAGGGGGCGGAAGACGATCTCGCTGTGGGAATCGGCCAGCCGGATGATCCGCTTGGCGAGCTCCAGCAACGTGAGCTCCTGAGGGTTGCCGATGTTGACGGGGTCGTTTCCGCCCCGCTCCATCAGCGCCCAGAGGCCCTCGACCAGGTCGGAGACGTACTGGAACGAGCGCGTCTGCGAGCCATCCCCGAACACCGTGATCGGCGAGCCGGTCAGCGCCTGGGTCATGAAGGCCGGGATCGCGCGGCCATCGTTGAGCCGCATCCGGGGTCCGTGCGTGTTGAAGATGCGCACGATGCGGCTGTCGACCCCGTGTACCCGGTGGTAGGCCATCGTCATCGCCTCGGCGAAGCGCTTGGCCTCGTCGTATACGCCGCGCGGGCCGACGGGATTCACGTTGCCCCAGTAGTCCTCGCGTTGCGGGTGCACGAGCGGGTCACCGTACACCTCGGACGTCGAGGCGAGCAGGAAGCGCGCGCCCTTGGCCTTGGCCAGTCCCAGCGCGTTGTGGGTGCCGAGCGCGCCGACCTTCAGCGTCTGGATCGGCAGCTCCAGATAGTCCAGGGGAGACGCCGGGCTCGCGAAATGCAGCACCCAGTCGACGGGGCCGTCGACATGGATGTACTCCGTGACGTTGCGATGCACGAACGTGAAGCGGTCGGCCGTCCAGAAGGCGTGCAGATTGTCCGCGGAGCCCGTGATGAAGCTGTCCATCCCGACTACGTCGCAGCCACGGGCGAGCAGTGACTCGCACAGGTGAGATCCGATGAACCCCGCCGCTCCGGTCACCACCACCCGCATCACGCGCTCCGCGTCGCCGCCGTGGCCGGCCTACAACAGCAGGACGGGCCTGCGGCCGATCGAGTGGTACTCGTAGCCGAGGCGGCGCATCCGCTCAGGCTCCCAGAGGTTGCGGCCGTCGAAGACGACCGGCCGGCGCATCACCCTCCGCAACCGCTCGAGGTTGAGGAACTTGAACTCGTTCCACTCGGTCACCAGCGCCACCGCATCCGCCCCCGTGGCCGCCTCGTAGGGCGACTCGCAGTACGTCACCGACGCCGGCAGCGTCTTCCGGGCGTTGGGCATCGCGACCGGGTCGTAGGCCCGCACCGAGGCGCCCAGATCCAGCAGGCGGTCGATCACCTCGATCGACTTGGCCTCGCGCATGTCGTCGGTGTTGGGCTTGAACGCCAGCCCGAGCATCGCGACCACCCGCCCATCCAGCGGGCTCAGCGCCTTGGCGATCATCTCGACGAAGTGCCCGGCCCGCTCGCGATTGATCTCCACCACCTGCTGCAAGAGCCCGAAGTCGTACCCGAGCGCGGCGGCCGTGTGCACCAGCGAGTCGGTGTCCTTGGGGAAGCACGAGCCGCCGAACCCCAACCCAGCCGACAGGAACGCCGAGCCGATGCGCGCGTCCATCCCCATGCCCTTCATCACCTGGGTGACGTCGGCGCCGGCCAACTCGCAGATGTTGGCGATCGCGTTGATGAACGAGATCTTGGTCGACAGGAATGCGTTGGAGGCATACTTGATCATCTCGGCCGAGGGCACGTCGGTAATGATCATGGGCCGTTCGAGGGGGGCGTAGAGCTCGAGCAGCGACATCGCCACCTGCTGGGTGGGGGCGCCGATCACGATCCGGTCGGGCCGCAGGGTGTCCTCGATGGCCGACCCCTCGCGCAGGAACTCCGGGTTCGAGACGACGTCGAACGGGACGGGCTGCGGCTGGCTGCGCTCGATGATCTCCCGCACGAACTCGCCGGTGCCGACCGGGGCGGTGGACTTGTTCACGACCACCGTGTATCGGTCCATCGCCTTCGCGATGCCCCGGGCCACGTCCTCCACGGCACTGAGATCGGTCTGGCCATCGGCCTTGGGCGGGGTGCCGACCGTGATGAAAACGATGACCGAGCGCCGGACGGCCGCCACCAGGTCGGTCGTGAAGGCCAGCCGGCCGTCAGCCAGATTGCGGGTCACCATCTCTTCCAGGCCCGGCTCGTAGATCGGCATCGTGCCCGCGCTGAGGTCGGCGATTTTCGCCGCGTTGTTGTCCACGCAGATCACGTCGTTACCAAGATCGGCGAAGACCGCGCCTGTCACCAGGCCGACGTATCCCGTGCCCACGACGCAGATGTTCATGGCGAGCGGGACACATGATAACAGGCGCGGTCCAGAGCCAGCCGAAAAAGGAGGGTCGGATTGGAGAAATTACGACCCGCTCAGGCGGCGGTCGGGCCGTCGTCGTCCTCGCCGTCGTCGCCAAGGATCTGCGTGCGGGCGTCGCGGACGGCGTCGGTCAGCGAGTCGAATCGCTGGCCCGAGATCGCGATGGTATTGCTCTCTTCGTCGCGCGCCTTCCACATCCACTCGCGGCGATTGCGGCCGACCGGCACGAACTGAACCTTGACCGACTGGGTGTTTGAAAAGCCTTGCATCGAATTTCTCCCCTTCCTGTCCGGGCTCTGCCGGTGTCTGTCGGCGGAGAGGAGGGCTGCAAGGTAGGTGCCATGCACGCGGCCGGCCGCGTGCTTCATGCGGTTTCGTCGGCCTCGGCGGCGGCCCAGCGGAAGAAGACCGCGGTGAACGCGGTGAGCGGAACCAGGCCTGAGGGCACCCACATGATCACGCCACCCAGCCGCTGGTCGGCGAGGGGCGTGAGGTCGAAGACCCGCGGCGCGGCCTCATAGAATGGATAGAGCACGTGCTCGGCCCCGGTGATCATCGCGGCCACGACGGTCATCGGGATCCCGAACACGAACAGGTAGAGAAGCTGGGCCGCGTAGGGCAGCGCCGGCGCCAGCCGGGACGGCGACAGGATGGGCCACCAGCCCGCCACCGCCGCGGCCAGCAGGACCGCGTGCTCGACGACGTGCCAGGCGTGGATCTCGAGCGCGAGGTTGTAGAAACTCGGCAGGTGCCAGCCGATCAGCGCCCCGGCGTAGAGCGTGAAGGCCGGCAGTGGTCGGGTCACGACGCGGACCAGGGCGGCGGTCAGCCGGCGAGCCAGCAGGGGGCGCAGGAGCGCATCCAGCATCCAGCCCGGCGTCCCGGTGAGCAGCAACGGAGGCACCACCAGTGTGAGGACGAGGTGCTGCACCATGTGGGCGCTGAACAGGTACCAGTCACTCAGGTCGTGCAGCGGCCCATTGAGGGCGATGAGGAGGGCCAGCAGGCCGCCGACGAAGCGAGCGGCCTGGCCCGGACGAGGCCGGCCGCCGCGCCGCTGCCACGCCCACG
>OCZV010000684.1_pt1 | contig 12231 bp, 9 predicted proteins | sample 1539051 | NCBI WGS metagenome assembly OCZV01 (sample SAMEA3113581, study PRJEB22503) | soil metagenome
ATCGGCCTCTGGGCCCAGCACCGGGTGAAGAGCACGTTTGCGCGCAACCTCGAGGTACCGGCGTCCCACGGGATGTCCGGTGCCGAGGTCGCTCGCCGCATCCTCGACTCCAACGGCATGCACGACGTGCCGGTCGAGGAGACGCCCGGCACGCTCTCCGACCACTACGACCCGCGCAGCCGCTCGGTGCACCTCTCGCCCGAGGTCTACAACGGGCGCTCGCTCTCCTCGACCGCGGTCGGCTCGCACGAGGTCGGGCACGCGATCCAGCACGCGCGCTCGTACGCGTTCTTCCAGTTCCGCAGCGCGCTCTGGCCCGCGGTCTCGTTCGCCTCGAACATCTGGTTCCTGTTCCTCATCGGCGGCATCTTCCTGAACATCCTCGGCTTCATCTTCGTCGCGGTGGCGCTCTACTCCGTCGCCGTCCTGTTCCAGATCGTGACGCTGCCCGTCGAGTTCGACGCGTCGCGGCGCGCGAAGGAGCAGCTGACGAGCATGGGTCTCGTCGCGACGCAGGAGAGCCAAGGCGTCAGGTCGGTGCTGAACGCGGCAGCTTGGACGTACGTTGCAGGTGCCTTGGCGGCGGTCGCGGTGCTGCTCTACTACCTCTCGCTGCTCAGCAACCGCTAGCGAGGTCGGCTTGGCGATACGGCCCGGGTCTGTCGATCCGGGCCGTGTCAGCTCGAGCGCTCGCGCGGCACCCAGCCGAAGCGCCTCCACGCCACTGCGAGCCCGGCCAGGCCCCACGCCGCGATGACTGCGAGCGCCGTGGGGTCTGCGAAGAGCGACTCGCCCTCGAGGTAGACGCCGTTCACGACGTCGAGGAAGTACTTCAGCGGCAACACGTCGCCCACCGCTTCGAGGAACGAGGGGTAGTCGTTCGTCGGCCCGAACGAACCCGACAGGAAAGCCATCGGCAGCACGATCACGTTGACGACCGCCGAGACTCCGTCCGCCGAGCGTACGAGCGACGCGATGCCCACTCCGAGGCCGGTGAAGCAGGCCGCCCCGAGGAGGATCGAGCCGACGAAGCCGACCCGGTTCTCGGGCATACCCGCGCCGAAGGCAAGCCCGCCGAGCGCAAGCAGGGCAACCGACTGCAGAGCGAAGACGAAGAGCATCGAGACCAGGACCGACGTCAGGTAGATCGCGGGAGAGAGCGGCGTCGACCGGAGCCGCTTCAGGAGGCCCATCTCCCGCCGATTCACGAGGATGATCGCGAGGCCGGCGAACCCGGTATTCGCGGCGCCGTAGCCGAAGAGCCCGGCGAGCAGGACATCGCTCGACGAGTAGCGGCTGCCGTCGATCTCGATCTCGTCCGAGTAGATCGATCCGAGCAGCGAGTACAGGAGCAGGGGGAAGACGAAGATGAATACCGCTGCCTCACGGCTTCGCCAGAAGGTGCGCTGCTCGAAGCCGAGCTGGTGGATCAGGACGCTCACGAGCTACCTTCCTCGTCGCGGACGAGTTCGAGGTAGACGTCCTCGAGCGTCGGGCGGCGGACCTCGAGCTGCTCGAGCTCGCGGCCCTCGCGCACCGCCTCGGACGTCAGCTCGTGGAGCACCCCGGTCGGGTTGTCGGTCTCGAGGGTGACCAGCTCGCCGTTTCGCCGGTACCGGATCTCGGTGGTGCGTGTCTCCCCGATGAGCTCTGCGGGCGTGCCGAGGCTGACGATCCGCCCTTCACGGATCACTGCGACTCGGTCTGCGAGCTGCTGCGCCTCGTCGAGGTAGTGGGTCGTGAGCAGCACGGTCTTGCCCAGCGCGCGCAGCGAGCGGACGAGCTCCCACGCTGAACGGCGCGCGGCGGGATCGAAGCCGGTCGTCGGCTCGTCGAGGAAGACGAGGTCGGGGTCGCCGACCAGGGCGACGCCGAGGTCGAGCCGTCGCTTCTGCCCGCCCGAGAGCGTCTTCACCTGCGCGTTCCGCTTTTCTACAAGCCCGACGAGATCGACCACTTCGTCCACGTTGCGTGGGCGCTCGTAGTAGCCGGCAAACATCCGATGCACCTCGCTCACCGTGAGGAGCGGGTGGAACTCCGAGTGCTGGAGGACGACGCCGATCCGGTCGCGCAGCTCACGAGGTGCACCGGCGGGGTCGTGTCCGAGGACGGACACCTCGCCCCCGTCGCGCCGGCGGTAACCCTCCAGGATCTCGACCGTCGTCGTCTTCCCCGCGCCGTTCGGGCCGAGGAGGCCGAACACCTCGCCCGAGCGGACGTCGAACGTCACACCGCGCAGCGCCTCGACGCCGTCGTAGGCCTTTCGAAGATCGCGCGCGACGATCGCGTCGGACATGCGGCCTCGCTCAGCTCGCGGCGTGCGCGGAGCCCTTCTCGACGACGATCTCCGCCACGCCGCCGGTGGGGAAGCCGGGGTCGCTCCCCGTCAGCTCGAAGGCGATCTCGGAGAAGTCCGGCTGGTGGCCCACGACCGCGACCGGGCCCTGCTCGTCGTCGAGCGTCGCGAGGAGCAGGTCCGCTGTCAGGCCGGGCGCGATCCGCTCATCGGCGCGCAGCTCCGCGCCCGCCGCCTGCGCGATCTGCTCCGCGGTCTGGCGGGCACGAACGAGCGGGCTCGTGAGGACGAGAGTCGGCGGCGTGTCGTGCCCGGCGAGCTGCCGCGCGACGGCGCGTGCCTCCTCACGCCCGCGCTCGGAGAGCTGGCGCAGGTCGTCCGGATCTCCCTTCTCTGCGTGCGCGTGCCGGACGAGGAAGACGAGCATGGCGGCGAGAATACCCGGGTACTGTGGCGCCGTGACCGCACTCCGCTACGTCCACGTGGACGTGTTCACCCACCGGCCACTCGAAGGGAACCAGCTCGCCGTCTTCACCGACGCTCGCGAGCTCGACGACGAGACGATGCAGGCGCTCGCGCTCGAGATCGGGTTCTCGGAGTCGGTCTTCGTCCTTCCTCCCGAGCGGGGCGGGACCGTGCGAATCCGGATCTTCACGCCGCGGACCGAGCTTCCGTTCGCCGGGCACCCCGTCCTCGGTGCGGCGTGGGTGCTCGCGGCACCGCTCCAGCGAGGGGTCGTCGAGCTGGAGACGGGGCGGGGGATCGTGCCGGTCGAGCTCGAGCGGGACGACTCGGGCGCGATCTCTTTCGGCCGGATGCAACAGCCGATCCCGAGCGTGGAGCCGTACGCTGACCCCGAGACGCTGCTCCGCGCTCTCGGCGTGCCGGAGTCTCGCTGTCCTGTGGAGACATATGACAACGGGCCGAGGTTCACGTTCGTCGTGCTCGACTCGGCCGACCAGGTGGCCGCGCTCGAGCCCGACTTCAGGGCGCTCGACGGGCTCGGCGTCGCCGTCAGCTGCGTCGCCGGCTCGGATGCTGCATGGAAGGCGCGCATGTTCGCGCCCGCGCTTGGCGTCGTCGAGGACCCGGCGACGGGCTCCGCCGCCGGTCCGCTCGCGATCCATGCCTGCCGGCACGGCCTCGCCGAGTGGGGCACCTGGCTCGAGATCTCGCAGGGCGCCGAGATCGGGAGGCCTTCCACGCTGTTCGCGCTCGCGGAGGGCACGGACGGGGCGATCGAGCGGGTCGCCTGCGGTGGGCGCGCGGTCGTGGTCGCGCGCGGCGAGTTCAGGTTCTAGGCACGGAGAGGAAGTTTGCGACCGCGGCCGTCGCTCGCTCGGCGGCGCCGACGGGGTCGCTGCCGGCCGCTCGTGCCGTCAGATAGGCGGCCGAGAAGGTGTCTCCGGCGCCTGTCGGCTCCACCGGACCGGCGATCTCCCGAGCCGGTACGTGCGCGACCTCGCCGTCGGCGATGACGTACGCGCCCTGCGAGCCGAGCGTGAGGAGCACCTCCGCCGGACCCAGCCCTGCGAGCGCCTCGGGCTCCGCGCTGCCGACGAGCGTCTCCGCCTCCTCGTCACTGAGCTTGAGGATGTGCACGTGGCGCAACACATCTCCGATGTCGCCGTCGGTTCGGAGAGGTCCCAGATCGGGTGTGCGTACGAGTCCCTGCGCGTCAACGAGCAGACGCCTGCCGTCGCGCGCGAGCGCAGCAAGTGTCTCCTCCGGGAAGTCGGTGCGAACGAGCGCGCCGACGTGGATCCAACGCGCGTCCTTGACGGCGTCGAGCGACTGCGCCGCGCTCCACGGTTCGCCGACGGCGTCCTGCCGCATGATCCGCCTCTCGCCCTCGTAGCGGAAGCTGTAGGCGGTCGTCGTCGCTGACTCGTACCACGCCACCGGCAGCCGGAAGTCTTCGAGGTGGGGAAGGAGCAATGCCCACTCGCCGCGGGCGCAGGAGGCGCCGACTCGTGCATCCGCCCCGATCCGGGCCAGCGCGCGCCCGGAGTAGAACACTGCTCCCCCCGGCCGCGGAGCGGCGCCGGCGACGCTGTCGCGCGTCACGTGTCCGATGACCGCAATCGCGGTCACGCGGGCGCCGCTCCCGCGGCTGAGCGCCGCGAGAGCAGCGCGACCATGCTCGCGATCCCGAACGACGCCAGGAAGCTCGGTACCGTCGCGCCGATCCCCCAGGCGGGCGGATCGAGGTTCTCGACGAGATCGACCCACCAGCTCGGCCCCGTCGGGAAGAGCCACTGGTAGAGGGCGAAGCCGGCGATCCAGGCGGCGATGAGCCCCGGTCTCCACGCCGGAGCGGCGAAGACGTCCTCGGCCGCGTAGTGCCGTCCGGCGGCGAGCCAGTCGGCGAGCAGCACGGCGAACAGCGGCACGAAGACGGAGCCGAGGAGCAGCAAGAAGCTCTGGTAGCTCACGAGGTCGATGAGGAGTGCTCCGGTCGTGGCGGCGCCGGCCACGAGCGCGACGAGCAAGGCCTGGGGCGCTCGGGGCATAAGGTTCTGCAGCGACACGGCTGCCGAGTACGTGTTCGCGAAGGCCTCGTCCGTCTCCGTCACGAGGAGCGCGAAGAGCGCGAGGATGGCCGCGAATCCCGCGGCCACGACTGCGGCCGGGAGCGCGGCGGGATCCGTGAGATCGCGCGAGAGCACGAGGACGGCGCCGAGCGCGAGGAGCCAGGCGTCGGGCACGAGGTAGCCGAGCCCGGTCCCGATTCCGGCGGCGCGTCGCGTCGTTGAGAAGCGCGTGTAGTCGGCGGCGAGCGGTGCCCACGAGACCGTGATCGCGACCACGATGTCGGCTCCCTGCCAGACGGAGAGCCCGCCGGCGCCGGGCGCGTCCCAGAGCGCGCCGAGGTCGGCACCGTCGAGGGCCCACCACGTGAGGTAGACGAGAGCGATCGGCACCGCCCAGACCGCGACTCGCCGCACGAAACGCCGAACGAAGCCGATCGGGCCGAGAAGCGCGAGGGCTAGCGCGAAGGCGCCGAAGACGATCGTCCAGAGCCACTGCGCGCGAAAGCCGAAGAGCTCGTCGGAGAGCGCCGCAGCGGCCGTCGCGATGATGAGAAGCTCGAAGATCGACCAGCCGAGCCCCTGCAGCACGTTGACGCCCGTCGGGAGATACGAGCCCTGCTTCCCGAGCGGCGCGCGCAGCAGCACCATGCCGGGCACCCGGGCATCGGCTCCGATCGCGCCGGCGAGTCCGAGCATCGTGTTCCCGATCGCGCAGCCGATGACGATCGCGAGGAGCGCGCTCGGCAGCGAGAGCGCGGGCACGAGTGCCGCGCCGGCCACGACGACGAGGAGCGAGACGCCGAGGTTCCCCCAGAGGAGGCCTGTGTCGAGGGTGCCGAGGACGCGCAGCCGCTCGGGGACCGGCTCGATCCCCCAGCTCCCCTCGATGCGGTCGAACCGTGCCATCGGCGTGGCTGAGGGTATCGCCGCGTGGAAAGATGACGTCGTGATTCCGCGCTACTTCACCGTCGCGGAGCGCGATCACGAGATCCAGAATCCGACCTCCGAGGAGAAGCTGTGCCTCCTCGGCGAGCGGCTCCGGCTCCACTCGGGATCGCGTGTGCTCGACATCGCGTCCGGCCGGGGCGGGCCGGCTCTCCTGCTCGCGCGCGAGTTCGGCTGTCGCGTGGAAGGGATCGAGGTCGCGCCGGAGTTCCACGCGGTCGCTGTCGAGCGGGCAGAAGCGGCGGGGCTCACGGACCGCGTCTCCTTCAGGCTGGGCGACGCGTCGCGCGAGCAGCTTCCGACGGGGGAGTACGACGTCGGGATGTGTCTCGGCGCCAGCTTCGTCTGGGGCGGCCTGGCCGGGACGCTCGACGCCCTGGAGCCGGTGGTGTGCGGCGGCGGGCACGTCGTCGTCGGCGAGCCGTTCTGGCGGAGACTCCCGCTACCGGACGACTACGAGGAGCGCAACGCTCCGTACACGACGCTCGAGGGGACGGTCGCGATCTTCGAGTCCGGAGGGCTCCGAACGATCGGCGTCATCGCGTCGTCGGACGACGACTGGGACCGGTACGAGACCCTTCACTGGCGCGCGGTCGAGGAGTGGCTCGCTGAGAACCCCGAGGATCCCGCCGTCGCGGACATCCGCGGTCGCCACGAGCGCTACAAGCTGACCTACCTCCGCCACGGGCGCGAGCTCGTCGGCTGGGCGATCTTCGCGGGCTGGAAGCCCCCGCGGTAGGCGATGGCACATCCGGACATCCCCGCCGAGCAGGCGTACCTCGACCACGCCTACGAGTGCCTGGAGCGGATGCGCCAGGCGCTGCTCCGCACGGTCGGCGCCGCCGGCGTCGGGTCCGAGGGCGCGGACATCGCCGCCAGCCGGATCGAGGCCTGGGTGGACCGCCGCCTCGCCGCCTACGAGAGGGCGGAGGAGGTGCTCTGCTTCGGCCGCATCGACGTCGACTCCGTGGAGGATCCGCTCTACGTCGGCCGCCGCTGGGTTCACGACGACGACGGTGTCGTGGTCGTCAACTGGCAGGCCCCTGCAGCCCGTCCCTTCTACACGGCGACGCCGGCCGAGCCCCACGGCGTCACGCTCCGGCGGCGCTTCCGCCTGCAGGAACGCACGCTCACCGGCATCAGCGACGAGGCGCTCGACGGGTCGCTTGCCGACGCGGCGAGCACCATCGACGACTTCCTGCTCGAGGAGCTCGAGCGCGCTCGCGACGCACGCATGCGCGACATCGTCGCGACGATCCAGGCAGATCAGTACGGGCTCATCGCCCGCGCGCCCGAGCCGCCACTCGTCATTCAGGGAGGCCCAGGGACCGGGAAGACCGCGGTCGGCCTGCACCGCGCCTCGTACCTGCTCTTCGCGCACCGGCAGGAGCTCCGTCGCGTCCTCCTCGTCGGGCCGAACCCCGTCTTCATGGACTACATCTCCCACGTTCTCCCGGCGCTCGGCGAGGACGCCGTCGACCAGCGTGCGGTCGTCGAGCTGGTGGAGGAGGCGGAGGTCACGCTCGGCGATCCGCCGGACGTCGAGCGGCTAAAGGCGGATGCGCGGCTCGCCGAGGTCGTCCGGCGCGCAGTCGAGCTCCGGTCGCGCGGCCAGCCGGAGGAGCTGGTCGTCCGGATGGAGGGAGTGTTCGTCGGCGTGCGCGAGCGCGAGGTCGCCGATCTGCTCGAGGCCGCGCGCTCGGTGGGAGGGCTGAGTGCGGCGGCCCGGGAGCGTTTCCGCATGAGCGTGCTCCGCCGCTTCTACGCGGACTACGGCGAGACGCTGGGCGGGCTCGCCGTCAGAGCGTTCGACGAGGTCGAGCGCTCGCTGAGGAAGGGCGGCGTCCTGACCCGTTTCCTCGAGAACGTGTGGCCGGCGCCGAAGCCCGAGCAGGTCGTGCGTCAGCTGTTCGCCTCGCGCGAGCGCCTGGCGGAGGCTGCCGAGGGAATCCTCGACGAGGACGAGCAGCGTCTGCTCAGGCGCGCGCGGAGCGGCTGGAGCGCCGCCGACCTCCCGCTCCTCGACGAGGCGCGCGCGCTGCTCCTGGACGACCACCTCCGCTACGGGCATGTCATCGTGGACGAGGCGCAGGACCTGACGCCGATGCAGCTGCGCATGATCGCGCGTCGCGCGGTCGGCGCCTTCACGATCCTCGGCGACGTTGCGCAGGCCACCGGGCCGGTGCCGTACGCGAGCTGGGACGAGCTGCTGGAGCGGCTTCCGAGCGGGGAGCTGGCCGAGGTCGAGGAGCTCAAGCACGCCTACCGCGTGCCCCGCGAGATCATGTTGCTCGCGCTCCCGCTACTCGAGCACATCGCGCCCGATACCGAGCCGCCGGTCGCGTACCGCGCGGGCGCCGATCCACCGCGCATCGTCTGGGCGGAGTCGCCGCTCGACGCGGCCTACGCAGAGGCCGCCCGGCTCGCCGGAGCAGAGGGGCTGCTCGCGGTAATCGCGCCGGCGTCGCTGCGTGGCGACGTCGAGGCGGCACCCGGCTCGCTCTTCGACGACTCGCGCATCTCGGTGCTCACGCCGCGCGAGGCGAAGGGCATGGAGTTCGACCACGTGATCGTCGTCGAGCCCGCGCTGATCGTCGAGGAGGGCGCCGGTGGACAAGGCCTCCGCGAGCTCTACGTCGCGCTCACGCGACCGACGACGACGCTCGTCGTCGTCCACGACCGCCCGCTGCCGCCCGAGCTGGGTCAGGCCGCGAGTAGCCGGCGCAGCACGTAAGGAAGGATCCCGCCGTGGCGGAGGTACTCGCGCTCGCGCGGCGTGTCGAGCCGCACGGTGGCTCGGAACTCGTTCCCGTCCGCGCTTACGGTCACCTCCTCGGCCTCCGCGTTCTCGATGCCGGTGATCGAGAACTCTTCGCGCCCGCTGAGCCCGAGCGAGTCGCGGTTCTCGCCCGGCAGGAACTGGAGCGGGAGGATGCCCATCATGAGCAGGTTCGAGCGGTGGATCCGCTCGTAGCTCTCGGCGATCACGGCGCGCACGCCGAGGAGCTTCGGCCCCTTTGCCGCCCAGTCTCGGGAGGAGCCGGAGCCGTACTCCTTTCCCGCGAGGACGATGAGCGGGACGGCCTCCACGCGGTAGCGCTCCGCCGTGTCGAAGATGGTGCCCTCCTCGCCCGAGGGTAGATGCGCGGTCCACGTCCCCTCCGACCCGGGCACGAGCAGGTTCCGGAGCCGTACGTTCGCGAAGGTGCCGCGCACCATGACCTCGTGGTTCCCGCGCCGTGAGCCGTACGAGTTGAAGTCCTTGCGCTCGACGCCGTGCTCGATGAGGTAGCGGCCCGCCGGCGAGTCCGGCCGGATCGCGCCGGCCGGGGAGATGTGGTCCGTCGTCACGGAGTCGCCCACGGAGACGAGGCAGCGCGCGCTGACGATGTCCTCGACGGCGCCCGGCTCGGGTGGCATCCCCTCGAAGTAGGTCGGCAGGCGGACGTAGGTCGACGCGGGGTCCCACGCGAAGAGCTCGCCTTCGGGCACCGGGAGGCCGCGCCACGTCTCGTCGCCGGTGAAGACGTCGGCGTACGTCTCGCGGAACATCTCCTCGCCGATCGAGCCGGAGACGGTCTCGCGAACGTCCTCCGGCGACGGCCACAGGTCCGAGAGGAAGACGTCCTCGCCGTCGGATCCGACTCCGATGGGCTCGGTCAGGAGGTCGATGTCCATCCGGCCGGCGAGCGCGTAGGCGACGACGAGCGGCGGGGAGGCGAGGTAGTTCGCCTTCACCTCGCCGTGGATCCGCGCCTCGAAGTTGCGATTCCCCGAGAGCACCGCGCAGACGACGAGGTCGCCGTCGGCGATGCCCTGCGAGATCGGCTCAGGCAGAGGGCCCGAGTTCCCGATGCAGGTCGTGCAGCCGTAGCCGACGGTGTGGAAGCCGAGGTCCTCGAGATACGAAGTCAGGCCGGCCTTCTCGAAGTACTGGGTCACGACCTTCGAGCCGGGAGCGAGGCTCGACTTCACCCACGGCTTGCGCTGCAAGCCGCGCTCGACCGCCTTCTTCGCGAGCAGCCCCGCCCCGACCATCACGGCCGGGTTCGACGTGTTCGTGCACGACGTGATCGCGGCGATGACGACCGAGCCGTGCTCCAGCTCGAACGTCTCGTCGCCGAGCGTCACCAGCGCCCCGCCGGGCATGTCCTTCAGCCCGACCGGGGTCGCCGTGACGTCGACGGAGGACTCGGCGTAGGAGCCGTCGTGGCCCGGTGCCGTGTCCGCAGGCGGATCGATCGCGGGGAAGCTCTCCGCGACGGCCTCGTCATGGGCGTTCCCGTAGTCGACGCCGAACGTCGGCAGCGCCTGCAGGAACGCGCTCTTCGCCTCGCGGAGCGGCACGCGGTCCTGGGGCCGACGCGGGCCGGCCAGTGACGGCTCGACGGTCGAGAGGTCGAGCTCGATCACCTGCGAATACGTCGCCGGCTCGTCGGGGTCGTGCCAGAGCCCGTTTTCCTTGCAGTAGGCCTCGACGAGGGCGATCCGCTCGTCGGAGCGCCCGGTCAGCCGCAGGTAGCGGATCGTCTCCGCGTCGACCGGGAAGAAGCCGCACGTCGCGCCGTACTCGGGCGACATGTTCCCGATCGTCGCGCGGTCGGCGATCGGGAGGCCGTCGAGACCGTGACCGTAGTACTCGACGAACTTCCCGACGACGCCCGTCTCCCGCAGAATCTGGGTCACCGTCAGCACGAGATCGGTCGCGGTCGCACCCTCCGGCAGCGCGCCCATGAGCTTGAACCCGACGACCTGCGGGACGAGCATGGAGATCGCCTCGCCGAGCATCGCCGCCTCGGCCTCGATCCCGCCGACGCCCCACCCGAGCACGCCGAGCCCGTTGATCATCGTCGTGTGCGAGTCGGTTCCGACGAGCGTGTCCGGGAACGCGATCCCGTTTCGGTCGTCGACGACGCGGGCGAGAAACTCGAGGTTGACCTGGTGCACGATGCCGGTGGACGGTGGAACGACCTTGAAGTCGGTGAACGCGCCCTGGCCCCAGCGCAGGAAGGCGTAGCGCTCGCGATTCCGCTCGAACTCGAGCTCGGCGTTTCGCAGGATCGCGAGCCGGGTCGCGAACTCGTCCACCTGCACCGAGTGGTCGATCACGAGCTCCGCCGGGAGGAGTGGGTTGATCTTCGCCGGGTCGCCGCCGAGGTCGCGCATCGCGTCCCGCATGGCCGCGAGATCCACGATCGCGGGGACCCCCGTGAAGTCCTGGAGCAGGACCCGTGCGGGCATGAACGAGATCTCCTGCGTCGGCTCGGCCGAGGCGATCCAGCCCGCGACCGCCTCGACGTCCCGCTGCGTGACCGTCACTCCGTCCTCGTTGCGGAGGACGTTCTCGAGCAGGATCCGCAGCGTGTACGGGAGCCGGAAGACGTCGTAGCGCCCCTGCAGCGCGTCGATGCGGAAGAGCTCCACCTTCCGCGCGCCGAGCTCGCGGGTCTCGCGGGCGCCGAAGCTGTCGGGATGCGCCATCTCCCCCGATTGAAGCAGCTTGGACCTGTCGAGCCGGTCGAGCCCCCGTTCCGTCAGCGTCGGCCGGCCCGGCTGGAAGTGGCGAGCGACGGCCCGCGCGTACGGGCGGCCGACCCGGAGCGCGTAGGCGGCGAAGCCCTCGTCGCGGACGGGGGCGAGGTCCTCCGTGTACGGGTCGAGGACGTGCTGCCGGCCGACCTTGCGCGCCGAGTTGAGGAATGCCATCCCCATTCCGGCCGAGACCTCGAGGAGGCTGCGCTGCTCGCGATCCGCCTCGTGCACGAGCGCGGAGTACACGGCTTCGAGCTCGGCCGGGCTCGGCAGCTCGCCCGCGCTCTCCCGGAGCTCGGTGAGCGACTGTCGGAGCCCCTCGACCTCGAGCGGCGGGATGTCGATCAGCCGTGCCGTCGTCCCGCTCGCGCCTTCGAGGGCTGCGAGCAGCTCGTCGACGGAGGTCAGGTCGGTCCCGGGGGCGATCACGCCCGCGTCGCGCAGCTCGTCGACGAGCGCGTCGAGGTAGACGCGCGTGCCGCGACTGATGTCGGCCGCCGCGGCGAGGAGCCAGAGCGGCGAGAGGCCGAAGGCGAGGATCGAGCCGAGCTCCACGACGTTCCCCGCGCCCTTGCGGACGGCGAGCTTGCGCGGCGAGCGCTCGTACTCGCCTGCGGCCTCCTCTTGTGGCCGCTCGACGCCGCCGACGAGCTCGACGGTGATCCGCAGGAGGTTCTTGGCGGTCGCCTCGTAGAGGCGCGAACGGCGAACGAGCCGCGGCAGCACGAGCTCGGCCGTCTCGTGCAGGGCGCCGCCGGCCGCCGCGGCGACCGCGCGGAAGATTCGCTCGGGGAGCGAGAGGAGGAAGCGCGTCGAGCGGCGCACTAGGTGGTCTCGTTCGCGATGGCGCGAGGCCTGGCGCCGACCGCGACGCCGCCGAAGGCAGCGAGCCCGTCGAGTCGCAGGGTCGGCGCGCTGGAGACA
>OCZV010000685.1_pt1 | contig 12225 bp, 11 predicted proteins | sample 1539051 | NCBI WGS metagenome assembly OCZV01 (sample SAMEA3113581, study PRJEB22503) | soil metagenome
CACCAACAATCGGGAGAAGATTCTCGACGCTGTGAATCGCCAGTTTGTCGTATCATTGGGGATCGGGAATCTGGTGCGAGAGCTTAACGGCGAATTGCGACGCACTGCCGACGGTATGGTTCGGAAACGCTCGCGGGCGGTGCGGGCCATTGGCGAAAAGAGGGGCTCTGCATAAACCTTGATGGAACCCACTAAAATGACGCCGATGATGCAGCAATACCTCCAGATCAAGGAGAGACACCGGGATGCCATACTGTTTTTCCGGCTCGGCGACTTTTATGAAATGTTTTTCGAAGACGCTCAGACAGCATCGAAGATTCTCGATATCGCGCTGACTTCCCGAAACAAGAACGAGGAAACGTCGGTTCCTCTCTGCGGGGTGCCGTACCATTCAGCCGAGCCTTACATTCAGAAACTCCTGGATGCCGGTCACAAGGTCGCCGTCTGCGAGCAGATAGAGGATCCAAAATTCGCTAAGGGCGTCGTGCAACGAGAGGTGATCCGCGTGATCACCCCGGGGACGGTCACCGCGGAGGATGCCTTGGACGCGCGGGGAAACAATTTCCTGGCCGCTGCGCACAGGGGACAGCAGGGCTTCGGGTTCGCGATAACGGATATTACGACGGGCGAGTTTCGCTTCACCCACGTTGCCGATGAGCAGACCCTCTTCGATGAAATTAGTCGGACGAAGCCCAGCGAATTGTTGATCAGTCATCAAGATCGGCGCTTGCAGGAAAGAATTCAGAAAGAGTTTCCTTCCCTGCATCTGAGTTCGGTGGAGGAAGCTTTCTTTTCCGATTGCAGCCGCAACCGAATCTCAGGCGGCCATGCTGCCGAAGCGGAAGACCGCGAGGACGGCATTCGCGCGGCATCTGCGATTGTCGCTTATTTGGAGTCCAACGCTCCCGAATCATTAAAGCTTCTCCGCAATCTCGAGACGTATACTGCTTCCCGCTATCTGTTTTTGGATGAATCGACCCGAGTGAATCTCGAGCTGCTGTCCAGCTACCAAGGGGATCGCAAGGGCTCGCTATTAGCCGTACTGGATCGGACCCTGACTCCCATGGGGGCCCGGCGGCTCCGGCAGTGGCTGCTCTATCCATTGCTTGACGAGAAGATGATCAGAGAGCGGCACGACGGCATCCAGGCTCTGGTGGAACATTTTCAACTCCGTAAGGAACTCGAGATCCGGCTAAAAAAAATTCAGGACTTGGAAAGGCTCGCGGGGCGGGTTGTCTCTGGCAGCGCGCTGCCCAGAGATCTAGTCGCCATTAAAGAGACGTTGCAGGTCGTCTCAGAGGTTCGCGCCTGCTTGGGGGAGACCGATGCTGATGTCCTCGTCTTGCTGCGGGATAAGCTCGCAGACTTGCCTGAAGTTTTCGGCTTAATACAAAACTCTATCGTCGACGATCCTCCCTGGTCGCCGAAGGAAGGCGGATTCATCCGTCAAGGGTTCCATGCGGAGCTGGATGAAATTCGCAATATGCGGAGTCACGCGAAGGATTGGATTGCAAGTTTCGAGGCCGGAGAGCGTCGCCGTACCGGCATCCAATCCCTTAAGGTTCGATACAATCACGTCTTTGGCTATTACATCGAGGTGACCAAGTCGAATCTCAAGTCAGTTCCGGAAAATTACATACGAAAGCAGACCTTGGTCCATGGCGAGCGCTACATTACACCGGAGCTCAAGGAGTACGAAGCGAAGTTTCTCAACTCACAGGAGCTGATGGAAAAATTGGAGCTCAGGCTGTTGGCGACGGTTCGGGACCAAATCGGGTCCTATTATACCGCCTTGAAAGAAATGAGCAGCGCTCTGGCCGTGCTCGACGTCTTGTTATCCTTGGCCGAGGTGGCGGAGTCCCATCACTTCACCCGACCCACAGTCGAGCCGGGTATGACTCTAACAATCCGCGAAGGCCGTCATCCCGTGGTGGAGGCGTTTATCGGCCGGGGCGCCTTTGTGCCCAATGATTGTTTACTCGACCGTGAGTCAAACCAGATTCTCGTGCTCACGGGTCCGAATATGGCCGGTAAGTCGACTTACATGCGGCAGGTCGCATTGATCGTGATTCTCGCCCAAATGGGCAGCTTCGTTCCTGCTGCCGAAGCTCGTATTGGAATCGTGGACCGAATATTCACTCGGATCGGCGCCGCTGATTCTCTGGCCCGTGGCGAATCTACTTTTATGGTGGAGATGAAGGAGACGGCCAATATTTTGCGTCACGCCACGGACCGAAGCTTGATTCTTTTGGATGAAGTCGGACGCGGCACCAGTACGTTTGACGGAATATCGATTGCATGGGCGGTGGCCGAGTGTCTGCACGATGTCGCGCCGCGGCCGCGCACTCTTTTTGCCACCCATTATCATGAATTGACCGAATTGGCCCGTACGAAGGAAAGGGTCACGAACTATAACTTCGCCGTCAAAGAATGGCAGGGCGATATCATTTTTCTGCGCAATTTGATCGAAGGGGCGGCGAGCCATAGTTATGGGATTCACGTGGCGCGGTTAGCCGGCCTGCCAATGGCCGTCATTGAAAGAGCGAAAGCAATACTGGAGAAGCTAGAAGGCGGCAGCACCCGAGAGGATTTGCCCGGCGCCGGAACCGAAGAAACCTCGGCCGTGCCTGTTCAGATTCCACTGTTTGGCTCTGGCGATCATAAACTTCGTGAGGAACTGCGGAGAATCGACGTGTTGCGACTTACTCCAATTGAGGCGATGAACCTTCTCCATAAGTTGTCTGAAGAGGCAAAGAAGTGAGGATGCGAAAAGGTTGAGGACTTCGATGCCGAGCAAACGGGTTCTGAAGCTTCTCGCGGTGGTGGCTGTCGGGGCGCTTGCCCCGCAGAGATTTTTCACTGCCCAAGCTTGGCCACAACCGTATCTCATTGCCCAGCTACAGAAGGGCGATACGGCCAAAGATCTTAACGTATCGGCCGTGCCAGCGAGGACCTCGGCAGATGATAAAAGCGCTGATCTGTCCCCGGGATTCGCTACCCCGGATAGAGCTCGGTTATTCGGGATTCGTTTTCTCTCTTCAAAGAGCAACACCCGAGTGATGATGGATCTGTCTCATCCGATTCGTTTCGAGGCCGGCCGATTGAAAGAGGATCCGTCCAAAGGACTACCGCCACGTATTTATATCGACTTGTTCGGTACCAAACTGGCCATGGACTCCAAAGAGGCGATCAAAGTCCAAGATGGCTTGTTGAGCCAAGTGCGTGTCGCTCAGTTCAGCCAGGACATTGTGCGGGTCGTCCTCGACATGACGAGCCTGAGGGAACATAGCGCGTTCCTGTTGCCTGATCCGCACCGACTGGTGATCGATATTCAAGGACAGCCTGCTGAGACTCCGATTGCCCTTGAGAAAACCAGATCTGTCAGCCCCGCGATAAAAGGATCAAAACCTCCGCCTGTGGGCATCCGGAAGATCGTACTCGACCCAGGACATGGCGGAAAGGATCCCGGCGCAATTGGTGTGGGGGGCATTACGGAAAAGGATGTGGTTCTGAGTGTCGCCAAGAAGCTCGCCAGAAAACTCAAACAAGAAATGAGAATTGATGTCGTTTTAACGCGCAAGGACGACACTTTCGTTCCTCTCGAAGACAGAACCGCCCTGGCCAACGCCGAGGACGCCGATCTGTTTATATCGCTCCACATGAACGCGAGTCCCAACGGCGATGCCCGCGGAATCGAAACCTACTACCTCGACAAAACCACGGATGAGGCCGCGCTTCGGCTAGCAGCAAGGGAGAATGGCACATCGCGCAAGAATGTCTCGGATCTGCAGTTTATTCTGAGCGACATGACGCAGAATCTAAAGCTCGAAGATTCGATCACTCTAGCGCATCGTTTGCACGGCGCTATGGTGAGCAGCCTGATGGGCAAAATCGACGAGGTGAAAGATCTCGGCGTCAAGAAGGCCCCTTTCTACGTTTTGGTCTTGGCGAAGATGCCGAGCGTACTGGTCGAAATGTTTTTCATTACTAACAAAACGGAAGGACGGGCTATGAGCCGAGAGAGTTATCAAGATGCCGTTGTAGACGCATTATTCGAGGGTATTCAAAAGTACAACCAGAGCACAATGGCCGCCAAGACATTATAGGAGAAATTGTTTCGTGGATGCCATAGCTCTTTCTCGCTCACTCCTGGACTCAGTGAAGGTGGAGACCGACCTTAAACGGCTGGCGCGGTCCTATGTTCAAGAGGGGCGTCAACTTTTGTTCGCAAAACACCGCGCTGGCGCCGGCGGCATGGAGATCGTCGTAGCCTATGCCACCATGATGGATTATTTGATTCGCCATCTGTTCGGTACGGTCAGCGAAGAGTTTATTCGGCGTTTTCCTGGCCAGAGTCAGCGTTTCACGGTGATCGCCCAGGGAGGATATGGGCGCAGCGAGCTCAATCCGCAATCCGACATCGATCTGCTGTTTCTTTATCCTTGGAAGATCTCTCCATACGTAGAGTCGGTTACGGAAAAACTCCTATACACGCTTTGGGATGCTGGGCTGCAGGTGGGGCACGCGGCGCGAAGCACAGCGGAATGCATGCGTTTGGCCGAAAGCGATATGAAAGTGAAGACGGCGCTGCTGGACGCGCGCTTTCTCTGCGGCGACTACTCTCTTTACGGCGATTTCGACAGAGACGTTGAATCGCGTCTCACCAAGAAGAGAGTCAGCCGGTTTGTCCAGGAAAAGCTCGATGAAAACCGCCTCCGTCACGAAGGCTATGGCGGCTCCGTCTATCTTTTGGAACCCGAAGTCAAAGAAGGAGAAGGTGGGTTGCGGGACCTTCACACGGCGCGATGGATAGCTCGTGTCAGACTCGGAGCGAAGGATTTGGACGCGCTTGCGCTGAACGGAGTGATTAGCGCCAATGACGTCGGCGACCTAAAGCAATCCCAAGACTTTCTTCTTCGGATTCGTAACGAGCTTCATTTTTCGACCGGCAAACATCAGGACCAGCTGACCTTCGAAGAGCAGGAAAAGGTCAGCACGGCGTTGGGATTTCAGGGGGAGGGGACGCTCCGAGGGGTTGAGGTCTTCATGCGGAGTTATTACCTGCACGCATCACAAATCAGCCGACTGACATCGTTGATCATTCACCGTTCAATGGAATCCGCACGACCTCTTTTTGGTGCGAAATACGTTTTCGGCCGCATGCTTCGGGAAGGGGTCCGGATTTCGAAAGGCCAACTCTCAATCACAAAGCCTGAAATTCTCCAGTCAGAACCGGGAAATCTCATACGTGTTTTCAACGATCTACAGATGTACGGGTGTCAATTGGCAAACGAGACCCGGGAGCAGTTGCGTGACCACTTGCACCTGATTGATGACGGTTTCCGTCGCTCGGCCGCCGCCAATATTCCGTTCTTTCGAATTCTCAAGTGGAAAGCGGGAGTCTACGAGACCCTTTTAGAGATGCACCGTTGCGGCGTCCTTGGAGCTTTCATTCCAGAGTTTGGCAGGCTTCTCTGTATGGTTCTGCATGATGCCTATCACATTTATACGGTTGACCAGCACTCCCTGCGATTGATCAAAGAAATCGAACGGCTGAAAGCGGGTGAATACAAGGATGCCTTGCCGCTTCTCACGCAATTGGCGCGCGAGGCGCAGAACATCGAGCTGCTCTATTTAGGGCTAATGTTCCACGACATCGGCAAGGGGTTCGGCGGCGGCCATTCCGAAATTGGCGCGCGAATGGTTCGGCAGATTGCGCGGCGCATGCGGCTCAATGCCGATGATGGGGCGCTGGTGGAGTTCCTGGTGCGAAATCATTTGTTGATGCCGCACACGGCGTTTCGCCGGGATTTGGAAGACGACAAGACGATCTTTGACTTTGCAAAAATCATGGGCGGCATTCACAACCTGAACATGCTGTATCTGCTGACATTCGCCGACGTGAAAGCCGTCGGCCCGGACGTATGGAATCCTTGGAAAGCGTCTCTTTTGGGAGAACTTTACATCAAGACGCTGCATCTGTTGGAAGAAGCGGAAAAGGGGGAACTTCGAAGACAAGACGTGCGGGCAATCCTCCGAAGGGTACAGGCGCGCGTCCGCCGCCAATTATCGAGAGACTATGATACGGAACGAGTCGATCATTTTCTGGAGTCCATGCCGGAACGTTACTTTCTCTCGACCGCGGAAAACGACATGGCCGGACATTTTGAATTGATGGAACGATTCGACGGGAAAGGCGCGGTTACGGCGGTGGACCACTTTCCGGAAAGAGATTGCAGTTCGGTTATGATCTGTACGCAAGATCGCCCCGGGCTTTTTGCCGCGATCACGGGCGTCTTCACCTCCCTGAATCTGGATATTTTGAATGCCAGAATCTTCACATCGCTCGACGGGCGCATCCTCGATGTGTTTCGGATCTCCCATCGCGGCCGGTCGGACATGGTGATGACCGAGCCAAAGTGGACCAAATTTCGCTCTGTCCTGGAAGGGGTCTTGGACGACCGGATCGATGTAGAACGGCTGGTGGAGAGTTCGGAGCGTTCGGCCTTTTTGCACAAGCACGTGCCCAGAGTCTCAACTCTCATCGCAATCGACAATGAAGCCTCGGATGGATTCACTATCGTCGAGGTTTTTACCGAAGATCGGATCGGCGTTCTCTTCACGATTACCCATGGGTTACACCGCCTCGGACTGTCGATTCATGTAGCTAAAATATCGACCAATGTCGATCAGGTCGCCGACGTTTTCTATGTAACCGACGAGCACGGGAAGAAGATCGAACAGCCCGATCGCGTCGAAGCCATTCGAGAGTCGCTGTATCGACGCCTCGCTCCTCAAGATGCAAGAATCGCTCAGTCCGGACATTGATTCCTTTCTCTCGATGATTACCGTTGAGAAGGGTTTGGCCAAGAACACGGTCGAGGCCTATAGCCGTGATCTCTGCCGACTTGCGGAGTTTCTGGTTAGGCACGGCGTGTTATCTTGGGAGGATCTAAAGCGGATCCATGTCCGCTCATATTTTTCATATCTGCGTAAGCGAGGATTGAACCCCAGGAGCATCGCTCGGCACGCGGTAACCGTGCGGCGTTTCTGCCGATTTTTGGAGACGGAACAACGGCTCCGCGAAGATCCGATTCCTACTCTCCTGCTGAGACCTCCCCCGAGAAAGCTGCCGCAGACGCTCTCCGGTGATGACGTTCGCGCGCTGCTCGGTCAGCCCGATCCATCAGGCATGCTCGGCAGGCGTGACCGGGCCATGTTAGAACTTTTGTATGCGGCTGGGCTAAGGGTTTCAGAATTGGTGTCACTGCAAACCCAACAAATAAATTTTCAAGGGAATTATCTGACCGTGAAGGGAAAAGGCTCCAAGATGAGGGCCGTGCCCTTCGGCAAATGGGCGAGCGAGGCTCTGCTTGGCTATATGAACGGCGCTAGGCCGCGGCTGCTTAAAGGCCGCTGGAGTCAGTTTTTGTTTATTACGCGCTCGGGAAAGGCTTTGACACGGCAGGCCTTTTGGAAATTGATCCGACGCTATGCCTTGGCTGCTGGGATCGAGAAGAAGGTGACGCCTCATGCGCTTCGGCATTCGTTCGCCACGCATCTGCTGGAAGGGGGTGCCGACCTGCGCTCGGTTCAGTCGATGCTGGGACATGCGGACATATCCACCACGCAGATCTATACTCATGTCAATGGGGCGCGCCTCAAAGAAGTGCATCGGCGATTTCACCCAAGAGAGAGTGGCAAGCGCAAGTGAAGAGGAAAATCAGGAATATTGGAGTCATGGATGTCGAGCGATGGGCTCAAGAGCCAGCTTCATGCGCCTTTGGCCTTTTCAGTGCTCCGAGTGTTCTGTCGGCAGCTTGTCTTTTTGTAGGGCTTACCGTATGCATAATAAGTAAATTTCGCCGAGTTTATTCTTGCAAGAGACCATTCAACAAGTAGCCATCTGGGCCTTTCCTGTCTTAGTGGCTATCATCTTTCATGAAGTCGCTCACGGATGGGTTGCTTTTCGGCTTGGTGACTCGACGGCCGCACGGATGGGACGGCTGACGCTGAATCCGATTTCGCATATTGATCTTTTCGGCACGATTCTTATGCCCGCTTTCCTGATCATTGCCGGTGCGCCGTTTGTCTTCGGTTACGCCAAGCCGGTGCCCGTGAACTTTTATAACCTTAAACATCCAAAAAGGGACATGATCTGGGTGGCCGGTGCTGGGCCGGCAACGAATATTCTGATCGCGGCCGCCAGCCTTTACCTTTTCAAACTTCTCGATTCGACCGGCGGTGTTTTACCGGCATTTCTCGGAATCCCGTTAGCACAGATGGCGCAATACAGCGTTGCCATCAATGCCATGCTCGCCGTATTTAACTTGTTGCCGCTGCCGCCTTTGGATGGTGGCCGGGTGCTGGTGGGAATGCTGCCTGAACCTTACTCATCGACGGTCGCGAGGATCGAACCCTATGGGTTCTTGATCATTTTAGTGCTGCTGATGACGCGCACGCTGGATGTTGTCTTGGAGCCTCTCGTCTATTTTGTGTCACGGCTCCTGCAGGGATTGGTGATAGGATAGTTATGGACACGATCGTTAGTGGCATGAGACCCACCGGGCGCCTTCATCTCGGCCATTTTCATGGCGCGCTCAAAAATTGGTTGCGCCTCCAGGAGCAGTATCAATGTTACTTTTTCGTGGCCGATTGGCATGCGCTGACAACCGATTATGCTTCGCCGCACCACATTCAGCAGAGCACGATTGAGATGGTGATGGATTGGCTAAGCGTGGGCCTCGACTCGGCCCGCTCCGTCATATTTCGTCAGTCGCGGGTAAAGGAACACGCTGAGCTGCACCTGCTTTTGTCCATGATCGTTCCTGTTCCTTGGTTGGAACGAAACCCTACCTACAAGGAGCAGATCAAAGAGTTAGTTGGAAAGGACCTCTCTACGTATGGCTTTCTCGGCTATCCCGTGCTGCAGGCGGCGGATATCATTATGTATAAAGGGAGCAAGGTTCCTGTGGGCGTCGATCAGGCGCCCCATGTCGAGCTGACTCGGGAGATCGTCCGCCGCTTCAATCAAATTTATCGCCCGGTCTTTCCCGAGCCGGAGGCTTTATTGACCGAGACACAGAAGCTGCCGGGCCTGGACGGCCGCAAAATGAGCAAGAGTTACAATAACGCGGTTTTTCTTTCCGATTCGCCCAAAGAAATCGATCAGAAATTGAGCCGTATGATGACCGATCCGGCGCGAGTAAAGCGCACCGATCCCGGCGAGCCGGAGAAATGTCCGGCTTTCCAACTTCATAAAATCTATTGCACGCCAGAGGAGATCGAGTATGTCTCCAAGGGCTGCCGGACCGCCGGCATAGGCTGTCTCGAATGCAAAAAGGTCATGATCAAGCATGTTGTGGAGGAGCTTGCGCCGATCCGGGAGAGGCGAGCGGTCTTGGAGAAAAAGCCAAGCCAGGTCGAAGAGGCGCTGGATTCGGGGAAGCGGGTGGCGCAAGAAAAGGCCGCGGAAACCATGGCTGAAGTACGGGGGGCCTTGGGGCTGTGAGCACGCGCGTCCAACTCGAAATCTTTGAAGGTCCGCTGGACCTCTTGCTTCATTTGATTAAGAAGAATCAGGTCAGCATCACTGATATTCCGATTGCGGCGATCACCGAGCAGTATCTAGCTACTCTGGAATTGATGCAGAGTCTCAATCTCGATGTGGCGGGAGAATTTCTGGTCATGGCGGCTACGCTCATTCAAATCCCGGATGCTGCTTCCGGCCGGTGATGACGAAGCCGATGACGACGAAGGCGTCGATCCGCGCGACGAGTTGGTCCGTCGACTGCTCGAGTATCAGCGCTTTAAGGAAGCAGCCGATCAACTCGAGCGGCGGGAGATCCTCAGTCGCGACGTGTTTGTCCGAACCGGGGTGCCCACTGAAGGAAGCCCACCTGCCGCGTTTCGCGAATTGTCCGTATTCGAGCTCTTGGCCGCCCTGGGGCGCGTTCTCGAGCGTCTGCCCAGCGACGACGACGTTCACGAGGTGACGTTGGAAAAAATCACGGTTCGGGAAAAAATGACGCTGTTGCTGGATACGCTGCGCTCGAGCGGTAAGGTGCTTTTCGAGTCGCTCTTTAGCGAAGTGAAGTCGCGGATGGAGGTCGTGGTTACTTTTCTCGCGATGCTGGAGCTGGTTAAGGGCCGCGCCGTGAGAATCTTCCAGGAAGAAGCAACTGGACCTATCATTATCGAGGCCGCGGTCGGGATCGATGAGGCGGCCATGGTCGCTATTGAAGAGTCTGAGGAAGAACCGCATGGAACGTGAAGATCTGAAATCGATTGTCGAGAGCCTGCTCTTTGTTGCCGACGGACCGCTGACGCTTGAGCGCTTGGATGAAGTGCTTGATGGAGCCACCAGGGAAGAGATTCGCGCCATTTTGGATGAGCTCCAAAGAGAACTCGAGAACCATCACCGCGGGGTACGTTTGATTGAGGTCGCCGGTGGCTTTCAGTTGCGCACACCGAAAGTCAATGCAGATTGGGTCAAAAAGCTTCTGGGCGGCCGCCCTGCGAGAATGAGCCGCGCCACACTCGAAACGCTGGCCATCATCGCCTACCGGCAACCCGTCACGAAAGCTGAAATCGAAGCGATCCGCGGTGTCGATGTCGATGGTGTCGTCAACACGCTGTTAGAACGCGGGCTGATTCGCGCGGTCGCCCGGAAGGACGTGCCCGGTCGCCCATTTCTCTATGGGACCACGCCGGAGTTTTTGCAGCTGTTCAATCTGAAAGATCTCAGTCATCTGCCTACGTTGAAAGAGATGGAAGAGATAACGCTTCCGGAGCCGCCGGGAGAATTGGTCCCGCTGGATATCAATGAAGAGAGATAATGCAACATGGTTCGGGAAACGGCTTCCAGACGATGAGCTTGTGCTTGGGGCCACCGGTTCCGCTCATCGGCTCGCTAAAGCCCTTACGGCCGCCTTTGGCGCAGAGAGTTTTGTGTGGCCCTCGGCCTTCATTTTCCTTCGTCTCATCGTAATCCTCATGGAGCGTCGATAGAGACGTTCGTATTGCTTTAGCGGAACTGTGGAACGCTTACAGAAGATTCTTTCGCGAGCGGGTGTCGCTTCTCGTCGAGAGGCTGAGCGATGGATCGTGGAAGGCCGGGTTTCTGTGAACGGAACTGTGGTGCGGAAACTCGGGTCGCAAGCAGATCCGGCCAAAGACAGCATTAAGGTTGATGGAAAAAGGCTCAAGATAGCCGCCGTGCCGCTTTATTTCGCGTTTCATAAACCGCCGGGAATCATCACGACCCTTGACGATCCGGAGCACCGTCCCGACCTCAGGCAGTTCATCCATCGATTGGGAGAAAAACGTCGAGTCTTTCCGGTTGGCAGGTTGGATTTCAATTCAGAGGGACTTTTGCTTCTCACCAACGATGGCGAACTTGCCCAGCGGCTAACGCATCCGCGCTTTGGGGTCAAAAAAGTTTATCGAGTAAAGCTCAGCGCCTGTCCCGGTGAGAGAGAGTTGGCGGCCCTGAGTCAGGGAATTCGTTTGGAAGATGGAGTGACTGCGCACGCGCGCGTGCGCGTATTGGAAAAATTAAAAAAAAATGCCTGGGTTGAAATTGAAATCCAGGAAGGACGAAACCGCGAAGTGCGCCGCATGTTCGCGGCTCTGGGCTATTTCGTTGAGAAACTGATCCGCATACGCGTGGGACCCGTCGCTCTGGGTTTGCTTGCTCCAGGCAAACTGCGCCCGCTCTCGCAGCTTGAAATCAACGCTTTGAAGCATGCCGTGGGACTTTAGGTCCGTGTCTTCCTGAGATCCGTAGGTTTAGCGCTGCGAAAAAAGAGGGGCGACATAGAAGTCAGCCCCTCTTAAAAATAGACCTAAGCGTCTTCGAGCTCAGTGGCGCAGGTTACAGAACTCCTCGTAGTCGATGAGTTCGTGGATGGTGGGGTGATCACCGCACATTGGGCAGTTGGGATCGCGCCGCAGATTGAGGCTGGTGATCTCCATCGTCAGCGTGTTGAAGCAGAGGAGCCGGCCGATCAGGGGATCCCCTTTGCCAAGGATGAGCTTGATTGCTTCTAGAGCCTCGATCACCCCAATCAACCCGGGAAGAACGCCTAAAACGCCCGCCTCAGCGCAGCTCGGGGCCATGTCAGCCGGCGGCGGCTCCGGATACAGGCAGCGATAGCAGGGCCCCTTACCCGGATAGAACACGGTCGCCTGCCCGTCGAATTGAAAGATACTCCCATGAACATT
>OCZV010000686.1_pt1 | contig 12222 bp, 10 predicted proteins | sample 1539051 | NCBI WGS metagenome assembly OCZV01 (sample SAMEA3113581, study PRJEB22503) | soil metagenome
GGAAAACGAACGTTTGCTCTTGACTATGCAAGCGGCGCGTGCTGTCGTTGCTCCACTGATCGCGGGCAACAGGTTGCGTTTGAGCGAATGCACGCTACTGCGCGCCATCCTGCGGACCGGGGGTTGGAAGTATTTGGGCGGTTCATCTGTTGGGCGCAGGTGTTCGATGACGACCATGTCCGGCCGCGCGGCCCGGAACCTTATCTCCGCGCGCGGCCCACCTAGGACCTTCACCTGACTCAGCCACATGACATTCAAGTGGCCCCGGTTGTGTTGCCGCGCCAGACAGGCCGTGCCGGCAACAATCCCGCCGCCGGTGGCATTCAGCCCCTTCAAGGGCGAGGAGGGAGTATGCATGTCACGAAGTAAGAGCAGATTGCTCGCGCTGGTCGCATCACTTCTGATGCTGGCCGTGGTTAGTCCCGCTGTGGGGGGAGCGAGCGCAGCACCGCAGTCATCAAGCGACCCCGTCGGTGTCGCGGTCGGCTTCATCCAGGACAACACCGCCGACTACGGGGTGTCTGCGACCGACGTATCCAATCTCCGAGTACTCAGTTCATACAAGAGCGCCCACAACGGCGTCACCCACGTCAACCTCAACCAGCGACGCGACGGTCTCGAGGTGTTCGACGGCTACGCGACGGTCAGCATCAAGAACGGAGTTGTGCTGTTCGTCGGTGAGACCCTCGTGTCCGATCTCGACAACGCATCCGGCAGCGCCGACACCGACGCCGTCGAGGCGGTCGAGGCCGCGGCCGAGGAACTAGATCTCGGCGACACCGGCGATCTCGAGGTCGAGAGCGCGGCGCGAGGCGCGGCGCAGCGGACGGTGGTATCCGGCGGCGACATCTCCGAGGATTCGATCCCGGTGCGCCTCGGCTGGCAGCCGACTAAGAGCGGCCTGCGGCTTGCGTGGCAGCTGGAGATCGACGACGCCTCGGACATTCACTACTGGAACGCCACAGTCGACGCCGAGACCGGCAAGCTCCTCGACGTCGACAACTGGACCATCGAAGACAAGCACGAGGATCTCGCCGCTACGGTCCACGGCGGCAAGCTGCCGGCGGCGTCCGCCCAGTCCTCGTACCCGCCGGCGCGTGGGTTCTCGCTGAACCCGGTCCTCGACGGCTCGTGCTACCGGGTATTCGACCTCACGCTCGAGAGCCCGAACGACGGCGACCGCAGGTTCGTCTGCAACCCGGCCGACGCGACCGGCTCGCCGTTCGGCTGGCACGACACCGACGGCGTGTCCGGCGCGGAGTTCACGATTACGCGCGGGAACAATGTTCACGCGTACCTCGATCAGGACTCGGGCCAAGCCGGCGGTACGTCCAACGCCCCCGACTTCGGTTTCGACGTCGACGGCGGGCCGGGCCTCCAGTTCGACTTCCCTGCCGACCTGAACGAGCACGCGCAGAACTACCGTGAGGCCGTGGTATCGAACCTGTTCTTCGGGTGCAACACGTTCCACGACGTGCTCTACCTCTACGGCTTCACCGAAGAGGCCGGGGCCTTCCAGGCCAACAACTACGGCCGCGACCCGGGAGGCGTCGGCGGAACCGAAGGGGACTACGTCCACTGCCAGGCTGCGGATGGCAGCGGCACGAACAACGCCAACTTCAACACCGGTGCCGCCCGGATGCAGATGTTCCTGTGGCCCGGCAACCAGTTCGGGCGGCAGAACCAGGTCGTCGTGGACGGCGTTGGCGAGTTCGGCGGCGGTTGGGCCCGCTTCAGCCCGGCGCCGACGGTCGCCGGTACGTCGGGTGCGCTGTTCGACGCCGGCAATGGGTGCGCGGCCGCCGACTACGCTGGCGCCCCTGCCGGCTTCATCGCCATCGTCGTCGGCGCCAACGCCGGCTGCCAGAACATCGCGAAGGTGCGAGAGGCGGAGGCCGCGGGCGCCGTGGCGGCGATCGTGGCCAACACGTCCGGAGACGTCGACTCGACGCCTCCAATCGTGACCGGCCCGATCAGCGCCGCCTCGCCAGCGCCGAACATCCCCGTGGTCAGCGTCACGCTCGCGATCGGCGACTCGATCAGGGACACGCTGCCGGCAACGGGGACCGTGCGCAAGCACCCGGATCACCCGGGCATCCGCGACGGCGACTTCGAGAACGGCATCATCTTCCACGAGTACGGCCACGGCTTGTCCACCCGCCTGACCGGCGGCCCGACTGTGAGCTGCCTCGGCTCCGGCGGCAACCAGCAGCAGGCCGGTGAGGGCTGGAGCGACTACGTGGCCAACGTGTCAATGCTCGACCCCGAGCTCGATGATCCCCAGGGCGCGCGCGGCATGGGTCCGTACGCGCTCTTCCAGGACAGCCGACAGGGCAACGGCATCCGCCCCCGCCCGTACTCGCGGAACATGGAGATCCAGCCCGCGACGTACGACTCGATCAAGACGGGTGGCTGGCTGAATGGCACAAGCGTGTCGCAGCCGCACGGGATCGGCCACGTCTTCGCCGCGATGCTCTGGGACATGACGTGGGACCTGGTCGACAAGCACGGGTTCAGCGGCAACATCTACCTGCCGTGGGACGCGGGCGGTAACAACCGCGCCATGCAGTACATGGTCGACGGGCTCAAGCTCCAGGGGTGCGGCCCGAGCTTCGTTGTAGCTCGGGCGGCGATCATCGAAGCCGCGAACGTCCTCGGCGGCGGGTCGGCGGGCGACGTGGCCGGGGACGCCTGTTCGCTATGGGCGTCGTTCTCCCGGCGTGGGCTTGGCTTCAGCGCCGAGTCCCCACCGACCCCGAGCGGCAACCGGAACGTCGGCGTGGAGGCCTTCGACACCCACCCGGACTGCCGGCGCGGCTTCCAGGCTCCGATCCATCAGACCTACGGGGATCTGAACGTGGTCGCAGCGGGCCGGTCGGTGCCGCTCCGGTTCACGATCCCGGGGGCGACCGGCCTGGACGTCCTGATGCCGACGAACTCGCCCTTCTCGCGCAAGGTCGACTGCGAGACGCTGCGGGTTCCGAGCCAGCAGGATCCATTCATCACGCCGCGCGAGTTCCCGATCGACACCTCGCCTTCGGGCAAGTCGGGACTCTCGCGGAACGCGCAGGGCGTCTACACGTACACCTGGCAGACGCAGGAGGACTGGGTGGATACCTGCCGCGAGGTCGTGGTCACGCGTCTCGACGGCAACCAGCACCGTGCCTTCTTCCAGTTCGTAGAAGCCGAGGACTGAAACCCGGCGACACCAAACGAGTGGGAGCGCCCGGCAACGGGCGCTCCCAGCTCTTCTTGGGCGGTTGACAGCGCAACTTCCTCGATCAGCCTCGATGGAGTCATGAAAGCGGGACCGGCGCCCTCGGGGAAGGGGGCGCCGGTCCCGGGGGAGAGCTACTCCTCGATGACAGAAAGGATGTTGCCGGCAGGGTCTTTGAACCACGCGATCGGTGGCCCTGCTGTGCGCATTACGCCTTTCTCGTCCTGATCGAATCCTTCGTAGCGCTCGAAAGTCACACCGCGCTTCGCCAGTTCGTCAACCGCCTCATCGATGTTCTTCACCGGGAAGTTGAGGACCGTGAACGTCGCAGGCTCATGGTTGTCCTTCGGATAAATCACGAGATCGTTGCCCCCTGCAATGTGGAGAAACAGGAGGCCATCGCTCTCGGACACCTTCAGCCCGAGTGTCTCGCCGTAGAACTTCTGAGCTGCCGGGATGTCGTTGGATGAGAATCCACTGAATGCCTTTGTGTCACCAAACATCACTGCCTCCTTATGTTGTTTTCATGGCTGCACGCGCCTCATCGCTCATCTGGATGAGCTGCACCTAGTCGCCGTCCGGATCCATCGCGGTCGCGTCCAGACTTGGTCGCTTCATTGCCTCCACCTCCGCCGCAATAAGGATCTCGACGACCGCCACCTATACAGACCCGATGGGGCAGGAAAACTCATCGGTGAAAAGGCGCGAATAGAAATTCGCTGGTCTACCGCAATTGAGGACGGATACTGACCGGAATCGTTCGTACCGTTCGTTCCGACCACGACGGACAAGACAAGGAGGGATCGTGAACGAGCGAGACGGCTACCCCGCCGGTGTTCCGTGTTGGGTGGACACGGCACAGCCGGACCCACAAGCGGCGGTGGAGTTCTACGGCGGCCTCTTCGGATGGGAGTTCGAGGACACCGCGCCGCCGGATGCGCCCGGCCATTACTTCATCGGCAGACTCCAGGGCCGGGACGTGGCGGCAATCGGTTCCCAGACCGAGGGGTCCCCCCCGACTCCGGTATGGAACACGTACATCAGCGTGGAAAGCGCCGACCAAACCGCAGCGAAGGTGAAAGAGGCGGGTGGCGCAGTCCTCTCAGACCCCTTTGATGTCCCTGCCGCCGGACGCATGGCCGTGTTCGCGGATTCCGCCGGGGCTGCGTTCTGCGTTTGGGAGCCTAGGGAGTTCAAAGGAGCCCAACTCGTTAACGGACCCGGGACGTGGAGTTGGAGCGACCTGAACACCCGCGACATGGATGCCGCCAAAGGCTTTTACGCCGCCGTCTTCGGCTGGGAGGCGGGCACGCCCGAGGCCGGTGGAGCCTACGCAATGCTTCGCCGGCCCGGATACGGGGACTACCTCGAACAATCCGATCCCGACCTGCGTAAACGACTGGCCGCGGAGCAGGCGCCGCCTGGGTTCGAGGACGTCGTCGGTTGGATGGTGAAAATGACAAGCGAGCAGTTCTCAGACGACACGCCGTCACACTGGGGCATCACATTCGGCGTCGAGGATACGGATGCGACGGTGGATAAGGCGGGTGCGCTCGGAGCAAAGGTTCTAATGCCGCCCATGGATGTTCCGCCGGTAAGAATCTCGGTGCTCGCCGATCCTCAGGGAGCGGTGTTCACGGTGAGCAAGTACACAGCGCCCAGTTAGTCCCCACTTTCATTGCATACCAGGGCCGCGTCCAGCGCGGTCCTGGTAGCAATGAACGACTCATTCGAATGTGCTGTGCCGAGCAGAAGGAAACAAGCTCCTCCGGCGGCTGCTTGCGGGCGCGCTTGTTCATCTTGAGTACAACGCACGAGCCCGGGTCATGGATTTTGTAGTTCGCAGGGGTTCTATGATGGCTCGAACAGGTGCCCGTGCCGATTCAGGTTGGTTGATCGGCTTGATCGCGTTGAGCGCTCCCGACGAGGTGCGGGCTTGGCCAGCGGGAGCGTCTTCCCAGCTAGAGGGGGTTGGTAAATCGTGCTGACGCTCACGACAAGCGCGAGCGAAGCAATCCAGACGTTGATCGATTCGGTCGGCGGGCCCGAAGGTGCGGGACTCCGCATCTGGGCGGAGCCCGTAGGTGAGGAACAGTCTTCCCTCGAGATCGCGCTCACTCCAGGCCCACAGGAGGCGGACCAGGTCGTTGAACCCGCGGAAGTCCCGGTCTACCTCGAGCCGCAGGCCGCTATTTTCTTGCACGACAAGGTGCTCGACGCTTCCGTCGAGGGCGACACGATCCAGTTCAGCATCTCGGATCAGCCCGGAGGCGGTCCTTCGGGCAACCAGCAGCCACCGCCGGCCTAAGGCGACACGCGCTCAGCCGCGCGGCCGCGCTGTCGGTGGGTCCGCACTGCCGGCGCCGGTCTCATCGATCGCCTTTTCGATCTCGCCCAGCACGTCCGACGAAAGATCTATGTCCGACGCGCCGATCCATCCGCCCACTTGATCTGGTGATCTCGCACCAACGATCGCTCCCGTGACACCGGGAACGGCGAGTGTCCACGCGATCGCGAGTTCGGCGAGATTGCATCCGACACTCGAAGCGATGGGGCGCAGGCGCTCAACCAGTTCCATCGTCTGCGAGAACTTCGGTTCCTGGAACTCTGCCGACCCGCGGCGCCAATCATCTTCGGGGAGATTGGCCACGCGAGGCGAGTCGAACGCTCCCGTCAAAAGGCCCGACTGCATCGGTGAATAAACGATCACTCCGGTGCGGTTGTTGAGCGACCATGGAACTACTTCGTGCAAAGCGCCTCTCTTCAGCATGCTCAATGGAGGCTGCAACGAATCGACATGGCCGACGGTTTGACACCGCTCGAGCAGCTCCACATCGAAGTTGCAGACACCGGCCCACCGGATCTTTCCTTCGTCGACAAGCGCCTTCATGGTCGCCCAGGAGTCTTCCACCGCTGTGCCGGTCGCAAAGTCCGCCCAGTGGAACTGATACAGATCGATCCGCTCGATACCAAGTCGCTTGAGGCTCTGCTCGCACTCGAATCGAATCGAATCGGGGCGCAGATCGTTAACAACCTCCTCGCCCTCTGACGCATACCAGCTTCGGCCGCACTTGGTGAAGATGTAGACGTCACTCCCCACATCGAACGAGGTGATCGCACGACCGACGACCTCCTCTGAATGCCCCAAACCGTAGACGGCCGCGGTATCGATCCAGTTGACGCCGGAGTCAACGGCATGCCGGATCGCCGAAACGGATTCGTCATCGTCGACAGGCCCCCAGCCGAACTTCCATGGACCACCGATCGCCCACGCACCGAAGCCCACCGTCGAAATGTCCGGCCCGTTTGCACCGAGCTTCCTGAACTTCATACCGTCACGTCCCCTTTCTCTCTTGCGGTTGAAGGGAGGCCTCTACGTCGGCGAGAAACGGCAAGGTCTCCCAATCGCCGGTACCAAGAAGCGCATGTGCAGCGATTACGTTCCCTGCTCGAGCACAATCGATCGGCGCCCACCCGTTGATGAGGCCGTACACGAATCCTGCAGCGAATGCGTCCCCTGCACCCACCTCATCGAGAACCTCTTCGAGTCGTTCCGGCGCCACATGTGTGATGGAACCCGAGTCGTTGACCAGTGCGCCCCGGGGGCCGATTCGCACGACGGATCGCGACACGCCCGCTGCTTCCATCGCAGCGAACAAAGAATCTTCGTCGGTCGCGTCCCATAGAGCACATCCTTCATCGAGCCCGCATAGATACCAGCCGGCCATGCCGAGCACCGCCCGATATGTCCTGGCGGCCTCATCCGGGCCAGACCACAGGACGGGGCGGTAATTTGGGTCGAATGTGATCGGGATTCCGCGTTTATGTGCTCGCTGCGTCACATCGATCACCGTTTCGCGCGCCGACCGACTGAGCGCCATAGTGATTCCGGTCACATGTACATGCGTGGCTCCGTCGATGTCTGCGTCACCTACATCGGAAGGCTCGAGGTGGGACGCCGCCGAATCCCTCCGGTAATAGATGAGATTGCTCTTCCCGGCCCACCTCCACTTGAAGAAGAGGCCGGTGGGTGATTTCTCTCGGCGAACCAGCGATAGATCGACTCCCTGCTCGGCCAGGGTCTCGAACACAACATCCCCGAGCGGGTCGCTGCCGAGGCGCGACACCCACGTCGACCGGATCCCGAGTCTCGTCAGCGCGATGGCAAAGTTGGCTTCGGCGCCCGCAACACGAAGCGAGAACTGCATTCCCGGCTTGATCTCCCCTTCCTCGGCCGGGTCGAGGAGCACCATTGCCTCACCGAGCGTGAGAACCCGCGCCGGCGGGGTTGCGATCATCCTGCGGAGGTTGTCTCCGGAGCCGAGCCCGGCACTCCGTGCGAATACATCCCCAATACATGCTCACGGTTCTGGGCGATGACGAGGATCATCGATTTGCGCGCGCCCTCAGGATCGCGCGCCGCAATCGCCTCGACGAGTCGCCTGTGTTCGTCGACCGCGTGTTGAAGATCGCCCAGCCGTCTGATGCTGAGCTCCGCGCCGAGTTCCAGGTCGCGGCGGAGCATCGACCGAATACCCGTCATAGCACGGAGGAGATAGCGGTTGTCTGCCGCCTCTGCCAGAGTCAGGTGGAGCTCGACATCTGCCTGGAGGAACACGGTGGCATCGTCGTGCCCTTCCTGCAGACGGTCGATGATCGATCGAAGCTTCGCGATCTGCTCGGGGGTGGCACGCCTGGCGGCCCACTCCGCGATCGCGCCCTCGAGTACCTCGCGGGCGTCGATCAGCTCCTCAACCTTCTTGCGGTCCAGCGGACTGGTCGCCCAGAGGGCCGGGCCCAACTCGTCCCCCTGTGCCACGAACGTCCCCCGACCGGCTCTGGTGGCGATGAGCCCCTCACTCACCAGCATGCTGATCGCCTCACGGACGGAACCGACGCTCACCGAGAACATGGTTGCCAGCTCGCGATGGCCCGGGAGCTGCTCACCGGGCTTGAGCTGGCCGGACGAGATCTGCCGGCGGAGCCGGTCGGCGATGCTCGAGGGAAGGTTGGCCCTCTTGAGGGGCTCTAGTGATTGAGGCATGTGATCCGGTGTTCCGAACGCATAGTGACGCCGAGCCTAGCACCCGGGGAGCGAAAAAAGCCGCTGGTGGGGCGCTGTTCCGAACAGTGCGCGCCGCCGATCCCGAGATGGCAATCCGCCCCCATCTGTGGGGAGTCAGTTGCCATTTGGGGGCGGATTGTAGGAGGAGCACCGGGGGTCGCAGGAGGCGAATGCGACCCCCGGTGTGGGGAGGGGGAGTTTCTAGCCATAAGTCCGGGACCGTTCGACGACGGGCGAGCGGCCCCTCAGGAAATCGAAGTCACAGCCCTCGTTGGCCTGTAGGACTCGGTCTTCGTACAGGCGCCGGTAACCGCGGTCGTCCTTCTTCTCCGGCGGCGTCCATGCCGCACGCCGGGCCGCCAGCGCGGCCTCGTCGACCAGCAGGTCGAGGCGCCGGGCCGGAACGTCTAAACGGATGCGGTCGCCGGTCTGGACGAGGGCGAGAGGGCCCCCGACGGCGGACTCGGGAGCCACGTGGAGCACCACCGCTCCGTACGAGGTACCGCTCATTCTGGCGTCGCTGATGCGAACCATGTCTTCGATCCCCTGCTTGAGCAGCTTTGCCGGGATCGGAAGATGGCCCCACTCCGGCATGCCCGGCGCGCCGACCGGTCCTGCGTTCCGCAGGACCAGAACTGTGTCGGCCGTCACGTCAAGATCCGAAGAATCGATGCAGTCGTTCATCTCGTAGACGTCATCGAAAACCATTGCCGGGCCCTCGTGCTGAAGCAAGTTCGGGTCTGCCGCCGACCGCTTGAGAACCGCTCCGTCGGGACACAGGTTGCCGCGCAGGACGACCAGGCCGCCCGACTCCGACAGCGGCTCCGAGCGCGGGGCGATGACATCGGTGTTGATGATCTTTGCGTCGGAGATGTTCTCCCCGACGCTGGCCGCCGAGACGGTCAGAGCCTCGTTGTGGAGCAGGTCCGGGATCTGGGCCATAACCGCCGGTAGGCCCCCGGCGTAATAGAAGTCCTCCATCAGAAAGGTGCCCGAAGGCTTGAGATTCACGAGCCACGGCGTGGTTTCGGACAGCTCGTCGAAAAGGTCCATCGGGAGGTCGACGCCGACGCGCCCGGCGATCGCCAGGAGATGGAGCACGCCGTTGGTCGAACCGCTAATCGCATGCAGGACCCTGATCGCGTTTTCAAAGGCCTGCCTGGTCAGGATGTCGGCCGGTCGTATGTCCTTGTGGACGAGCTCGACGATCTTTCGCCCCGCGAGCTCGGCGCTCCCTTTGCGGCGTGAGTCAACCGCCGGGATTGCCGCAGTGCCGGGCAAGGTCATCCCGAGACCTTCCGTGAGGCACGCCATCGTGGAGGCGGTCCCCATCGTCATGCAGTGGCCGTGGCTCCGGGAGATCGAACCTTCGATCTCCTTCCATTCGACGTGATCGATCCGGCCGGCCCGAAGCTCCTCGTGGAAGTGCCAGCAATCGGTGCACGAGCCGAGGCTCAGGTTGCGCCAGTGCCCGTTGAGCATCGGCCCGCCGGTTACGACGATGGCCGGGATGTTGGCACTGGCCGCACCCATAATGCTGGCCGGAGTCGTCTTGTCGCAGCCGGTCAACAGAACGACGCCGTCGAGCGGATACGAACGAAGGTTCTCCTCGACCTCCATGGCCATCAAATTGCGATAGAGCATCGTCGTCGGCTTCATCAAGGCCTCGCCCAACGACATCACGGGGAACTCGAGCGGGAACCCCCCGGCCTGCAAAATGCCCCGTTTGGCCGCCTCGGCCAGCTCACGCAGGTGCGCGTTGCAATTGACGAGTTCGCTCCAGCTGTTGCAGATGCCGATAACCGGACGGCCTCGGAACGTCTCGTCGGTGAACCCCTCGGTCTTCAGCCAGGACCGGTGCAAAAAAGCGTCGAGGTCGGTCCCCTCAAACCAGTCCCGGCTCCGGTACCCGTTGTCCGTGGGCACAGCCGATTCGCCCTTCTCGGTGCGTTGCCCCGTGCCCGGAGTCAACAGGTCTCACCACCCTCCCGACGTGCCCCGGCGATCGTGCCGGTATCATACTGCTCCGAACAGTGGACCGGAAGGGATAACAGGAGGCCCAGAGCCCTTCCGGATGTTCCTAGGCCGTCTCGCGCGCCTTTCGGTACTCGGCCACGACCAATTCCGTGAGCTCCTCCACGGAGGTCTGGTCGGCCGGCTTGTCGTAGGCGATGCGGCCGTGCTGCAGCAGGTTCACTCGGTCGCAGACCTCGAGAACGTGCGCGTAGTTGTGGGCGATGAGGATGATCGATACCTCGCGCTTCTCCTTCAGGCGCTGCACCAGGTCGAGGATCATCGCCCCCTCCTTGGCCCCCATCGCCGCCAGGGGCTCATCCAGAAGGAGGATCTTGGCGTTCGAATACACCGACCGCGCCACCGCGATCGCCTGGCGCTGACCACCAGAAAGCTGAGCGACCTCCGAATCGATCGAAGGAATCTTCACACCCATGTCGTCGAGGTACTTGCGAGTCCGGTCCTTCATCTTGCGGTTATTGAGGAACGGCAACGGCTTGAGTACGAGCTCGGAGTTCAAGAACATGTTGTGGAACACGCTGAGCTCGTTGACGAGTGCAAGGTCTTGGAAGACGGTCTGAATTCCCAAGTCTCGAGCCTGCGACACCGATCGCAGATGCACCGGCTTGCCGTCGATGAATAGCTGACCTTCATCGGGACGATGGAACCCGGTGATGATCTTGATCAGCGTCGACTTGCCCGCGCCGTTGTCGCCGATTAACCCCAACACTTCCCCTCGCCGCAGGGTCAACGTGACGCCCGATAGCGCGATCAGCGCGCCGAATCGTTTGACGATGTTTTCGGCCTTGAGGATATCCCCGTCCTGCAACTCTGGTGCCACGTCACGTCCCTCCCGAACGTCGCAACCGCCCGACGTACACATTGAGCGTCATCGTGACGACGATCGCTACTCCGAGAATCACATTGAACGTGTCCGCGCTGACACCCTGCAGCGTGAAACCGTTCCTCAGAATGGCGAGGACGGCTGCGCCAAAGAACGCCCCGATGATCGTGCCGGATCCCCCTGCGAGCGCCGTGCCACCAATAACTGCAGCGGAGACGCCGAGAAACATCGTGTCGGCGCCGCCGGCGAGCGGGTGTATGGAGGAGATTCTGAAAGCTTCCAGGATGCCGGCGACTCCACCCAGCATGCTGCAGAGCATGAAGTTCCCGATCTTGACGCGCTTGACGCGCACGCCGGCCTCACTCGCGCCGACGAGGTTGCCTCCCACCGCGAACGTGTGAAGTCCCCACCTCGTTCTTGTGAGCAGAAGGTGCATGAGGATGACGATGATGACCGCCCAGATGATGCCCGCGAAGGGGGCATCGCCTATGAGACGAGTGAACGAAGTGGCCTCCGGCTGAGGCTTCGGAAAGCCGTCGGTCAGAATTACGTTGAGGCCCGAGATCAAGAACAAAGTACCGAGCGTCGTGACGAACGAGGGCACTCGTAGATACACCGACACGAAACCATTGACGAAGCCCACGAACAGAGTGACAAGCAGCGCGATCAGAATGGCGATTGGAAGGACGAACTGCTCGTCTGCCAGGTGCATGATGATCGGGGTGAACCCGAAAACCACACCCACGGAAAGGTCGATCTCCCCGCAGATCAGGAGCATCACTAATCCGCAGGCGATGATGATCGTGCGGTAGGCAAACTGGGTGAGCGTCCGCAGGTTTCCCTCGTCCAAAAAGGCGTCGTTTGACGATTGGAAGTAGAAGAGGAGCAGGATGCCGACCAGGGCAATGCTCGCCTCGCGCCGTCGCCACATTGCGACGGCTACGCGCGCGAGAGGATTGCCGGCCGCGGCCTGAAGGGCTACCTGATCCCTAGCCTCATCAGTGCGCGATTTCTCTTTGGTGGCTTCCTTCGCCATCAGCTACCAACGCTACCTCAGGCCTGAGGCTCGAGGATCTTCTGCTC
>OCZV010000687.1_pt1 | contig 12215 bp, 16 predicted proteins | sample 1539051 | NCBI WGS metagenome assembly OCZV01 (sample SAMEA3113581, study PRJEB22503) | soil metagenome
GCGCGGCGCGTGACCTCGGGCCGCGCGGGATCACGGTCAACATCCTGCAGCCCGGACTGATCGACACCGAGATGAACCCGGCCGACAGCGAGTTCGCCGCGTCCGCCGCCGCGACCACCGCCCTGGGTCGTTACGCCCACCCCGAGGAGGTCGCCGCCGGCGTCGCGTTCCTCGCGCGCCCGGACTCCACCTACGTCACCGGAACCGTGCTCGACGTCGACGGCGGATTCAGCGCATGACGAACACCCGACCCTCCTGAACGCAGGTCGAGATCACCGCCAACGGCCCGCGATTCGGCGCCTTCGCCGCCGGGCCTGTGGATGGCCTTCGTGCTGTGACGCATGCGCGGGATCTCGAGCAAACGGGGTCAACACGGCGTGGCGAGGCCGCTCCCAGAACCTGGCCGGCGTGGCCGTTCCCGCACAGGTAATGGTCCTATTGCGGCTTTGCCAACCGCGTTAAGGCGGATCGCCGGCGCGAGTCGCGCATCGGCCAGGCCGCGCAGCAGGCCAGGCGGCGCGTCCTCGCGTGGCGTTGCCCTCAGCGCTTCGATCAGCAGCACCTCGACGAGCCGGGTCAGCACGAGGTCGCGACCCGGCCGCCGTTCGCTGGCTTCCTGGCCAACGAGCCGTACGAGTGTCGAGAGTCGTTCGACACCGCGCACATGCACGAGCGACGGCAGCAGCGAGACGAGCAACGCAGAATCGGGCGAGTCGAAGGCGAACCAGCCGCCAAGCAACCGCACATCGGGCCGTCCGCCGCGGGTCCCATGGCGGGTCTCGCCAAGCCTCTTCGACATGACGTTCGGGTCGAAATGCTCGAGCGAGCGAGGTCTGTCCATGGCTTATATCCGTGTTCGGGGTAGATATAGTCTGGCCCGCGGAACTGATGCACGGCTCTCGTCGGCACCGGGTGATTCCATCCAAGATTGCCAACGCACCAACCGCTCACGAAGTCAATGTAGCGGCGCCCGCGCGCGTTGAAGAGGTACGGCCCGGATGCCCTCGCCACTTGCAGCGCTGGATCTTCTTCGCGCCCGAGATACTTGTCCGGCATATGGCTCTTCTCCGCACGTCGAGTGGACAGCGATGTCAGGGGACCACGTTGGGCAGATCGATCACCTCACATAAGCAGCTTGTCGAGCGTAATCGGGAGGTCACGGACGCGTTTGCCGGTTGCGTGGAACACCGCGTTGGCCACTGCCGCTGCCACCCCTGTGATGCCGATTTCGCCGACTCCCCGGGCGCCAAGCGGTGCGTGCTCGTCTGGGATGTTCGTGTAGATCACCTGGATATCTGGAATGTCCAGATTCACGGGCACGTGATACTCGGCCAGCGAGCGATTCACGATGCGCCCTCGCCGCTCATCGAAGACCGTCTCCTCAGAGAGCGCCATTCCGATCCCCATGATGATCCCACCGCGGAACTGACTGATGGCGGTCTTCGGATTCAGAATCCTGCCGCAATCGAACGATCCAAGCCAGCGGGCGACGCGTACTTCGCCCGACACCTCGTTCACGCGCACCTCACAGAATTGGGCGCCGTACGAGGCCATCGAGTACTGCATCGTCTCCATTGGTTGCGCCGCGGCGGCTTCGATTTCGATCGCGTCCTGGCCGGCGGCCCTGAGAATCGCCTCGTAGGTCTGGCCCTTGCTGCGATCGTCCTTGAGGAAGAGGCCGGCATCGCGTGCTTCGATCTGGTCGTACTTCGCCTTGGCCAGTGGAGACTCGCTGTTTGCGCTGGCCAGCGACAGCAGCTGCCGGTGCACTTTCTCCACCGTCGCCTGGAGCGCGGCGGCGATGCTCCCTGTTTGACTCGAGCCGCCGGCCGCAATCGAGGAGTCTGGCAAGTCCGAATCCCCGTACTGAAATCTTACGTTGTCGATCGGCACGCCCATGCGATCGGCGACCTGCTGGATCTGCACGGTCGCGGTTCCTCCGCCAATCTCGTTCGCCACGGCTTGCACGAGCACCGCGCCGTCGGCCGAGAGCCGCAGCCGCACCGTCGCCGGGAATCGATACACCGGGTAGTACGCCGTGGCGACACCTTGCCCGATGAGCCACTTGCCATCGCGCTGAGACCGAGGACGAGGGTCACGTTTCGCCCATCCGAACCTTTCAGCACCCTGGTCGTACGCCTCGAGCAGGTGCCGGCTCGAAAACTCAGTGCCCTTGGTCGGATCCTTCTTGGGTTCGTTCCTTCTACGCAGTTCGATCGGATCCACGTTCAGCTCGTACGCGAGTTCGTCAATCGCGGATTCGAGCGCATATCCTCCGACCGACTCGCCTGGCGCGCGCATCCATGTGTTCGCGACGACGTCGAGGTCGACGATCTTCTGACCGACGAAGATGTTCTCCGCCGCGTAGAGATGGCGTGGGGGAAACGTGCACTGTTCGGCGTAGCGCGCGTGTGCGGGTGTCACGGTCAGTCCGGTGTGGATCAGCGCGGTAAACTGTCCATCCTTCGTCGCTCCGAGTTGGACGCGCTGTTCGGTCAGCGATCGGCCGCCGACGATGCGATACACACCTTCCCGCGACAGGACGAGTTTGACCGGGCGCTTGACGATCTTCGCGGCTGCCGCGCAGAGGACGGTATTGGTCCAGAACGCGGCCTTGCCGCCGAATCCGCCGCCCACGAACCCCGCCAGCACGCGAACGTTGGTGGGTGTGAGGTTGAACACTTCCGCCAGCAGGTGCTTGTATCCGTTGATGAATTGCGTCGAATCGAACACGGTGACCGTGTCGTCGTCATTCCACGCGGCAACAGTCGCGTGCAATTCGATGGCGTTGTGATTCTCCCAGGGCGTGCGGTAGACACGATCGATGGCGACTTCCGCTTGTGCCAAGGCCTTCTCGGCGTCGCCGACGGTAACTTCCGCCGGCTCGCCGAAGATCTCGTCAGAAACGACCGCAGTGGCCTTGAGCTCCTCGAACGACACCTTTGGCGTGTCTGCCTCGTACTCCACGTGAACGAGCGACGCGGCATGTTCCGCCTGCTCGAGCGTCTCCGCAACCACGACGGCCACCGCCTGACCGTCCCAATGCACCACGTCGTCTTGCATCGTCGGCAGATCGCTAGCCGCGAAACCGGTGCGTGTGTTCATCACATTGATCAGGTGCGGCGCCTTCAGCTTTGGCGCGTTCTCATGCGAGATCAGCGCGATGAATCCAGGCGCCCGTTCGGCCGCCGATGCATCGATCCGGACAATCCGGCCTTTGGCGATGGTGCTGTGTACGAGCACCGCGTGCGCAAGATGGTCAAGCGCAACGTCAGCGGTGAAGCGCGCTTGGCCGGTGACCTTCGCATGCCCGTCGACACGTCGTAGCGGTTGCCCGAGGTACCCGCCGGACTTATCGAGCAGCGGATCGGGCTCCTTCGCCGGCATCACCCGCGCGACCGTTTCCATGACCGTTCGCATCACACTCATCGCGCGTCTCCTGCTGCGGTCAACTCGCTCAGCACGTCGACGATCGTGCGTTTCGCCAATTCGATCTTGAAGTCGTTGTGGGCAAAGCCCAGCGCGGTGGCGAGCTCGTCGTCCGCGGCTCGCCGGAACACCTCGGCTGTCGCCGGCGCACCTGTCAGAGCCCGTTCCGCTTCGCGCGCGCGCCACGGCTTGTGCGCGACTCCGCCGAGCGCGAGCCGCACCTCCTTGACGGAGCCAGCCTCAACCGCGATGGCCGCAGCAACGCTCACGAGCGCGAACGCATAGCTGGCGCGATCGCGCACCTTTCGGTACATCGAGTGCGCTGCGAACGCCACCGGCGGAATCTGCACTGACGTGATCAATTCGTCCGGTCGGAGGTTGGTGTCAATGTGCGGCGTGTCGCCGGGGAGGCGATGGAACTCGTCGAACGGAATCCGCCGTGTACCCGCCGGCCCTTCGACGACCACTGTGGCATCGAGCGCCGCGAGCGCCACACACATGTCGGACGGGTGCGTCGCGATACAGCTGTCGGACGCGCCGAGGATCGCGTGCATCCGGTTGAATCCGTCGATGGCGTCGCAGCCGGATCCAGGCGTGCGCTTGTTGCAGCGTGCCGCGCCGTCGTAGAAGTACAGACAGCGCGTTCGCTGCATCAGATTTCCGGCGACCGTCGCCATGTTGCGGATCTGTCCAGACGCGCCGAACACGATCGCCTGCGCAAGAAGTGGATAGCGTTGCCGGATCAACCGATGATTCGCGACGGCAGTGTTCTTGACCGCCGCTCCGATCGATACGCCACCGTCCGGCAGTTCTTCGATCGTATTGAACGGCAGCGATGTGACATCAACGAGCGTATCCGGCTGCTCGATGTTCTCGCGCATCAGGTCGACGAGATTCGTGCCGCCGCCAAGGAACTTGGCGTTCGTCGTGCGTGACATCAGACTGAGCGCGGACTGCGCCGTGTCGGCCTTCGCGTAGGCGAAGTTCTTCATCGTTTCACCTCCGTGCCGAACGCCTCACGGATGGCCTCGCGGATACCTACATACGCGCCGCAGCGGCACAGATTGCCGCTCATGCGTTCTCTGAGTTCTTCGTCCGAGAAGTCCGGGTGGTCGGCAGAGATGTCCTTCGTGACGGCGCTGGGTACCCCGTCGCGCAACTCTCGCATCATGCCCATCGCAGAACAGATCTGGCCCGGTGTGCAGTACCCGCACTGAAAGCCGTCATGTTCGATGAAGGCCGCCTGCAGCGAGTGCAGCTCGTCTCCTTCCGCCAAGCCTTCGACGGTCGTGATCTCCCGGCCGTGGTACTGAACGGCAAGGGCGAGACACGAAAGGATCCGTTCGCCATCGACGAGGATCGTGCAGGCACCACACGCACCCTGGTTGCAGCCCTTCTTCGGACCGGTCAGACCCACCGACTCGCGTAGTGCATCAAGCATTGACACCCGCGGCTCAACCTGGAGCGTGTGGGGCGCGCCGTTGATCATCAGCGTGACAGTCATGACGGAACGTGTAGGTGTCCTGGACACCTCAGCTGTGGCGCTTCGTTCGGTCGGCATGGTTTCTCCTGTAGTCGGAGGCGAGTCTCAACGACGACGCGGATTCGGGTGCAGAATGGAGTCCACTTTTTCCTAAAGCCACATGCGAGTTGCCTGATCCGATGGATTGTTTGCCGATCCGATTGAGCGATGGGCAAGCGAATCACGGCTTCGCGTCTCAACCCGGACCGGCTGGCGTCGCAGCCGAGGCGTGGGTCTGTCGGCCGTGAATGCCTGCGGACGGAATCGGCGCTGGATCAACGTCCTTTGTTCGACGCTGCGGCCGAGCACCGAGTCTTTGGCCCGCGCGATCGGCTCGCCATGAGATCGGCAGAAGCGCGTCAACCGCTTGAACGCAAAATCGCATCGCGAAGCAGTAGGATTTGAAGGAGGGTTGCGAGAATCCGATCCTAGGTTAATACATCCCCGCCATCCCGCCGCCGCTGAAGCGAAGGTCGCTCAACGTGAGCGGCCCGCCAATCTGCCGATGGTCGTAATGACGCTCTGAGATGACGCGCCCCGCCCGCCACCTGCGGCGAGAGCACCACGTTACCCTGCAACTTGCGCCTGTCACGCCGCGAAGTTCCAGGGTCCAGGTGCTATGCGTCTCATCCGGACGATCTCCTCGGATGGGGCTCCATTGAATCGATACCGAGAGGCCCCCAATTTCGGCGAATACGTGAAGCGGAATTAGGAAACCCGCGAGCCGTGAACGGACTGCGGCTTTTCCCTCGACTGGTTCTTTCAGTGTCTCAGTGGTTGCCTGAAAGTCGTCGGCGTAGAAATGATCGAAAATATCCAGGTGCTCTTCAAAGCTTTGACTGATGTCCGCTGCCAGAATCGCACCGTTCAGGGCCCGCTCCGAAGCGGCGATCGTTCGACTCGAATCGCGGGAGTTGATCATGCTTTCCGTGGCTTCGGTGATGTGACCCATTGGTTTCTCCCCATTGGTTTCTCCATGGTTCGACCGCCTTCGAACATGACAGCGCAGGCGTGGACGCCAATAACGCGCGAATCGAAGGCGATGTCGATCAATCCGTCGGCGTGCTCATGCCCATTTCCGCTTCTGCCTGAAACCAGTCCTCCCAGTCGCGGCCAGGTTCACCGCCGCGGCGCTCATACAGCTCATAAGCGCGGCGGGCGATGTCGTCGTTAGGCACATGGGCCTGTGGCGACTCCATCTGGACGACGCCCGGTGTCTCGGCAGTGTTCCCTTTCAATTGCATCTCGGAACGGCTTCTCGGCTGAACCATAATCTTCCTCCTGTTACATTGCAGAATGGCGCCATCATATCGACGGTAGTCTCGAGCACCGGTCGTGTCTCATCGCACACCCGCGGCCTCGAACGTGCCGGTGAGCAGCAAGAACCAATGCGGCAGTCCCCAGCCGACAAACTGCATCACCTGCCCGGCTTGTCCGGCCAGCTTGCTCACGCCGCTGGCAAACAGCGCCATGCCAAGGACAGTGGCCAGGATTCGGACAGTCCGGGTTTCTGTAACCGCAGCCATGTAAGGCTCCTTGTATGCGCGCGAAGCACACTTCGATCGCAATCGACTCCCATCGATGGGCTACTCTCGATGCCCGGGCTTGTCCGGCTGGAGAGCGTCACCGTTAACGCTTCGCGCAAGTGGTTTGGTTCGGATTGTTTTCTTCAACATCGCGCCCATCATCCTGCTTCTGACGGACGGCGGAACTGTCCTCATCACCACGCGGTTCATGCGACCCGGGACATGACTAACACGATTGGCACGCAACGCGGCAAGGCCTTCGGCCGCGCACTGTTCGGCCGACATCGGTTTCATCGGCATGGCGTCAGCGGTCAAGCCGAACTTCGTCAACACTGGTGTGTCGATGGCGGCCGGCAATAGAACAGTCAGGTTCAGGCCCAACTGATGGAACTCTTGATGTACACCCTGTCCCAGGCTCAACACATACGCTTTAGTAGCGGCGTCATTCGCCAAGTACGGAACCCCGTCAGACGCGCCCATCGCCCCCACTAAGACGATGCCTCCACGACCGCGCGCGGCCAGTCTGCGTCCGTACTGGTGAAGGAGGACCAAGTGCGGTATGACGTTCAGTTTGACGCTCGCGATCAGGGACGGACGGTCCCACTTCAAGAACTCGCCAGGCATCCCTGTGCCGGCATTGGAAATCACAACCCCCACGTCGAGATCGCGTGTGGCGTCTTCTAACGTCTCCGAAAAGTCATCGCTGGTGAGATCAACTGGTACGGCTCGGTACTGCACGCCGAATTCCCGCACGAGCGAGCGGCCGACGTCTTCCAAAAGGGCCAGTCGTCTGGCGACCAGCACCACATGAATACCGCTCGCGGCAAGCTGTCGAGCGAACTCCTTGCCGATGCCCGACGAGGCACCAGTTACCACACCCCACGGTCCGAAGTTCTCCTTGTCGAGCGTTGCGCGCGCGGAGTTCATGATCGCCCTCGCTCCGACGTGTCCGTCGCGGCCTCGCCAGATCCGCTGAGCGTTCGAATCCACTCTTTGAGTCTGGTGCCCTCGCCGACGAGATAGTCGCCTGCGTTGTCGAACAAGATCACCTCGCGGCTGCGAGCCAAGCCATCGGTCACCATCGGATCCCAGTAATCCATGGTGCCCAAGTAGTGCTGGTTGAAGACGAGCGGCACGCCGTTTGGTTTGCCAAACCGGCGATAGGCAAAGCGGATCCCGTTCGCGTCGACGAACTGCGTCGGCGCCGTGTGATGTGTGTAGGTACCCACTGGAAATTCTCCTTGAATTACTCGGCCAGCATTCCTCCATCCACGGGGATGGAGGCACCGGTCATGTACGACGCATGTGCGGAGGCAACAAACGCGATCACGTGAGCGATCTCCTCCGGTGTTGCGAGACGTTTGAACGGCACGGTCGAGACGAGCGCCGCCTTGTTTTCGGCGGTGTTGGTGAAGCGTGAGAGCATGCCCGTATCCGTGGTGCCCGGAGCGACGACGTTGACCCGGACGCCAGTTCCTGCGACTTCCAGCGCAGCGGATTTGGTCAGCCCCTCGACGGCGTGTTTGCTCGCGACGTAGACGGATGCTCCGGCCGCGCCAACGCTCCCGTAGGCCGACGAGATGTTGACGATGCTCCCGTTCCCTTGTGGCAGCATGACCCTCAGTTCGTGCTTCATGCTTAACAACACGCCGAGGACGTTGCTATCAAACGTTGCCGCGTAGCTCTCCGCGGTCTGGTCGGTGACCGGACCACCCAAACCCTCCGTCCCCGCATTGTTGACGGCGATATCAAGCCGGCCGAAACGCGCGATCGCTTGATCGACGAGGCTCCGGACCTCGTCTTCGTTGCGGACGTCGGCACGGACAAAGAGGGCCTCGGCTCCGAGTTCTTCGAGCTCGGCAACCAACTCTTGGCCTAGGGTGTCTCGACGCCCAGACACAACAAGTTGTGCTCCTTCTTCCGCAAAGATGACCGCGGCAGCCCGACCAATGCCGGTCAGTGCGCCGGTAATCAACACAACTGGTGAACTCATCACTCTGGCTCCCTGGGGCGAAGACGCAGACCGGGCGCACGTGCCGACCGCATCGCCCCCGCGGTCGACTTCGAGTGCGCTAGACGGGAAAGCGGTCGCCGAACATGGGGCGACCGCTTTTGGACTCCGCTTCCGACGCTTCGTCCTCAACCACGTCCCAATGCTCGACGAGGACTCCATCGACCACGCGAACGAAGTCCGCAACAATCCAGTTCTTCGCCTGCCCAAAGCCCGAAAAGCGACTGTGGACGATCACGAACTCGCCCTCCGCAACAACCTGCTCATGGTCATGCCTGAACGTTGGCGGCAGACTCTTAATCAGATTGAAGAGACCGTCGCGGCCGGGCTCGATGTGGGCGCTGTGCTGCACGTAGTGCGGTGACCAGAACCGCTCAGCGGCACCGTAGTCACGTTTGTTGAAGAGGGTGTCGAACGCTTCAAGGACGATCGCTTTGTTCCGTGCTTCTGTACTCTCAGTCATGAGGCTCCTCCCGATCCGCTGTACCGGCGATGCGGGCACGTTGCTAAATCGCGGTTCGGCCGCCGTCGACGGCCACGATCGCTCCGGTCATATAGCTGGCGCGCGGCGAGGCGAGGAACGCCACGACCTCGGCGATCTCCGCCGGATCGGCCGCACGCTTCATGGCCGTGGCAGCCCCGAGCGAGTCGAAGAGTTCCCGCGCCTCGGGGCGGGTATAGATCGGGCCAGGCGCAACGGCATTGACCCTGACGCCCCGCGGGCTGTACTCCGCCGCCCATGCCTGCGTGAATGAAGCCAGAGCGGCTTTGGTCGCCCCGTACGCCGCGCCGCCGGCGAGTCCAAGGCGGCCCGCCATGCTGCTGATGTTGACGATGCTTCCAGTCCCACGTCCCACCATGCCAGGCGCAAATGCCGAGACGAGGAAAAATGGCGCTCTGACATTGGCAGCGAACATTGCATCGAAGGACGCGACCTCAAAGGTCTCCGTAGATCCCCACACCGCGAACCCGGCGTTGTTGATCAGGATGTCGATGTCGCCCACCTCCTTGGCGAGTCGAGCAACGCTCGAGGTGTCGTCGAGGTCGGCGGCGACGAAGCGCGCGGTGCCGCCCTGCAACTGGATCTCTTCGACTGTCTGCACGCCGCGCCCCGGGTCGCGGCCATGCACGGTGACGTCGGCGCCATCCCGGGCGAGTTGAAAGGCGATCGCGCGGCCGAGGCCGGACGTGGCTCCCGTGACGAGGGCTTTCAGGCCATGGAGATCGCGTTGTTGAGCCATGTTCATATCCCTTCCCTTCGCAGACTTCAGCCTACGGGAAGGCGACCGAACGCTTCTTGCGCGATTCCGCTAGTTTTGTCGGTTGTTGCTTCGGATGGTGTCGGTGGTGAGCCGAGGAGGCCTGATGAGCGGCGCTAGAACATCACGTCTTTTTGCGCTTGATCACGAGCGGCTCAAATGCACACCGGAGGAACAATCTCATGGAGCGGTCGGTCGTCTCGGTTTTGGATCGAAGGATTGCACCGTAGAGAGAATTCAGCAGGAACCGCGCGAGGTCCATCGGCGGGATGTCGGCCTTGATCTCGCCGGCCTTCTGCCCCTGCTCGATGACCACGCTCATACGCCACGTCGCGTCGTCCAGGTGCTCCGCCACACGTTGTTTCAGAGCAGGCGTCGCATTTGTGATCTCTGATGCGAAGTTGCCGACCAGGCAGCCGCGTCGGTATTCGAATTGTTGCAGTTCCTTCGAAACGGCCTGGAAATATTGTCGCAGCCGCAGTGACGGAGATGTCGGGGCCTCCAGAACCAACAGGGACAGGAAACGAGGGTAGGACACGTCGGACGCCGCGATTGCCAACGCTTCTTTGCTCTCGAAGTAGTTGTAGAACGTTCCCTTCGGTACGCCCGCTTCAGACACAATATCTTGGACGCTGGTAGCGTTGTACCCGCGCTCGTGAAAGAGGTGAACCGCCGCGTGTATGAGGCCCTCGCGTGTTGTCCGTTGTGTCACCGCTGCGCTCCGTCCGTCACGCCAGAACCGCTACTGTCCGCACACCCACCCACGCGGAAGCACTACGCGAGTGCGTGATGTGATTCCCTGGGCTGATGATCTCGCCGCCATCGACCTGGACTGATGCCAACGATTTGGTGGAAGGTGCGAGTGAACGCCGCTTGATCCGAGAAGCCTACCTGTTCCGAAATATCGGCCAGTGATTCGCGCGTATTCAACAGGAGCTCCTGAGCACGGTCAATCCGTCGTTGCATGAGCCACGTGTGAGTCGAGACACCGAAGCTCGCCTTGAAGGACCTGGCAAAGTGACTGATCGAAAGGCCGCACTCCTGCGCCAGCTGCGAGAGCCGGATTCGCCCCGTCAGGTTCTCGCTCAGCAACTCAGTCGCTCGGCGTTTCTGCCAAGGCCCCAGGCCGCCAACTGAGATCGTGGGCGATTTTCGCAATCCTGCGTACGTTTGGAGCACATGAGCGCCGAGGATCAGACTGAGGTGGTCCAGCGTCAGAAGGCACGGCCAGCCCTGTCGGCCGATGTAGGGAAGAATGCTCTTGGTCAATTGGGTCAGGACCAGATCTTCCTCGTCGATCGAGAGCCTGTACGTCTCCACGCGGCCAACGGCGAGATCGGCCGCGATGTCGTCCAGGCCCTTACGAGGAAGATGAAACAGCACGTAGTCGCAGGCACTACCCGTCCGACACGTGGGTTGCGCATCAAGATCGATGACGCTGGAACGGAACGCCGGAACATAGGACGTTGGGACGAGCTTGTCGTCGATCCACAACCGATAATCGCCCAACGCCAAGGATTTGGTCGCGACCGACACGAGCAGCGCGGGAACGCTCGACACCTTGGTGATTCCGTCAGTCAGCCCGCTCGACGATTCCACGCGGGTGATTGCAAATGAATCTCTATGGCGCAAGCGGGACGGGATCGATGAGCTCTCGTTGAGGTGGACGTGACTCACGGGGGCTTCACCAACCGAAGCGGGCGGGACAGAGGGAAACTGTTGACGATCGATTGCGGACTTAATGCTCATCACGTGTCCCTTCAGACGAGACGACCGGTCGTCTCGGACGATAGCACGCTCGTGCCCGCACAATCCAGCTCGGCGATGCGACACTCGCGAACCCGATCAGCGCAAGCGCCGCGTCCGGCGTCTCGTTCAGTGGTGTAGTGATCCAGAAGAGAGAAGACCATGCCGGACGTCGCGTGTCCGATTAGTTACCGAGCCGCCCTACGGCGTCGGCTGGTGGGCGCCACACCCCGGCACATCACGCCGCATCTTCATCTCCGACCAGCTCGACGCCTGCGCGACAAGCGTAGCGACGAACATGGTGGAAGCCGCCCTGCACTGGCTAGAGCTGCTCGACGCCATCGACCACGAAGACGCGTTCCAGGCTGATGTGATCCAGATGGTCAACGGTGAGCCCCGGATGGTCGCGCGGCCCCGGACTACGCCCCTTGAGTCGCTCGGACCCGACATCGCGCGTGTGCATCAAATCGGCGTCGCCAGGGCGCTCTCCACGAACCTGGGCAGCTCATGAGCCATCCGCGGTCTGGGCGGAAGATGGCCGCAGCGGCCCTCTTCGACCACCAGCGCCAGCAGTGGCCGAATTTCGACTGAAGTCGGGGCTCGGCCGGAGGTGCCGCGATCACCCCGCCGGCCGCCAAAGCTGCAGATAATGTTGGTTGCGAGCCCCCGCAAATCCATTCCTCTAAGTATCGCAATACAAACGACTTACGGGAACATCCCTG
>OCZV010000688.1_pt1 | contig 12215 bp, 10 predicted proteins | sample 1539051 | NCBI WGS metagenome assembly OCZV01 (sample SAMEA3113581, study PRJEB22503) | soil metagenome
CCGCGACGTCACCTGCTCCGTCGCCTGTACGACTGGACCGTGGGGTGGGCCGAGCGGCCCGGCGCCACGTGGGCGCTCCTGCTGATCGCGTTCGCGGAGTCCTCCTTCTTCCCGGTGCCGCCGGACGTGCTGCTGATCGCGATGTGTGTCGGCGCCCCCCGGGCATCGTTCCGCTTCGCCTTGGTGTGCTCGGTGGGCTCGGTGGTGGGGGGGGCGTTCGGCTGGTTGCTTGGGGCGGCGGCCTGGCACGTGGTGAAGGACCTGTTCATCCCGTATGTCTTCGCGCAGTCGACGTTCGACTACGTGCAGGCGCTGTACCAGGGCAACGCATTCGTCGCGATTCTCACCGCGGCGTTCACGCCCATCCCCTACAAGGTCTTCACTGTCGCCGCGGGGGTGCTCGACGTGAGCCTGTCGACCCTGCTCGTGGCCTCCGCCATCGGCCGCTCGGCCCGGTTTTTCGCGGTGGCCACTGTCTTCTTCTTTCTCGGCCAGCAGGTGCGGGCGCTGATCGAGCGCTACTTCGACCTGCTGACGTGGGCGTTTCTGGCGCTCGGGGTCGCGGGCTTCCTGGCCATTCGCTACCTGCGGTAACGGCTGCTCGCGCCCGGTGATCGACGACGAGGCAACCAGGGGGTTCCTGCCACGACCGGTGGCTACCACACCTCGACGACCCACCGCCGCCATGGGCAGGCGACGGCGGGCCGATCGAACGGGACTGGTGTCAGGCTGCCTGGCGGGCGCGGCGGATGCTCTCCGAGGCGGCGCGTACGGCCTCGACCGTGTGCCCCGACTGGGCGCAGAGGGTATCGAGATCGTAGTAGAGCGCCTCGCCCACCATGCGGCCGTCGCGCACCTCGATGACCGCGGCGAAAGGCAGATCGAGCCGGCGATTGGTCGGCGGCAGGCCGAGCCAGGAGCCGGCCACCGTGGCTCGGAAGCGTCCCCAGTGAACGTAGGTACTGCCCTCCACCGCTTCGCCGTCGTTGACGACCTCGCTGTCCGGGAAGGCTGCGAAGCTCGATGCGTAGCCGGCAGCCACCGTGTCCCGTCCCTCCAGACGCAGCCCCAGGGGCACGTGATGGTAGTAGCCGTGTGACGCATAGGTGGCGGCCGCCGCCGTCGCATCGTGCCGGGCCTCGGCGGCGAGGTGCTGGTGGACGATCTGCCGGATCTCCTGAGGGGTCATGACTGAGCCCTCCTTTCGAGGCCGAGCCTGCCGCCAGGCGCGGGTCCCTACAATTCCCTCCGGGGTAAGGATGGCCGACAGGGATCGCGACGTCGTGGCCGCCAGATTGCACTGACAGGCTGACGCTGGAAACCTTGCAAGGGAGGTCCCTGTGAGCCTTCCCCCTGAAACCCGTGTCCAGGCGCTCGAAGACGTTGCCACGCACCTCAGGATCGATTCGATCAGGGCCACCACGGCCGCCAAGAGCGGCCACCCATCGAGCGCCGCGTCGGCGGCCGATCTGGTCGCGGCGATCTTCTTCGACGCGATGCGATTCGACCCCGACGAGCCTCGGGCGGTCACGAGCGATCGTTTCGTGCTCAGCAAGGGCCACGCCGCGCCGCTCCTCTACGCGGCCTGGGCCGAGGTGGGATCGATCAAGCGTGAGGCGCTCACCACGCTTCGCGATCTCGACAGCGACCTCGAGGGTCACCCGACACCTCGGCTGCCCTTCGTCGATGTCGCGACGGGCTCGCTTGGTCAGGGCCTCAGTGTGGGTATGGGCCTTGCCCTCGGCGCGCGCCTCGCCGGAAGCGACGCGCGCGTCTTCGTGCTCCTCGGCGACGGTGAGACGGCAGAGGGCGCAGTGTGGGAGGCAGTCCAGCTGGCGGGCCATCGCCGGCTCGACAACCTCATCGCCGTCGTCGACGTCAACGCCCTCGGGCAGTCGGGCCCGACGATGCTCGGCCACGACCTCGATGCGTACCGCCGGCGGTTCGCTGCGTTCGGCTGGCGCGTCCAGACGATCGATGGCCATGACGTGCCGCAGATCGTCGTCGCGCTCCGCCGCGCCCGGCGCACGCGCGGGGCGCCGAGCGCCATCATCGCGCGCACGGCGAAAGGCAAGGGCATCGACGGGATCGAGGGTGTCCCCGGGTGGCACGGCAAGCCCCTACCGCCCCAGGACGCCGAGCGAGCGATCGCCGCTCTCGAGTCACGGCTCCATCACGTCCCGCCGCCAGCAATCCAGCGGCCCCGGGCCCGGCCTGTCGCACGAGCGACGACGACTCCGGCGGCCGAGACTCGCCCGGAGTCGCCGACGGACGCCATCGCGACGCGCGAAGCCTACGGACAGGCCCTCGTCCGCCTCGGGGCCGTCGACCCGCGGATCCTCGTGCTCGACGGCGACGTCAAGAACTCGACCTACGCCGAGCGCTTCTTCGAGACCTATCCCGACCGGTTCATCGAGGGATTCATCGCCGAGCAGAACATGGTGAGCATGGCGGCGGGCGCCGCGGCTCAGGGCCTCGTTCCGTTCGTGTCATCGTTCGCGTGCTTCCTCACGCGCGCGACCGACCAGATCCGCATGGCGGGTATCTCGCGCAGCAACGTGAAACTGTGCGGCTCCCACGCCGGTGTCAGCATCGGCGAGGACGGTCCCTCGCAGATGGGTCTCGAGGACCTCGCGCTCTTCCGGGCCGTGCCCGACGCCGTCGTCCTCTATCCGGCTGACGGCGTGGCCACGGACGCCTGCACGCAGCTCGCGGCCGCCCACCGTGGGCTCGTCTACATCCGGACGACCCGCATGAAGACCCCGGCGGTGTACGCGGCCGAGGAGGCGTTCGCCATCGGCGGCTTGAAGGTGGTTCGTTCGCACGACGGCGACCGGCTCACGGTCGTCGGCGCCGGCATCACCCTGCACGAGGCGCTCGCAGCAGCGGACGAGCTGGCCACGGCCGGCATCCCGGTCCGAGTCGTCGACCTCTACTGCCTGAAGCCGCTGGATCGCGCGTCGCTGCTCGAGGTGGCGCGCTCGACCGGCGACCGGGTGCTGACGGTGGAAGATCATTATGCCGAGGGCGGGCTCGGGTCAGCGGTGGCCGAGGCGCTCTGCGACACCGGTGTCGTCGTGCACCGTCTGGCCGTGCGAGAGATCCCGCGGAGCGGCACGCCCCGGCAATTGCTCGAGCGCTACGGTATTGGCCGCGCCGCGATCACCCGCACGGTGGGCGAGATCCTCAGCGGAGCCCTCGCCGCGTGAGCGGCGTATGCAGGAGGAGGGCCGACAATGAGCCAGGTCGCCGTCAAGGGCTTGGCCGCGCGCGCGCGAGAGCGTGGAGGGTATCCCAGTAGAGCTTCTCGAAGCCCTGCAGGAGCCGGGCGGCTCGCTTGACGAGGCGAGGATCGGCGCCGCGGGCGAGGCCGTCGGCGACGACGACCATCGCCTGGCTCTCGAACTCGCCCGGAGGGGCGGCGAAGAGGTCGAAGAAGGCGGTGGCCTTGTCGCTGAGACTGTAGCGGTCCCGAAGGGCGCGGCTCATCCGGCCGCAGTTGGCACCCCACGCGGCGAAGTTCACCAGGAGACCGCCGGCCACCTCGGCCTCCGAACCATAGAGGGCGAGCCAGGCCATGAACGCCGTGTAGGCGTGGGCACCGGGCTCCGGTTCATAGGCTTGAAGCCGCGCGTCGTCCATCCCCACCGCGACGGCGAAGGGCCCGAGCGCCGCCAGCGCCGCCGTCTCGCCGCCGAGCACCGCCTGGAAGAATGGCCCGCGCGCCGTCGCGCCGAAACGGTTCACCAGGAGCGCGGCGCTCCGCAGGTCGCTGCGGATGATGTGGTGCTGTTCCCCCGCGAAGCGGGCGAGGTCCTCACGACGCACGTGGCCGGCCTCGAGGGCCGCAAGGTACGGATGGCGACGGATCTCGTGATCGACCGGTTCCAGTTCCCTCCTGATCTCCTCGATCAGCCGCTGGGCGCCGGTCAGGTCGGGCTCGTCCCGCGTGATGTGTCCGCTCGGAGTGGCGAGCGTATCGGTCTTCGCCGCCATGATGAAGTCATTCCGGTGCAGCCCACGGATCGTGTGGGTCCACCAGGTGACCGTGACACGCCCCCATTCGGTGAGCAGGGCGGGATGATGACCCTCCGCCTCGGCGAGGGCGCCGATCTTGTTGGCGAAGGCGAGCGCGGCGGCGAAGCTGGGGAAGTGGAAGACCCGCTCGAGCCGGACGATGCCGTCGCGCTCCAGCACTTGCCACTCGGAAACCTCGCGCCTGAGCTCCGCGATCTCCGCCTCCGTCACACGGGGCGAGTCGCTGTGGCAGGCGGCACACCGCTCGGCGGACAGCGTGCCCATGACGCGTACCTCCCCGGATCCACCTAGGAATCCGCCAATCGGTCGTTTTCGCGGTAGTCCACCGGACAGTCGATCAGCACGGGAACGTCGGCGGCCAAGGCCTGCTCGAGCGCCGGCCGCAGCTCCTTGGCCGCAGCGATCTTCACGCCTTCGCAGCCGAAGGCCCGGGCGAGCGCGACGAAGTCCGGGTTTCCGAACTCTACGCCGGCACTGCGGCCGAACTGCCGCTGCTGCTTCCAGCGGATCACTCCGTAGGCGTCGTCGCGGAAGATCAGGACGACGAACGCGACGCCGAGCCGGACGGCCGTCTCGAGCTCCTGGACGTTCATCAGAAACGAGCCATCGCCGGTGACCGTCACCACCCGCCGTTCCGGCCGAGCCAGCTTGGCTGCGATCGCCCCTGGCAACCCGATGCCCATGGCCGCGAATCCATTCGAGATGATCACCGTGTTCGGCGTTCGGGCCGCCAGACGCTTGGCCACCCAGAGCTTGTGAGCGCCCACGTCCGACACGACGAGGTCGTCCGGCCGCAGCACCGACTCGAGGTCAGCGATGATCCGCTGCGGGAGGAGGGGAAAGGCCTCGTCGACCCGGCGCGGGTCGTCTGGCGGGCGCGTAGGCGCGACCCGGTCCGGGCGCACCGCCACCAGGGGCGCCAGCAGCTCGAGCGCCTCGCGTACGTCAGCCACGACCTCGACCGACGGCTGGTAGCTGGCGTCCACCTCGGCCGCCGTGAAGTCGATGTGCACGATCTGGAGCCTTCCCGCGGAGTTCCAGCGGCTCGGGCCCCATTCCACGGGGTCGTAGCCCACCGCGATCACGACGTCGGCGCCCGTGAACCCGAGGCGGTCCGGATCGTCGGAGGCGAGGCCGACGGTGGTCCGCGCCAGCGGGTGATCGGCCGGAATGGCGCCCTTGGCCATGAACGTGGTGACGACCGGGATCCTCGCCCGCTCGGCCAGCACCATGAGCTCGCGTGAGGCGTGGCCGCGAATCACCCCGTTGCCGGCGAGGATCATCGGATGCGTGGCACGGTTGATCACGTCGGCCGCCCGCGCCAGCGACGGGCGGTCGGGCGAGGGCCGGCGCGGGCGGTCGGCGACCAGGGGCTCGCCCTCGGCCGGTCCCTGCGCGACATCTTCGGGCAGCTCCAGGTGGCAGGCCCCGGGCTTCTCCTCTCGAGCGCGCTTGAACGCTTTGCGGACGGCCTCGGCCACCACGGCGCCGGTCTCGATGCGGGCATTCCACTTCGTGAACGGCCGGAACACCTCCACGATGTCCACGTACTGGTGCGACTCCTTGTGGAGGAGGTCGCGGGCGAGCTGCCCGGTGATCGCGACGACCGGGGCCCGATCGAGGTTCGCGTCGGCAACACCGGTGGCGAGGTTCGTGGCGCCAGGCCCGAGCGTGGCGAGGCAGACGCCGGCCTCGCCGGTCAGGCGGCCCCACACATCAGCCATGAAGGCGGCCGCCTGCTCGTGCCGGACGACAACGAAGGTGATCGACGACCGAGCGAGCGCGTCGTTGACGTCCAGCGTCTCCTCGCCGGGCACGCCGAAGACATAGCGCACGCCTTCACGCTCGAGGCAGCGGACGAGCAGCTCGGCCCCGGTCATCGCCGCCCCGCTATGCGATCCAGACCGACTTGATGTTCACGAATTCGCGGATGCCGTACTCCGACAGCTCGCGCCCGTAGCCCGAACGCTTGATCCCGCCGAACGGCAGCCGGGGATCGGACTTCACCAGGCCGTTGACAAACACCGAACCGGCCTCGATCTGCGCGGCAAGGCGCTCGGCCCGCGCGCGGTCCTGCGTCCACAGCGACGCGGCCAGTCCGAACATCGAGTCGTTGGCCAGGCGCACGGCGTCGGCTTCGTCCTTGGCCCGGATGACCGCCGCGACCGGGCCGAACGTCTCCTCGTCGAAGGCCGGCATGCCACGATCGACCGCAGCGAGCAGGGTCGGCGGGTAAAACGCGCCCTTGCCGGACGGCACCTCGCCGCCCAGCAGGCGCTTGGCCCCGCGCTTGACCGACTCCTCGACCTGCCGGTGGAGCGCGTCGCGCAGGTCGATGCGCGCCTGCGGCCCGACCTGCGTCTCGCGCGCCGTCGGATCGCCCATCCGGCGCGCGCGCAACTCCTCGACGAACCGCGAGATGAACTGGTCGGCCACGGGCTCGACCACGATGAAGCGCTTGGCGGCGATGCAGCTCTGGCCGCTGTTGACGAGCCGCGCGTCGGCCGCGGTCCGGGCCGCGGCCACGAGATCGGCATCGGCCAGCACGATGAACGGGTCACTGCCGCCCAGCTCGAGCACGGTCTTCTTCAACTCGCGACCGGCTCGCTCGGCCACCTGGCTGCCGGCGTGCTCGCTGCCAGTCAGCGTCACGGCGGCGACGCGCGGATCGACGATGAGTCGGCCGACCTGGGATGATCCCACCAGCACCGCGCCGAACAGTCCGCGCGGGAAGCCCGCATCGCGAAAGGTGTCCTCGATCTGCCGCGCGCAGCGCGGCACGTTGGATGCGTGCTTGAGGACCCCTGCATTGCCGGCCATCAGCGCCGGCGCCGCGAAGCGGAACACCTGCCAGAACGGGAAGTTCCACGGCATCACCGCTAGCACCGGCCCGAGCGGATCGAACCGGACGTAGCTGCGGGAGGCGTCGGTCTCGCGTGGCTGCTGGGCCAGCAGCGCCTCGGCGTGCTTCGCGTAGTACTCGCACACCCAGGCGCACTTGTCGATCTCCGCCTCGGCCTGGACGATGGGCTTGCCCATCTCGAGGGTCATCGTCCGGGCGTATTCCGGCTTGCGCCCGCGCAGGGCCTCGGCCGCCCTCAGCATGTGGACGGCGCGAGCGGCGACGGGCACGGCGCGCCACTCGAGGAACGCCGACTGGGCCCTCGCCAGGGTCCGCTCGATCTCCTCGTAGGAGGTCTCCTCGAATGTTTCGAGGACCTCACCGGTTGCCGGATTGATCGACTGGATGCTCATGGGGAACCTCCACGCCTGTCTCTTTGAGAGTGCCGGAGCCGGCGCGGAGATGCCAGTCCTCAACCGGGCGAGCCGGACGGTCAGCTCCGCAGGCGGTCGCGCCTCCGATGGATCGGGACGTCGTCGATGACGTCACCGAGGCGGGGGTCGGAATAGACGCCGAAAGCGTCCACCAGCGTGCCACGCAGGCCGTTCCCGGTCTCGATCGCGTACACGATCGCCATATCGTCCGGGTCCGAGACGCCCTCGAAGCGATGATACTCGGCGATCAGCACCTGGCTCGGCGGAAAGGTCTTGGCCGTGTTGATGGCCCGAAGCCCTCCGCTCACCGGCATGAAGTGCTCGGTGAACCCCCGCCTGTCGAGCTCGTCCATCACATCGGCCAGGGTAGCGCTCCCCATGGGCATCTCCACTCCCGCTCCTTTACTCGTTGCTCATTTACTCGTTGAGAGTGCGGGGGCCGGTCGGAAGATGCGCCCGCCGATCCCGAAACGTCCCTCGTGAGGCATTGACGTTCAAGCTCTTGCGAGCGGCGTCACCGGCATTGCGCTCCCCTGCATCCCGCCTGCATCTAACAGAATGGAGGTGCAGGCCGGTGCCTGTGGACGACATCGAGGTTCTGGACGCGTATTCGCGGGCGGTGGTCTCGGTGGTCGACGGGGTTGGACCAGCCGTCGTCAGCATCACGACCGGCCGACGCGCGAGCGATGGGCAGGCTGGAGCCATGGGCGCCGGCTCGGGCGTGATCGTCGCGCCGGACGGCTATGTGCTCACCAACAGCCACGTGGTCCACGGGGCCAGCCGGCTGGAGTCGACGCTCACCGACGGCCGGACCCTCGAGGCTGTCCTCATCGGCGAGGATACGTCCACTGATCTGGCGCTGATCCGGCTGAGCGGCGCCGACCTGCCCGCCGCCGTGCTGGGCCGCTCGGCCACGCTCCGCGTCGGCCAGCTGGTGGTTGCGATCGGCAACCCGCTGGGTTTCCAGTCGACGGTTTCGGCCGGCGTGGTGAGCGCGCTGGGTCGGTCGTTCCGCAGCCGGACCGGCCGGCTGATCGACAACGTCATCCAGACCGACGTGGCGCTCAATCCCGGCAGCTCTGGAGGTCCGCTGGTGGACTCCTCAGGGCGGGTCGTCGGGATCAACACGGCGATCATCGCGACGGCGCAGGGGCTGAGCTTCGCGATCCCGATCGACACCGCGACCTGGGTGATCAGCGAGCTGCTCGCCCATGGCCGGGTCCGCCGGGCCTGGCTCGGCCTCGTGGCGCAGACGCGCCCGCTCGATCGGTCGCTCGGGCGCCGGTTCGGCATCTCCGGCCCCCACGTCGCGGAGGTGGTCTCAATGGAGCCCGCCGGGCCGGCGGCACGAGCCGGCCTGCTGCCCGGTGACTGGATCGTGGCGCTCGACGGACATCCGGCGACGACGGTGGACGAGTTGCATCGACATCTTGCCGCGAACGCGATCGGCGTGCCCATCGCCGTCGGCGTGATCAGGGGCCGGGACAGAATTCAGGTGTCTGTGATACCGACGGAGGCGAGCTGAGATCAGCCATGACCACGGGGCAACCGCCCGAGCGGCGACAACTCGATCTCTTCCTCGATGGCCGAGACGCGTTCCTCGTCCACCAGATCGCCACGGGCCTCGTCCGCCGGGACCGCGGTCGCGCCGAGGCCGGCCTCGAGCGCCTGCGTGGCGAGCATCCGTTCCATCCCGATCTGCCAGCGCTCGCACTGCTGATCGCTGCCCTGAACGTGCCGACCCCATCACCGGCTACCCACGCGACGGTGACCGCGGGCATCGAGACGGTGCAGCAGGCTCTGGCTCCCGCGGCGCGGCGCCTTCTCGGGGAGGACGCCGCGATCTTTCTCCAGCCGTCGTGGCAGTCGCTGGCAGCGACGGCGGCAGGGCTGCCGTTCGACGAGGCCCATCCCCATGCTCACCGCAGCTGGCTCTGTCAGCAGTACGGTGACTGGGCGGTCGTGCGTGCAGCGGTTGAAGCCGAACCCGGCTGGGCGGCGAGGCCATGCTTGCGGTACCGGGTGGGCCTGGCGCGACACCATCTCGGCGAGCCGGAAGCCGCGATCCGACTGTGGCTCCCGCTCTGCTGGATGGATCCTTTGCTCTTCGCGCGATGTGCGCCTACCATCCCGAGCGCAATCCTGCGCGAGGGGTGGGAGGACTTCGAGCACGTGGTCTCGCTCGACGAGCCGCTCGGCGACACTGCGCACGAGGCCGGGTGGTTCCCGGCCTGGCTGCTCCTACGCCACCGGGGCCTGGTCCACCTGTTCGACGCCGACGAGGTGCCGGATGCGGGCACCGGCTCCCGAGTGTTTCGCCACCTGCTCTCGCTTCTGACCCTCGAGGCCCAAGGGCTCAGCGACGCCCTCATCAGCCAGCGCCGAGCGCTCCGGCAACTCAGTCCGGGCTTCTTCCGCTACTACATGGGAGTCGTGCCACAACGCGGGCCCCGGGCGTGATGTCGGCATCGCGCGTGTCGTTCTCGCGGTCACCGAAGCCCGGCAGGCTTGTGAAAGCGACGCGCGAGCGTCGTGACCGGACAGCTGGAGCCGCTCGCCGCCCTGTCGGCGGCACGCGCCGCCGGCCAGTGGCGGAGCACGGACGGCGTGAGTGGCAGCAACGCGCGGACGAGCCCGGCCCACCGGCGGAGCATGGCCTCCTGCCGCGCCCCCCAGGGGAAGTCGTAGCCAGCCCGGATCGGCGGCGGCAAGAGCCCGATGGTCGTCAGGCGCATGAGCCCGATCGCCGGCCCCGCGAGCCGAGGCGCCTCCGGATAGAGGATCGCCCGCGCCAGCGTCCGCGCGGTCTCGGTCACACTGATCTCCCCGCTCGCGAGCATCGTGTCCATGTACCGCTCGAGCTCGCCGGCGCTCCGCGGCAGCCGCCCTTCCGGGATGCCGAAGTGCCGCTCGATCGCGCTGGCCTCGAGGCAGTAGCGGTCCTTGTCTTCGGGACGCAGCGCGCCCACGAACCGCTCGTAGACCCGGAGGTTCATGTCGACCAGCGTCGCGTGCACCCAGGCGAGGAGCGCAGGGTCGTGAGCCGAGTAGGCTGTCCCGGCAGGAAAAACGCCCGCGGGCTCGTCGAGCTCGCCGTGTACACGGTCGTGGATCGCGTTGATGCGCGCCACCCCGAGGCTGGCCTCCCGCTCGGTGCCGAAGGATAGCCGCAGCATCGCCTCGAGGGTCCGGTGAAAGCGCCGCGTCCGGCCCCAGCGCTCCGCGCGAAAGACGCTGTGATCGGCGACGCCGCAGGCCACGAGGGGATGCGCGAGCTGGAGCAGGATGGCCGGCCCCCACGCGCACAGCAGGACGACCTCCCGTTGCAGCGTCCAGGCGATCGTCCTGGCGCCGGGGCGCGCGTCCGACGAGGTCGATCGCGGGATCTCAGCGCCCGGCACGTCCATCGAAGCATCCTCCTGCCAGAGATCAGCGTATCACCAGGGATCGCGGGGAGCACGGAAGCCGGGGATCATGGCTTCACTTCCTGACCACGTACCAGTTGTTCTGGATGTCGTGAGCCAGCTGGTGAGTCTCGATCGACTGGAAGCCCGCCTGCTGGAGGTACCGGCGCGCCATCTCCTCGCCCCACATGGCGCCCACACCCTCGCCGCCCTGAGCGAGCGACACGGTCATGCAGTGCATGCACGAGATGGTGTAGAGGAAGGGGCCGAGCGGATGCCCGATGTTCCGATGGACATGGCTCGATCCTTTGATGTCCTGCATCAGGTAGACCCCATCGGGCGCCAGGGCGCGATGGATGCCCCTGAGCACCTCGAGCGGCTGCGCCTGGTCGTGAATCGCATCGAACGTGGTGATGAGATCGAAGGCCGCCGGCTCGGCGGTCTCGTCGAAGTCGCTCAAGTCCCGCACGACGAACGCGATGTTTCGCAGACTCTTCTCGGCCGCCTCGCTGCGGGCGGCCTGGATCGCCTCGGGGGACAGATCGAAGCCGGTGAACCGGCTCCTCGGATACAGCTCGGCCAGCCGATTCACGATGCGGCCACTACCGCACCCGATGTCCACCACGCGGATGCCGTTGGCGAGCCGGTCGGTCAGACCCGGCACCAGGGGCAGGACGTGCGACTCCAGCGACGACAGCACGGACTGGCCGCTGTCCTCTGCCATCACGGCGTGAAATCGAGGGTAGCGGTGGTAGGGCACGCCGCCGCCCTTCTTGAAACACTGGACGATGTCGTCTTCCACGCTCCCCAGCACCGCGATGTATTGCGCGAACACCGCCATGTTGTCGGCGGCGGCCGCGCGGGTGAGACAGGCGGCGTGCTCCGCCGGCAGGGAGAAGCGGGTGGTGGTCGGATCGACCTCGACCACCCCGGCCGTGACCATCGCGCCGAGCCACTCCCGTACGTAGCGCTCGCTCAACCCCGCCCGCGCGGAAATCTCCGCAGAGGTTGCCGGCGGTAGGCCGCTCATGACGTCGAAGAGGCCGATGCGGTGGCCGACCGATAGCATCAAGCAGAGGGCGCCCTGGTTCAGGGCGCCCAGGACCTGGCCCGCAAACGCCTCGGCCTTCGCCGTATCGAAGCCGGGACGCACGCTGGTTGCTGACATGGCATTCCCTCCAGGCCTAGGGCAGGCGCGGCCGCCCCGGGCGTTTACCCTGGGAGGCGTGAGGCCCGGCCTCACGGTGTGAGGGCCCCTCAGACCACCCAGTCGACGGACTTCTCCGCCGAGTAGACGCAGTAGGTGCCCGTCCGGACGCCGTGGTCGAGATGCCGACCCAGCGCCGGATGTGCCGCCGCGACCTTCCGGATGGCGTTCCGGATCCGCCACGTGACAGCGCTGCGCGCCCGCTCGGCGCCGCTGCCGAGCCGGCGCGACCGCCCGCCGAGGCCGAGCGCCCGGGAGAGAGCAGCCACGAGCTGGTCCAGTTGACCGCG
>OCZV010000689.1_pt1 | contig 12215 bp, 13 predicted proteins | sample 1539051 | NCBI WGS metagenome assembly OCZV01 (sample SAMEA3113581, study PRJEB22503) | soil metagenome
GCGCCTTCCTTATCCTGGCCGACTTCCTCGCCCGGACCGCGCTTGCCCCGGCGGAGGTTCCCATCGGTGTGATCACCGCCTTCTTCGGAGCCCCCTTCTTTCTTCTGGTACTCCGCCGATCGAGGAGGATGAGTTGACCGCGGTCGAGTTGGCTGACGTTTCCGTCGCCTACGATGGAATCCCGGCCCTGGCCCGACTTAGTCTTCGCATCCCCTCTGGCGCGTGGATCGGTCTGATCGGCCCGAACGGGGCGGGGAAGACCACACTTCTCCGGGGCGTGGCCGGCCTTGTGTCGTTTGCCGGAGAGATCAGGCTGGGTGGCATCCCCGTATCGTCGCTGAGCAGACGGAGGCTGTCCCAGCTGGTGGCCTCCCTTCCTCATCGCCCGGTGATCCCGGAATCGATGCCCGTGTCTGATTACGTGCTCCTCGGACGTACTCCGTACATCCCGTATCTTGGCTTTGAGAACCGCCGAGATCGCGAGGTGGTCGGCGGAGTCCTGGAGCGACTGGAGCTCCGAGAGCTCGCGGCGCGCCCTCTCGGGTCGCTTTCCGGCGGTGAGATCCAGCGGGCCGTCCTCGGGCGGGCCCTGGCCCAGCGCGCCCCCGTGCTCCTTCTGGACGAGCCCACTGCAGCTCTTGATGTCGGGCACCAACAGCAGGTCCTGGAACTGATCGACGAGCAGCGCACCGAGCACGGCCTCACCGTGGTCAGCGCCATGCACGACCTGACCCAGGCCGGTCAGTTCGCCGAGCGGCTCTTGCTTCTGTCCCGAGGACGGGCCGTAGCCGAGGGGCCGGCTCGCGACGTCCTGACGGAGAGCAACATCCGGGAGCACTATGGCGCGAGGGTCCGGGTCGTGGACGATCCCGCAGGAGGCGTTCTGGTCGTCCCGACGCGGCCTGTTCGACTTTCGAAGCATGTCGGGGAGGGCGCCCGCGCCAGAGGGGTCGATCACTGATGCCGCTCACTCTTCTCCTCGGCGGTGCGGGTTCCGGAAAGTCTCGGTTGGCCGTGAGTATGGCCGCCGATTGGGGCGGTCCAGTGGTTGTCATCGCCACGGCGGAGGGCCGGGATGAGGAGATGGCCGAGCGGATCCGCCGCCATCGAGAGCTGCGACCCCTGGAGTGGGCGACGGTGGAAGAACCCTTGGACCTTGAAGGAGCCCTTTCTTCGATTCCGGAGGGGGCTTTGGCGCTGGTTGACTGTCTCACGCTGTGGGTCTCGAACCTCATGGAGCAGGACGTCTCCGATCGGGACATCGAGGACAGGGCCCGGATGGCAGCGGTTTTGGCAGCATCCATGACCGCTCGGACTGTGGCAGTGACCAACGAGGTCGGGTCCGGTGTGGTGCCGACCAACGCGCTGGCCCGCCGGTACCGCGACCTCCTTGGTCGGGTCAACGCGATCTGGGCGGAGGCCGCCGACCAAGCGGCTCTGGTCGTGGCAGGCCGCGTTCTCCCACTTGGGCGCCCGGAGGCCGTCTCGGGACTAGAAGATGGATGAAGGAATCTCTGCTCTCCTGAGCGAGCTGCCCGAGCCTGATGAGGCGGCCGCGGCGGGGGTACGCGAGCGAGCCGCACGGATGTTGCGCCCTGCGGGAGCCCTGGCTCGGCTAGACGAAGTTGCCGTCTGGCTGGCTGGATGGCAGCGAACGATCCGCCCTCGGGTGGAGGCGCCGGCTGCCGTCGTATTCGTGGCCGATCACGGGGTGGCAACAGAAAGGGTGAGCGCCTATCCGCCCGGTGTGACGGCGGAAATGCTCCGGGCACTCCGCGACGGGGCAGCCACAGCCGCCGTCATGGCCCGGACCCTGGAGGCCAGCCTGTCGGTGGTGGACGTCGGCGTGGGAAGACCCTGTGGGAACATCCTGCGCGAGGATGCGCTGACCGAGGCCCGATTTCACGAGTGCTTCGATGTTGGTCGGCAGGCGGTGGCGGGCATCGATACAGACCTTCTAGTGCTCGGCGAGATGGGCATCGGCAACACCACCCCGGCCTCGGCCGTTTGTGTGGTCCTCTTTGGGGGCCCGGCGGAAAAGTGGACAGGGCGAGGCACCGGAATCGACGATGTCACGTACGCCCGGAAGGTATCAGTTGTGGAGCAGGCCAGTCGCCGCATCGGGGATCGGGCCGGGCCGCTTGATGTTCTCCGACAGATCGGAGGCTCGGAGCTTGTGGCCCTCGTCGGGGCCCTGGTAGAGGCCCGTCTGCGCTCCGTCCCCGTCGTTCTCGATGGCTTCGTCGTCACTGCCGCTTGTGCGGCGGTTGAGGCGTTCCAAGCGGGCGCGGTCGATCACTGTCTTGCAGGTCATTGCTCCGAGGAGCCGGGCCACCGCCTCCTTCTGCGGAACCTGGGCAAGGAACCGCTTCTCGACCTGCGCCTGCGCCTAGGGGAGGGGAGCGGGGCGCTGGCGGCCGTGCCGCTCGTGAAGCTGGCGGCAGCCTGCGCCACGCAGGTGGTGACCTTCGAAGAGTGGGGGCTGTCGCGGTGAAGGGGCTCCGGACAGCCGCGTCGTTCCTGACCAGGGTGCCTTTCGACCGGGGCACCGCTGAGCGGCCGGACTTGGCCGGGTCCCTCCCTTGGTTCCCTGTCATCGGAGGTCTGCTCGGTCTGGGCCTCGCGGGCGCCTACGCCGGGATTCTCCAGGTGCTTCCGGCGTTTCCTGCGGCCGCGATAACTCTGGGGATCAGTCTGCTCCTCACCGGCGCGCTTCATGAGGACGGCCTGGCCGATACCGCTGACGCTCTCGGCGGTGGACGGACCAGGGAAGAGGTCCTCAGCATCCTGAAGGATCCGGCCCACGGAACGTACGGCGTGCTCGCGATCGTCATGAGCTTGGCCCTTCGCATCTCGGCCCTGGCGACTCTCGACGGCTGGACAGCGCTGGCGGTCTTGCCAGGTGCTCACGCCCTCAGCCGCGGAGCGGTTGTGGGGCTTCTGGGGATCGTGAGCCCAGCGACCGACGAGGGCTTGGGGGCCTCGTTTGTGTCGGCGTTGACCCCGCGGGAGACGGCCGCGGCCCTCGGGACCGCGCTCCTCATCGGTGCGGCCTCCTTGGGAGGCTGGGTGACGGTTGCAGCCCCGGTCGCCGCCACCTGTTCGTTCGGGGTGGGGCTGCTGGCAGTGCGCAGAATCGGGGGCATCACCGGTGACCTGCTCGGAGCCGCTCAGCAGGCATCGGAGATCTTGGTGATCCTGATCGGTGCAGCTGTCGCCGCGAGTGGTTGGTCTTCCGTGGCGTGGTGGCGGTGAGCATCCGGCTCTGGCTGGCTCGCCACGGGGCCACGGATTGGAGCGAGTCCGGCCGACTTCTTGGTTGGACGGATGTTCCTCTGAACCGGGCCGGTCGAGATCAGGCGAGGCGGATCGGCGAGCTACTTTCCCACGTCAGCCTCACGAGCTGCTGGAGCTCCGACCTGCGCCGGGCTACCGAAACCGCTCGCCTGGCCGTGGGCGATGCGGTCGCTGATCTGCGCCTTCGCGAACTGGACTTCGGAGACCTCGAGGGAATGATGTGGAATGACTTCGCGGCGGACGTTCGGCAAGAGCTTCTAAGCTTCGATGGGTTCCGGGCGCCCGGGGGAGAGTCCGTCCCCGAGCTCAAATCCCGGGTGCTGGCGTTCATCGATTCACTCCCGGACGGCGACCATGCTCTTTTTACCCACGGTGGAGTCGTTCGGGTGGTGTTGCGGGAGGTTTCTCGGGACCGGCGGGTCGCCCCCGGAGATGTGGTGCGGGTGGGCTGGCGCCCATAACCATCACTGTTGAGCCCGGCTCTCCGATTGGGCCAGGCGGCGTTGCAGCTCGCGAAGCTGCTCGAGCGTATCCCCCTCGTGAGCCTCGATGGCGATCTCTTGCGGCGGAGGCTCTCCCGCGTCGCTGCCGTTCGCGTCCCCAGATTCAGGTTCCTGCTGTGCCTCCGGCTGCTCTCGTTGTGGAGACTTCGCCGCCGGCTGCACCTGCGCCTCGGCGGGGATGACGAACGACACCTTGGATCCCCCGCCGGGGAGCGGCTCGGCGGAGAGGATCCCTCCGTGCAGCGCGACGAGACTCCGAGCGAGGTTCAGTCCCAGGCCCAGGCCCGCGCGGTCCTTGGTGAGCACCTGCTCCCCCGGTGAGAAGGCTTCGCCGAACGCAGCGGCGACGACCCGGCGGTCCACCCCCTTGCCCTGGTCGTTGATCGAGACCACGATGCCTTCCACCGCCCGCTTAGCCTGAACGGTGACGACTCCACCCTCCTCGGAGTACCGACATGCGTTGTCCAGGATCTGAACGATCACTTCCCGGATTCGATCCGCGTCGGCCCGTGCTGGGATGCCCACGGGCAGACGTACGTCCACGTTCACCCTCGGATAGCGTGCCGCGGTTTCGTCCGCTGCTTCTCGCACCAGGTTGACCACGTCGCACGCGTCGACGTTCAGCTCGAACTCGCCTCGCTCCATCTCCGCCAGCGTGAGGAGGTTTTCGACCATGCGCGTCAGCTTCGTGGCCGCCTCCTCCAGCTTCACGAGCATCCCGGCGAGATCATCGGAGGCTCCCCCGAACCTCCCCACGACCTGGGCGACGCCCTTGATGATCGTGAGCGGGGTACGGAGCTCATGGGAGACGTTCGAGAGGAACTCGGCCTTCGTGGACGCGAGTTCTTCGGCCTGCCGAGCCGTCTCGGCAAGGGCGCGAGCCCACTCCCGCTCCCGCGAAGCGGCCTGGGCGAACGGTTCCAGTAGGCCGCGGGCAACGGCGGGGGAGAGGACGCATCCTCCGCGGACCACTCCATCGAGGGCCCACCGGAGGGTCTCAGGATCCGGGTTCGAAGAGAGGATCCCGTCGGCGCCACTCCGAAGAAGGTCGGCGGGGGACACCGTCGCGGCTTCCGGCTCGAGGATGCACACCACCCGGATCTCGCCCGAGACCGAACGGACGCGGCGAAGGAGCTCCGGGCCGGGTGGCCCTTCCACGCCGAGCTGGAAGAAGATGGCGTCCGGCTTGCTCCGCTGGGCCAGCTCGATGACCCGGTACGCGTCGGTGGCTCGCTCGACGACATGGCCTGCCGCCTCCAACACCGACGCGAACCGGAAGTTCCCGGGATGATCGCAAACGACGATTGCTCGTGGGTCCATCTCTCACATGACTATCGGTCGCCCAAGGGGGGGACTGGACGGCCTATTCGACGAGGCCCTGGCGGATGGCGATGGCCACGGCCTGGGCCCGGTCGTTGGCTCCGAGCTTCTCGAAGATCCGTTCGAGGTGGGTCTTCACGGTGTGCGGGGAGATACCGAGCTTGTCGGCGACCTCCTTGGTCGTGGCCCCGTAGGCCACCCGCTGGAGGATCTCGATCTCCCGGCGCGACAGCGGAGCCTCCGGCTTCCTGTCGACCAGCCGAACCTCCTCGATGAAGGCCTGGGTCAGGGTGGGGTGGATGACGGCCTTTCCCTCGAGGGCCAGGCGGGCCGCGCTCACCAGCTCGTCCACACCAACATCCTTGAGGAGATAGCCGGACACACCAGCCTGGATGGCCTCGGCGATGCTGGCTCGGGATTCATCCACCGTGAAAAGGATCACCCGGGTGTCGGGGTTCCCCTGGCGGATGGCTCTGGTGGCCTCGATGCCGTTCATCCCGGGCATCCGAACGTCCATGAACACCACGTCGGGCTCGACTTCATTGACGACCTTGACCGCTTCTTCCCCGGAAGAGGCCTCCCCGACGATCTCCACGTCCTCGGCCGTTCCCAGAGCGGCCCGGAGCCCATCTCTGGTTACCGGGTGGTCGTCCACGATCATTACCCGCATCGGTCCCCTTCCCGTCCCCGGGGCGAACGACGGACTACGCCGCTAACGGTAGGATAAGCCCTAGAGGAGAAGAGTATGGACCAAGAACGCCAAGATTTCGATTCCTCGGTTTCCACCCTCCCCGGAGAGGGAGGAAGCGAGGAGCTTCGACGGAACATCGTGGAGGCTCTCCGGAACGTCCACGACCCGGAGCTGGGGATCAACATCGTCGACCTCGGGCTCGTCTACGACGTCTCGATCCATGAGGGGAAGGTCCACGTCCAGTACACGCTCACGACCATGGGATGCCCCATCGGTCCCCTCATCGAGGAGCAGATGCGCCAGCTCGTGGACTCGATCGATGGCGTCGACGGCTTCGAGGCCGAGATGGTGCTGCGCCCGCCGTGGACGCCGGAGATGATGTCCGAAGAGGCCAAAGCCGCCCTCGGCTTCTTCTGAGTCACGGCTTCCGTCGTGGTTGCCTTTCGATCGGTCGAGAAGATAATTCCTACTGCCCAAGCGGTGAGGGAGGTGCGAACCGGTGGCCGAGTACACCAATCCTGACGCGCTGGTCGATACCGACTGGCTCGAGGAGCATGTCGACGACCCCGGCGTGAGGATCGTCGAGGTCGACGAGGACACCACCGCGTACGAGAAAGGGCACATCAGGAAGGCGCTGGCGTGGAACTGGTCCGAGGACCTCCACCACGCGCTGAATCGCGACTTCATCGACGCCAGAGGCCTCTCGGCGCTCCTCCAACGAGCCGGAGTGGGCCTCGAGACGACCGTGGTCCTGTATGGAGGCAACAACAACTGGTTCGCGGCCTACGCGTACTGGCTCCTCAAGTACCTCGGTTTCGACAACGTCAAGCTGCTGAACGGCGGGCGGAAGAAATGGGAGCTGGAGAGCCGAGAGCTGATTCAGGACGTGGCCTCCTTCCCCAAGACCTCGTTCGAGGTCACGGGCGGGCCTCGAAAGGAGCTCCGGGCCCTTCGGGACGAGGTGCTGTCTGCGGTGGGGAATGCGGCATTCGTGGATGTTCGCTCTCCGGAGGAATACCGGGGGGAGAAGCTTGCCCCCGATCACCTTCCGCAGGAACAGGCCCAGGTTCCGGGGCACATCCCCGGGGCCAGGAACGTCACGTGGATGAAGGCCGCCAACGAGGACGGGACGTTCAAGTCGGCGGAGGAGCTTCGGGCCCTGTACGAGGGAGAGGCGATCGACGGCTCGACAGACACCATCGCGTACTGCCGGATCGGCGAGCGCTCCTCGCACACGTGGTTCGTCCTCACGGAGCTGCTTGGGTACCCCAACGTGAAGAACTACGACGGATCGTGGACGGAGTACGGGTCTCTGGTCGGAGTGCCGGTGGAGAAGAGCTGAACGGCGTCCCTCCGACAAGGTGGTGAGAGCCTTCATCCATGCCCCCGGTGCCCTGGATCAGGCCTGGGGCGCAGACGCCGGTACCAGCTGCCAGCATGGGTTAAATCCGACCTCCGGGGTAGAAATTAGCCCGTGGGGCGGATAAACTGGATGACGAGAGAGGCGAGAGGGAAATGGCCGTACCCAAACCAGATCTGAAGGAACTCGAACAGGGCTACCGCTTCGGGTGGAAGGACCCTCAGCATTCGGTATTCACGCCGAAGAGGGGGCTCTCCGAGGAGGTCGTCGAGGAGATCTCCTCGATGAAGAGCGAGCCGGATTGGATGCGGAAGTTCCGGCTGAAGGCCCTGAAGCACTTCCGCGGCCGTCCCATGCCCTGGTGGGGGGCGGACCTTTCCGACATCGACTTTGAGAACATCTACTACTTCATCCGCTCCACGGAGAAGCAGGCGGGGTCATGGGAGGAGCTGCCCCAGGACATCAAGGCGACGTGGGACAAGCTCGGCATCCCCGAAGCCGAGAAGAAGTTCCTCGGCGGCGTCTCAGCCCAATACGAGAGCGAGGTCGTTTACCACAAGATCAAGGAGGAGCTCGACTCGATCGGGGTCATCTTCACCGACATGGATTCAGGACTCCGAGAGCATCCCGAAATCGTCAAGGAGTACTTCGGGACGATCGTTCCTCCCAACGACAACAAGTTCGCCGCGCTCAACTCGGCGGTGTGGTCGGGCGGTTCGTTCGTGTACGTGCCCGAGGGCGTGAACGTGGACATCCCGCTCCAGGCTTACTTCCGGATCAACGCCGAGAACATGGGGCAGTTCGAGCGGACCCTGATCATCGCGGAGCCGGGTTCGTACGTCCACTACGTGGAGGGCTGCTCGGCGCCGATCTACACCAGCGACAGCCTCCACTCCGCGGTGGTGGAGATCATCGCCAAGCCGGGTGCTCGGGTCCGGTACACCACCATCCAGAACTGGTCCACGAACGTGTACAACCTTGTGACGAAGCGAGCCGCCGCCCACGAGGACTCCGTGGTCGAGTGGATCGACGGGAACATCGGCTCGAAGGTAACGATGAAGTACCCCTCGATCTATCTCCTCGGCAAGGGCGCCCGGGGCGAGGTGCTCTCGGTCGCCTACGCCGGCGAGGGGATGCACACGGATGCCGGGGGGAAGGCGATCCACGTGGCCCCGCACACCACTTCGATCATCACCTCGAAGTCCGTATCGAAGGACGGCGGCCGGACTGGATATCGCGGGCTGGTTCGGGTGGAGCCGGATGCGCACCACGCCAAGTCCAACGTGCGATGCGACGCGCTGATCCTGGACGAGGAGTCGCGCTCCGACACGTACCCGTACATCGAGGTCGAGGAAGACACTGCTTCGCTCGGCCACGAGGCCACCGTCTCCAAGGTGGGAGAGGACCAGCTCTTCTACCTCATGAGCCGGGGGCTGTCCGAGACCGACGCCATGGCCATGATCGTGAACGGGTTCATCGAACCCATCACCCGCGAGCTCCCGATGGAGTATGCGGTCGAGCTGAACCGCCTGATCGAGCTGAACATGGAGGGCGCGGTCGGCTAAGGAATGCGCTTGGGCAATAGCCCGGCGAGTCGAACCGAACAGGGGCAGGCGCCGGGCGCTCTGCCCCTGATTTGCGAGGAACGATGAGTGAGACCCTGATCGACATCGGGCTGACGAAGGAGGCCCTTCCGTCTCCAGGGGGAGAAGCGGCATGGGCCCGGGTTCTCCGAGAGGAGGCGTTGGGACTGTTCCGCGCGCTTCCGATTCCGTCGCAGGAGACCGAGGAGTGGCGGTACACGGACCTCTCTGGTTTGGAGCTCGACACCTTCGTCCCCTTCGCCTCCGGACGGGTGTCGGACAACCTCGACGGGGTTGCCGAGCGAGTCCAGGCGGCCGCGGGAGAGATCGGTGAGCGAGCGGGCCTGCTCGTTCAGCACAACTCGCAAACGGCCACCGTTCATCTTGCTCCGGAGGAAGCCGAGCATGGAGTGATCTTCCTTGGGCTCGATCGGGCGCTGTCGGAGCACCCGGATTTGCTGGAGAAGCGGCTCCACCGCCTGGTTCCCGCGGAGCGGACGAAGTTCCTGGCGCTGCACGCCGCATTTCGCACGGGCGGTGTCTTCGTCTACGTCCCCCCCGGCGTGAGGGTTGAGCTCCCCCTCCAGTCGCTCACGTACGTGGACACGGAGGGGCTTGCGGTCTTTCCCCACACGGTCATCGTGGCCGAGCAGGGTTCGGACGTTACGGTCATCGAGCGGTTCGTCTCCCGTCCGCTCGACCGAGCCCTCTCCGACGCGGTGACCGAGATCTTCGTCGGCCCGGGAGCGCGAGTTCGGTACGTGACGCTCCAGGACTGGGGCGACGGGATGACCCACCTCTCCGTTCAGCGAGCGATGCTCGATCGGGACGCGGAGCTCAGGTCGCTGGCCGTCGCGTTCGGAGGTTCGCTGTCCCGCACCGAGGTCGAGAGCGTCCTCGCCGCGCCGGGAGGCCACAGTGAGATGCTCGGGGTGTACTTCACCGATGGTTCCCAGCACTTCGATCACCGGTCCCTCCAGGATCACGCGGCCCCGCACTGCGGGAGCGAGGTCCTGTACAAGGGCGCGCTGAAGGGGCATTCACGAGCGGTGTACTCGGGGTGGGTGCATGTTCGGAAGGATGCCCAGAAGACCGATGCGTTCCAGACGAACCGGAACATCGTCCTGTCGGAACGGGCGAAGGCAGACTCGATCCCCAACCTGGAGATCGAGGCGAACGACGTCCGGTGCGGTCACGCGGCGAGCGTCGGACCGGTGGATGAAGACGTCCGCTTCTACATGCAGTCCCGAGGAATCCCAGCGGACGAGGCCGAGCGGCTGATCGTCACCGGTTTCTTCCAGGAGGTGCTGGACCGCGTGGGACTCGACGAGGTCCGGGAAGGGCTGGAGCGGGCCATCGAGGCCGAGCTGGAGAGGTCGGATTGACGATGCCGCTGGTGACCATCGCAATGGCCGGAGATATCCCCGAGGGGGAAGCCCGGCGGTTCGAGGTGGACGGCCACGAGATCGCCGTTGCCAATCTGGGCGACGGGGAGTTCCGGGCGCTTGGCGACGTCTGCTCTCATGCGCAGGCCTTCCTTCACGAAGGAGAGGTGGACGGAGAGGAACGCACCATCGAATGCCCCAGGCACGGGTCGGTCTTCGACCTGGACTCGGGGCGGCCAGTGAGCCTCCCGGCGACCTTTCCCGTCCCGACGTACCGGATCAAAGTGGAAGGCGAGGAGATCAAGGTGGAGCTGAACGATGAGTGAGCGGAACGGATCGATGACGCTAGAAATCAAGGACCTCCGGGTTGCCGTGGAGGGCAAGGAGATCCTCGCGGGCGTGGACCTCTCGGTGCGGCAGGGAGAGGTGCATGCGTTGATGGGGCCGAACGGCTCCGGGAAATCGACGCTCGCCAATGCGGTGATGGGTCGCCCCGGCTACCAGGTTACTGGTGGAGACATCGTCTTCAACGGCGAGAGCGTCGTCGGCGTCGCGCCGGACAAGCGAGCGCAGCGGGGACTCTTCCTGGCGTTCCAGTACCCGGTGGAGGTTCCCGGCGTCTCGATGGTGAACTTCCTGCGCTCCGCGTACAACGCCACCAAGGCGGAGGAAGAGCAGCTGTCGGCGCTCGCGTTCCGGAAGCGCCTCACGGAGAAGATGAGCGCCGTCGGCGTGGACGACGAGATGGTCCGCCGATACGTGAACCAGGGCTTCTCCGGCGGGGAGAAGAAGCGCATGGAGACGCTGCAGCTCGCCGTGCTCGAGCCGGAGATCGCCATCCTCGACGAGACCGACTCGGGACTCGACATCGACGCGCTGAGGGCCGTGGCCACAGGGATCGACAAGTTGATCGGGCCCGACCTCGGGGTCCTGCTCATCACCCACTACCAGCGGATCCTCAACTACATCACCCCCGATCACGTCCATGTACTCATGGGCGGACGGATCGTGAAATCGGGCGGAGCGGAGCTGGCGAAGGAGCTCGAAGAGAAAGGGTACGAAGGGCTCCGGGCCGAGCTCGGGATCACCGCGACCACCGACGAAGCATCGCCCGGAGGGGCAGGGACGGAAGCGTAGGATGTCGACGAGGGCACGAGGCGACATGGACCCAAAGGTCGTACGCAAGGACTTCCCCATCCTGGAGCGCACCATGGCGGGGAAGCCTCTCGTCTACCTCGACAGCGCCGTGACCTCGCAGAAGCCTCGCCAGGTGATCGAGGCGCTCAACGACTTCTACGAGAAGCACAACGCCAACGTTCACCGGGGCATCTACCCACTCGGGGAGGAGGCAACGGCCGCGTACGAGGGCGCCCGAGAGAAGGTCGCCGCGTTCGTCGGCGCACCCGATCCAAGCAGCATCGTGTTCACGCGAGGGACAACCGAATCCGTCAACCTCGTTGCCCACGGGTGGGGGAGAAAGTTCCTCAAGGAAGGCGATGAGATCGTCCTCACCGAGATGGAGCACCACTCGAACATCGTCCCGTGGCAGCTCTGCGCTCAGGACACCGGCGCTGTCCTGAGGTATGCGCCGATCACCGACGACGGCGTTCTCGAGCTGGACGCGATCCGCTCCACGGTAAACGACAGGACCAGGATCCTCGGGGTGACGGGGCAGTCCAACGTGCTTGGAACCCTGACCCCTCTCCGGGAGATCGCAGAGATCGCGCACGATGCCGGAGCGAAGGTTCTCGTGGACGGAGCCCAGTTCGTCTCGCATAACCCGGTGAACGTGAGCGAGCTCGACGTCGATTTCCTCACGTTCTCAGGACACAAGATGCTCGGCCCAACTGCATCGGGTGGCCTGTACGGGAGACGCGAGCTCCTGGAAGAGATGGATCCTTTCCTCGGAGGCGGTGAGATGATCCAGGAGGTGTTCCCGGACCGCTCCACCTACAAGGATCCTCCGTGGAGGTTCGAAGCCGGAACTCCCGCGATCGCCCAGGCCGTCGGGCTGGGAGCGGCGGTGGACTACCTCGAGGATCTGGGGATGAAGAACGTCAGGGAGCACGAACGCGA
>OCZV010000690.1_pt1 | contig 12190 bp, 11 predicted proteins | sample 1539051 | NCBI WGS metagenome assembly OCZV01 (sample SAMEA3113581, study PRJEB22503) | soil metagenome
GGACCATCCTCGTTCAGGAGCACGGTTCCGCCCGGCGTAACCGCCACGTTGTCGGGAAGTTCGAGGACCTCGGGACTAGGCGATTCGAACAGAAGTGTGATCGTCTCGGTCGCCGTGTCATAGACCCAAACCTGGCCGTGCCCGTCGCCGAACCCAGACGGTGCGGGGAACCCGGGCGCAGTGGCTCCACCCTGCGTCGACACCAAGTAGACCTTTCCGGCGTTGAAGAAGATTCCCTCCAGCCGGCTGAAGATGGCGGCGCCTTTAGCCCGCCCCTGGTCTCCGACAAACGTGAGCGCGACGTCTTGGTCCGTGAGCGTGTCGAACGTCCCGTCGCCGCTCGGCGCGCCGGGGTATGGCTCGTCGATGGTCACCCACTCGACGGGGTAAGTGGCGCCCGGTGGCTGACCCGCCGCCAGATCGGCGTTTGGCACGCCGGCCACCGCCAGCATCTCGAGAACGCCTCCGTCCACAAATCCGCCGGCGCTCCGCGGGTGCACCGGTGGCTTGTAGCGGTAGAACCCCGATGGGAAACCGAAGTTGTCCTCTGTCTCGTAGAGGAAGCCCGAGACGGGATCGACGTCAACTGCTTCGTGGGGGAAGCGTCCGGCGCTGAGGATCGGCGTACCGGGCGTGTACTCGTTTATGTTCCTGCTCGCAGGTACTTCGAAGATGAAGCCGTGCGGCTTGTGAAGCGGATCGTTCGGGACACCGGTGAAGTCGGCGGTGACGTCCGGGCCGTTCACCGTCTCCTCCGCTGTTACCCACGTGTTCCACGGTGTTGCGCCGCCTGCACAGTTCATCTGTGTTCCGTTAATGGAGACCCAGCTCGACACATGCTCCGCATGAGGTGAAACCTCGAGCGTCGTCGTCCCTCCCTGCGCCATCGGATCGTACGCGCGTGATGGGTCGCCCAGAGCCGCCCCCGGGTTGTTGATCTCCTGGTTGCGAACAAGTCGCACGCGTCCGCGGCCCAGGTGGAACCCAGCCATGCCGTCGTGACGCCCCGGCGTCACTACGCCGTCATCCATCACGGTTCCCGTAGGCGTAAATGAGCGATACTGAAAACCCTTTGGCAGATGCAGCCTTACAACGCCATCGCTGTGGTCCGGGACCGGACCCAACGGTCCGTACCCTCCGTTGTTGGCGGCCACACCCGAGCTTCCGGCCGCCAGCGCAGCGCGCGCTGCGATTGCTTGCATCGGCCCCGCGAGGGCGAGCACCCCTCCTCCGACAGCCGCCCCGCGCTTGAGAAAACTCCGTCGATCGACTACGGACATCCGTCGCCTCCCCCCGATCGTCCCCTCCTTGTGACGCGGGTCATCCTAGTCCTCTGTCCAGGGTCTTGACAGCGGGCGCTCCGGGCAAAACGACCATTTACCACCGAAAGAAATCGCCTTCGGGAACCGTTTCGGTCTCGCCGGTGTACCAGGCGCGTAATCATCAGTCCGTGGAGGGCCGACCAGCGGACGACCAAGTCAACGACGGAGAACTTGTCGAGCGAGCGCGGAATGGCGATGTCGAAGCGTACGAGCAGCTCGTTCAGCGGTACCAGGGCCTGGCCTCCCGGGTCGCCTATCTCGTCGCGCGCGATACGGCGGATGCCGAGGACGCCGCACAGGAGGCCTTCGTGAAGGCCTACTACGCGCTCGACCGATTCCGCGAAGGGGCGTCGTTCAAGCCGTGGCTGCTGCGCATCGTTACCAACGAGGCCTTGAACCGGCGAAGGTCTGCCGGACGTCGCGCCGGGCTTGCCCTGCGTGCGGCGGAGGAGCCTGTCTCGGGGGACGCGGCCCCGTCCCCCGAGGCGGCGGCGCTGGAGTTCGAAAAGAAGAGGACGCTGCTGGCCGCAATCGAGTCGCTGGCCGAACCAGACCGCCTCGTCGTGACCTATCGCTACTTTCTCGACCTGTCGGAGGCGGAGATGGCCGAGGCCCTGGGCGTGCCGCGCGGCACAGTCAAGTCGCGGCTGTCGCGTGCCCTCGTGAAGCTGCGCGCCGCGATGCCTGCGGAGGTCGCCAATGAATGAGCGTGACTTTGCGCTCGAGAGCGAGTTGCGGTCGCTGGCGCTGGCGATCGATTATCCGCCCGAGCGGGATATCGCCGCCGCCGTGAGGGAACGCATTGCCGCCCGTCCGACATTCCGTCCCGGACCTGCGGCGCGCGCTGCTTGGTGGCTCCGGCGCATCGCAGCCTCTTTGAGGCAACCGGCGTTCGCGGCGACGATGGTTGTTGTTGCAGCCAGTCTGTTTTTGATGGTGTCGCCGTCGGCGCGTGTGGCCGTTGCGGACTGGCTGGGATTCGACGACGTGCGTGTGACGTTCGACGAGCCGCCGGTTCGCCCGCAGCCTCCGGTGGGAGACGACCTTCGTTTGGGAGCGAAAGTAACGCTCGCGCAAGCGCGTTCACTCGTCGACTTCGATGTCCTCGTCCCTGCCGAACTCGGCGCGCCGGACGAGGTCTACTACCAGGAATTCGTGTCCGATGGGCAGATCTCGCTCGTCTATCGGGAGCGGGACGATCTGCCTGGGGCGCGGGGCACGCGAGTGGGTGCGATCGTCACCCAATTCGAGGCCGACTTCCTCGACCAGGAGTTCTATCAGAAGTTTCCGCCGCGCAGGGCAGCCGTTCAGGAGGTCGAGGTGGCCGGCGTTCGAGGTGTATGGATCGACCGGCCCCACGCAATCATCTTCCGCGGCGCCGACGGCACCGTCGACACCGAGGATGCGCGCCTGTCCGGCCCCAGCCTCATCTGGGAGAAGGACGGAATCGTCTACCGCCTCGAGTCCACCCTGCCCCTAAACCGAGCCGTGACCGTGGCGGAATCCCTCGAATAACCGGGACTCGCCTTTCTGTCCGCTGAGATTCGCGGAATCCGCGGTTGGCATGCAGACAGAAAGAACTTGGGAACCTTTTCGAGGCGTCCGGTGTATTGGGTGCAGGCCTAATTTGGAGAGGAGTCGGGATGGACCGCCGCAGGGTGTCGTTGTTTCTGGTTCTTGCGGTTTGCGGGCTGATGCTGGTTGCTCTGCCGGCGGCGCTGGCGGGAGGCGGAGGTGGCTGTCACAAGAGAGGCGACACACAAGACGACACCACCGTCGTGGATATGAAAGCCAACTGCTTCGGCCCCACCGTCACCAACATCGATGTGGGCGACACCGTCAAGTGGACCAACAGCGATACGGTCACACATGCGATCGCCGGCGCCACCGGTGATTGGGGGACGAAGGACCTGGCCGGGAAGCAGTCGGTGGCGGTCAAGTTCGACAAACCGGGCGTCTACGCGTACTGGTGCCCGTACCACATGGGCATGATCGGAGCGGTGATGGTCGGTGACGGACGTCCCGACTCCAAGGCTGCCGGGAGCGCTCCGGTTGCGGTTGCTGTGGAGGAAGAACCGCCGTCCGGAGGCGCTCCGGCCACGGGCGAGCAGACATCGGCACGAGCCGACGCCGAGGGCATCGCCCCCGTTGCTGCGGTTGCCATCGCTCTTATCGCGGGTGTCGCCGGCTACGGCTTCGCCCTCGTCGTGCGCCGGCGCGACCTGGCCGTACCCGCCAAGCAGGCCAGCTAGAGGGACACAATCCGCCCAAAGAAAACCGAGATGGAGCGAGAGCCCAACATTTCACGCTTTCGCGCCATTTCGGCGTCTGGACGCCCTGCGCCGGGCCGTCGCATCATTTCTCACCAAGATAGAGCCGATTCGATCGAGCGGATGTCGTATTGGGCCCTTTCCCGATCGTCTTTGTAGTAGAGGAACACAGGGAAGGAGGCGCTATGAGCCTGCAGGAGGCCACGAAGCTCGATGAAGCGGGAGGTGTTTCTGTGTCAGTCGTCAAGCCGATCCCCGATACATATCCGCGTATCACCCCGCACCTAACGATCGACGGAGCCGCAAACGCAATCGAGTTCTATCAACACGTTTTTGGCGCTCGCGAGCGCACGCGCATGGGTACGCCGGACGGTTTGGTGGCCCATGCCGAGATCGAGCTCGGCGGTTCGGTACTCATGATCGGTGAGGCAAATCTGCCAATTGAGACCGATCCCAGTCCAAAGTCACTTGGGGGGTCACCTGTATCTCTCTTCGTGTACGTGGAGGACGTCGACGATGTTTTTCGGCGGGCTGTTGACGGGGGAGCGAAGCCCGTCTCCGAACCCGAAGACCACTTCTACGGCGACCGCGTTGCGACAATCGATGATCCATTTGGCCATCGTTGGAATATCGCGACCCACATCGAAGACGTTCCGCCGGACGAAATGGAGCGGCGCGCCGCTCGGGCGATGGCCGGACCCTAGGAGAGGGAGCCCCGGGGGTGCATTTGGAGGAGACGGTGTCGTAGATGCCGTGATAAGGAGAAGGGACCGCCCCCTGCACCCGATGAGCTGTGGACTGCTTCCAGAGAGGTGATTGCGTGAAGTACGTGCTCTTGTTCGTGGATACCGAGCAGTACACGAACGACCTCCAGGCAATGGGTCCGGCCGAGCGCGAACGTGCCTACGAAAGGGTGAGTCAGTGGTGGGCGGAGAACTCGGCCGTGATCCGGGGCGGAAGCAAATTGCATCCACCAGAGACCGCAACCACGGTGAGGATGGAGGGCGGAGATCCTGTCATCACGGACGGCCCATTCGTGGAGGGGAAAGAGGTCGTTAGCGGCTACGTCGAGATCGATGTCGCCAACTTGGATGAAGCCCTAAGACTGGTGAAGACATGGCCGGGGTGTCCGGTCGTCGAGATCCGCCCATTGGAGTCATGAAAGCCTTTGGATGACACATCGCTGCTCGAGTTGTCCCGCATCGTTCGTGAGGAAACGGGACGGTTGGCCGCATCCTTGGTGGGTCTGATAGGGGACTTCTCCACCGCTGAGGACCTTGTGCAGGATGCCGTCGTTGCGGCTCTGCAGCGCTGGCCGGTCGAGGGGGTTCCAGATCGACCCGACGCATGGTTGTTCACCGTTGCCAGGCGACGCGGCCTCGACGTCCTACGCCGTGAAAGCAACTACCGCGCAAAGCTGGCGCAGCTGCAATGGCCGGTTCAGCCGGCCCCGGATGAGCGCCTGCGCCTTATCTTCACGTGTTGTCACCCTGCATTGTCTCGTCATGCACAAATCGCGCTCACCCTCCGAGTTGTGTGCGGCTTCACGACCGCCCAGATCGCCCGCGCCTTCGTAACGCCGGAAGCGACGATCGCGCAACGCATCACTCGTGCGAAACGAAAGATCGGCGACGCTGGGATTCCGTACCGGATCCCCGGAGACGAGGAATTGCATTCACGACTGAGCGAGGTTCTGACGGTGGTCTATCTGCTGCTCAACGAGGGCTACCTTTCCACCGCCGATGTGGCGCAGTCGCGCGATCTAGTCGATGACGCCGAATGGCTCGCGAGCCTGCTACACGAGCTCATGCCCACAGAAGCGGAAGCCGCAGGTCTGCTGGCGTTGATCCGCCTCCACCGAGCTCGAGCGGCGGCGCGCTTCGATAGTGAGGGCAGGTTGGTGCTGCTTCGCGACCAGGACAGGGCACTGTGGGATCGGGAAGCCATCACAAACGCAACTCAACTGCTGACCCGAGCCGCCAGACAACGGCGGCCTGGTCCCTACCAACTCCAGGCCGCGATCGTCGCATGCCACGCCGAAGCGGGACGTTGGGAGGACACGGACTGGGAGCAGATCGTGCTGCTCTATGACATGCTGCTTCATCTCGCGCCGTCGCCGGTGACGCGGCTTCACCGGGCCATAGCGCTCCGCTACGCCGCCGGGCCGCAAGAAGCGATGTCCGAACTGGACGGCCTCGCCGGATCTTTGGACCGCTACCACCTTTATCACGCGACGCGGGCCGAGCTGTTGCATGAATTGGGTAATGACGATGAGGCCCGTGTTGCCACCGGACGCGCCCTAGAGCTCACCAACAATCCTGCCGAACGAGCCGTGTTGGAGGATCGTTTGGGTGCGAACTGATGTAGCCGTGCCTCGGCCAGTGATGTTTGCGAGGTTCTGCGGCGCGAAAAACAAGGCTGGCAAGGCCGCAGGGAGGGTGCGTACCAGGAGCGTACGTGCCCGACCGAGAACGCAGCCAGGCGCAGCTTTTTCGCCCGCAGAGCCCTACCGACATTGCTGGTCGAGGCACTAGAGGGACACGGCGCGCGCAAGGGACTCGACGCTCGCCAGGTTGTGTCCCGGCATGAAGACGTCGACGTGGGGGAGGGCAGCGGCCATCCCCCGCGCGAGCGGCTGGTAGCGGATGTCACCCGCAAGCGGATTCACCCAGATCACCTTGTGAGCCAAGCGTCCGAGGCGCGCCATCTGGGCGGCCAGCAGTTCCGGATCCCCGCGCTCAAGACCGTCGGAGCACATAACTACGACCGATCCGCGGAGCTGGGCCGTCTGGCTGTAGCGGTCGAGCAATTGCTTCAGCGAGTCGCCGATGCGCGTGCCTCCGTCCCAGTCGACGAGCGTTCCGGTGACCTCAGAGAGCGCAACGTCGGGATCCCTCGTACGCAGCAATCGAGTGATGCGCGTCAACCGGGTGCCGAAGCAGAAGACCTCCACGGCGCGCCCGGCGTTCATCGCGGCATACCCAAACTGAAGGAGCGCGTGTGAGAAGGCGGACATCGACGCGGAGATGTCGAGGATGAGTACGAGCGGACGAATGCGCGTTCTCCGGTCCTTCCACGCGCGCCGGAGCGGCTCGCCTTGCGTTCGCAGCGAGTACCTGAGCGTGCGCCGCATGTCGAGGTTGCCGGGCAGGGGAGCGCGAGCGAGGCGCCGCGCCCTTCTGAGCGGAAGGTCGAGCTGGATGGTCCTTATTGCGCTGGCTACCCGGCGAAGCTCGGCGTCGGTGAGTTTGTCGAATGACTTGTTTCGGAGGACCTCTGCGCTGCTGGCGACCATCGCGACGATCGCATCGCCTTCGGAGGACTCCGCATCCTCGGGGAGTCCCGTCTGCCGTTCAACCTGCGCGCCGTCCTCGGTTTCGTCGGCGGCGTCCATCTGCGGGACCTGCGTCTTGTCGGCGAACTCGAAGAGCTTCTCGAGGACGTCGCTGAGATCGCCGCGGTCGTAGTAGTCGCGAAACGCGCTGTCGTACCGCTCCAGGTCCTCCCGCCGCGCCACGAGCGTCGTTCGGCCCGCCCAGTACAGCCGCTCCCGGTTCAGCGGCGCGAGAACCGCCGCGGCCCGGCAGTAGTTGAGGATGCGGCCGGTGCCGACCGGAAGACCATCTGCGCGCAGCCGCCGCCCAAACCCGACAAGCACGTCCATGTGTCGTTCGCGCATTTACCTACCCTCGCGGCGCCGTCAGTCTTCGGCCAGCTCCTCGAGCCGAGCCCGCACGTAGGTCTGGTCTTCGTGGTCCTTGATCACCGCTCCGAGTGTGTCGGACGCCACCTCGCCGTCGACCTTCTCGGCGCCGAGGAAGGCGAGTGCGTTCGCCCAGTCGATCGTCTCGGCCACGCCGGGGCGTTTGGCGAGGTCGAAGCCGCGCATCCGCTCCACCGCGACGGCCACCGATCGGGCCAGCGCCTCGGTCACCTCGGGAGCGCGAGCGCGGATGATCTCGATCTCCCGGTCGAGAGACGGATGGTCGATCCAGTGGTACAGGCAGCGCCGTTTCAGCGCGTCGTGTAGCTCGCGCGTCCGGTTGGAGGTGATCACCACTGCGGGAGGCCGCTCCGCGGCGGCGCGCCCGATCTCCGGGATCGTGACCGAGAACTCGGAGAGGATCTCCAACAGAAACGCCTCGAACTCGTCGTCGGCGCGATCGAGTTCGTCGATGAGCAAGACGCACTTGGAGCCGGCCCGGATCGCCGCAAGCAACGGGCGCTCCACAAGAAACTCGAGCCCGAACAGATCAGTCGCAGAGACGGCTTCGGCCTCCGCGGCGCGCACTGCAATGAGCTGGCGCGCGTAGTCCCACTCGTAGAGGGCCTGCGCTGCGTCGATGCCCTCGTAACACTGAAGTCGGATGAGCTCGCGGCCGAGGAGATCGGCCAGCACCTTCGCCACCTCGGTCTTGCCGACACCGGCCTCTCCTTCGAGGAGGAGCGGCTTGTCGAGCGACAGCGCCAGGTAGATCGCGGTGGCCAGCCCGCGATGCGGTAGATAGTTGCGCAGTCGGAGCCCGTCTTCGAGCTCTTCGACCGATGTAAACGGGAGGGTGCTCACATGAGCACCCTCCCACATTTCGTGCGCTGTTCGGTCCTACTGCATCGCACTCCTGCTACCCGGACATCGCCTCCTCGAGGGCGCGCCGAGTAAGTACCTTTGCGAGATCGCGGCGATATTCGGCACTTCCGAACGGGTCGCTCGGAGGTGACGTCCCCTCGTCCGCATGCTGCGCCGCAGTTGCGATGTCCGCACCCGAAGCAAGCGCTTCCTCAACAGCGCGAGCACGCATGGGTGTCTCGCCCATCGTTGTGAGCGCGACGTGTGCACCTCCGTTGGATGCGACGGCAGCGACCCCGACGATGGCCCAGTCCTGTGCGCGGTGGTGGAACTTCTGGTACGACCACCCCGCGCTACCCATCTTCGGGACGCGGATCTCGGTCAACATCTCCTGTGACGAGAGGTCGACCTCGAAGAGCCCCTTGAAGAAGTCGGCGGCAGTGGCCGTGCGCTCGCCGCTCGTTCCCCGAATTGCGAACTCGGCGTCCAGCGCAAGCAACACCGAGGGCAGATCAGAAGCGGGGTCGCCGTGTGCGACCGAGCCGCCGATCGTGCCGAAGTGCCGCACTTGAGGGTCGCCGACCTCCCCGGCGGCGTGCGACACGATGGGGCAATTGCTCTCGAGCACGTCGCTTCGGCTAACGTCCTCGTGACACGTCAGCGCGCCGATAGCAATGCGGTCCCCGTCTTCGCGCACGTACGAGAGATCCGACAGCCGCCCGATGTCGATGAGCATGCTCGGCTGCGCGAGCCGGAGCTTCATCAGTGGCAGCAGCGAGTGACCACCCGCGAGGAGCTTCGAATCGTCACCGTTCTGTCCGAGCAGCTCGAGGGCGTGGTCGACAGATTCCGCACGCTCGTATTCAAACGATGCAGGGATCATCGGTTGCCTCCCTCCGTTCGCTCGGCGGATCCAACGCCGCTGCCCCCTGCCGGAGCCTCCGTCCCCTTGGCGCGCGCATTGTTGATCGCAGCCCATACACGTTCGGGCGTGACCGGCATGCCGATGCTCTCTACGCCCAGAGGACCGAGGGCATCTTCGACCGCGTTCACGACTGCCGGCGGCGCCGCGATCGTTCCGGCCTCCCCGATCCCTTTGACTCCGAGGGGGTTCGTGGAGGACGGAGTGACCGTCCTGTCGGTCGTGAAGTTGGGAAGCTCCGCCGCCGACGGTACGCGGTAGTTGGACATGGACGAGGTGAGCAGGTTCCCGCTCTCGTCGTAGACCGCTTCCTCGTACATCGCCTCAGCGATGCCCTGTGCAACACCTCCGTGCACCTGGCCGTCGATGATCACCGGATTGATCGGATTCCCACAGTCGTCGACCGCGACGTAGTCGAGGATCTTCGTCATTCCGGTCTCGGTATCGACCTCGACCACGCAGACGTGCGCGCCCGACGGGAACGTGAAGTTCGGGGGGTCGTATACGTGCGTCGCTTCGAGACCCGGTTCGGTTCCCTCCGGGAGGTTGTGCGCCGTCCACGCGGAGAAGGCAACCTCGGGGATCGTCTTCACCTTGTCCGGCGCTCCCTTCACTTGGAGCTTTCCGTCGATCCACTCGAGGTCGTCCTCCGACACCTCGAGCTCGTGTGCGGCAATCGTCTTGGCCTTGGCAATTATCTTCCCTGCCGCGTTGTGCAGGGCGACTCCGCCGACGGACACGCTCCGGGACCCGTACGTGTCCATGCCAAGCGGGGACACAGCCGTGTCTCCGTGTAGCACTTCGACGTCTTCAACCGGCACGCCGAGCGCATCCGCAGCGATCTGGGACCACGATGTCACGTGTCCCTGGCCATGGGGCGATGTGCCGGTTGCCACAACGACCTTCCCGGTCGGCAGGCAACGGATGGTTGCGGCGTCCCAGCCGCCGGCGCCGTAGCGCAGCGAGGCCAGCACCTGAGACGGTGCAAGTCCACACATCTCGATGTACGTCGACAGCCCGATGCCGATCTGTTTGACATCGCCGGCATTCCGGCGATCCTGCTGCTTCTTGCGCCAGCCCTCGTAGTCGGAGAGCTCTAGGGCGCGGTCGAGGGACGCCTCGTAGTTACCGGAGTCGAACGACAGGCCCGTCACTACCTCGGTCGCATCCTGGAACCGCGGCAGGAAGTTCATCCTTCGAAGTTCGGCCGGGTCCTTGCCGACGCGTTTGGCGAGCGCGTCCATGATCCGCTCGACGGCGTACGTCGCCTCCGGACGGCCCGCACCGCGATAGGCGTCGGTTGGTGTCTTGTTTGTGTAGACGCCGGTGCACTCGAAATGGTACGCGTCGGCGCTGTATACGCCGTGGTACAGGAACGCACCGAGGATCGGGATCCCCGGCGAGACGAGTTGCATGTAGGCGCCCATATTCGCCAGAAGCTTCGCCCTGACTGCGAGGATCTTCCCATCATCGGTCGCGGCGACCTCCATGTCCTGAATTACATCGCGACCGTGGATTGTTCCCAGATATCCCTCCGAGCGCTCCTCGATCCATTTGACGGGGCGACGGAGCTTGCGTGCCACTGCCACGCAAATAGCTTCTTCCGAGTACACGTTGAGCTTGGAGCCAAAACCTCCTCCGACATCCGGGGCAACGACCCGAAGCTTTGACTCGTTGATGCCGAGTACAAGGGACAGAGTCACCTTGAGGATGTGCGGTATCTGAGTGGCGGAGTACAACGTGTACTCACCCTGTGCCGGTGCCGGCTGGACCACGACCCCACGCGGCTCAATTGCATTTGGGATGAGACGCGGATGGTAATAGCGCTCCTTCACGACAACGGGCGCGTCGTTGAAGATCTGATCGACCTCTCCCACCGACAGTGTCCAGGTATAGCTGTTGTTCGTACCGAACTCGTCGTGCAGTACGGGCGCGCCGTCCTCGAGTGCCGCTTCAATTTCGAGTGCCGCGTCAAGCGGCTCGTAGTCGACGTCAACGGTTTCCATCGCGTCCTTGGTGGCGGCGCGCGATTCGGCCACAACAACGGCCACGGGATCACCGGCGAAGCGAGCTTTGTCCTGAGCGACCGGCCAGTGCTTGGGGATCTTGATGTCTTCGGTCACCGGCCACGCGGTGGGCAATCCGTCGGCCCAGTCATCCGCGAGATCGCTACCGCTGTATGCGGCAACCACTCCCGGCATTTCGAGCGCGCTGCTCACATCGACCGAGTTGATCTTGGCGTGAGCGAAGGGGCTCCTCACGACTCCCACCCACAACATCCCCGGGATGCTGATGTTGTCGATGAAGTTGGCCTGACCCGTGATGAGCTCAGGGTCTTCCTTGCGTGGAACTCCTCCGCCGACGTACTTCGTCGCGGCAGGTTCGGCGGTTTGTGTCATTACGAACCACCACCCGCGGCCGTTCCCGCCTTCACGGCCTTCACGATGTTGTGATAGCCCGTGCACCGGCACAGATTTCCTTCCAGCCCGAGCCGGATCTCATCGTCGGTCATGCCGCCGTTATCCGACGTCAGGCCCACTGCCGCCATGATCATGCCCGGAGTGCAGTATCCGCACTGGAGGGCGTGGTTCTCGTGGAAGGCCCGCTGCATAGGATGCAGGTCGCCGTTGCTCGCCAGGCCCTCGATCGTTGTGATCTCTCTGCCGTCCGCCTGAACCGCTAACAACGTGCACGACTTTGCGGACTTGCCGTCGACGAGGATTGTGCATGCTCCGCAGGTCGTGGTGTCGCATCCCACGTTGGTGCCGGTGAGGCCAAGGACTTCGCGGAGGAAGTAGACGAGCAACTGTCGTGGCTCCACCTCCGCTTCGTGCCTTGTCCCGTTCACCGTTACGGTGATCGATCTCAAGGGCCACCCCCTTTCAAGGGTCGGATTGGACGGCGGGCGCGCGCGGGGAAGGCGTCCTCGGTGTGGCCCATAAATGACGCTGTCTCCGCACAGTCCCCCCACCCAATAGGAACCAATTGACTGAGACGACCTAAGATTAGTACCGACCGACCCCATCTGCTGAGGGTCGACTTCAATAGGGGAGATGTGTCATGAGCGAGACCGCCGAAGTTCTCGAGGCGATTAGCTCGTTTGGTTCTC
>OCZV010000691.1_pt1 | contig 12177 bp, 11 predicted proteins | sample 1539051 | NCBI WGS metagenome assembly OCZV01 (sample SAMEA3113581, study PRJEB22503) | soil metagenome
GAGCGAGGACGGCGGCGAGCCCGCAGGGCGACTCAAAAACGGTTTGGAGCCCGAGGAGTTCGCCGCCGCCCGCAGCGAGGCTTTGTGGCAGCTAGCGTTGGGAGCCGGCTTTATCCGATGGCGATCATTCGCTCGATTGCGAGGCGCGCCCGGGACGCGATCTCCTCCGGGACGTCGACCTCGTCCGTTCCGGTTTCGAGGCACCTGAGCAGCTTCGACGGCGTGATCATTTTCATGTAGCCGCACACCGCACCGGGGTTGGCGGCGATCATCTCAGCGCGCGAATTCTCCTGCCGCAGTCTGTGGAGCATTCCGGTCTCCGTCGCGATGATGAATTCCTTTGCGTTCGACTCGCGCATCCGGCGAACCATCCCACCGGTACCGAGCACGAAGGTTCGGTCGGCAGGTAGGTCTCCGGTCGAGAGCAAGTACATGCACTGCGACGAGCACCCACACTCCGGATGGATGAGGAGTTCAGCGTCCGGGTGTTCCGCCATCGTGTCTTGAATGTCAGAGGGCTCAATCCCGGCGTGGACGTGGCACTCCCCCATCCACACTTCGAGCTTCCGGCCCGTCATCCGCTCGACGTGAGCGCCCAAAAACATGTCGGGACCGAAAAGGATTTTGCGGTCGGCCGGGATTGACTCGACGACCTTGACGGCGTTCGCAGACGTGCAGCAGTAATCGGTCTCTGCTTTGACCTCGGCCGAAGTGTTTACGTACATCACAACAACCGAGCCGGGGTGTTCGGCTTTCCAGGCGCGCAGCTGATCAGCGGTGATCGAAGCGGCAAGCGAACAGCCTGCGTCCTTGTCCGGAATCAGTACCCGTTTCTCGGGAGCCAGGATCTTTGCCGACTCGGCCATGAAGTGAACTCCGCAGAAAACGATCGTGGACTGATCGACCTCCGCCGCGATGCGGGACAACTCCAGTGAGTCACCAACGTGATCGGCAACGTCTTGAATCGCCGGCACTTGGTAATTGTGGGCAAGGATGACCGCATCTTGCTCCCGAGCAATCCTGCGGACTTCGTCCGCCCATGCCTGATCGATTCCCGACCGCTGTGCCTCGGGACTAAGCAGCGTCAATTGGCTCAACCTCCAATGAAAGGTCTACAGATACCGCGCTGTGGGTCAGCGCACCGATTGAAATCAGATCGACGCCGGTTTCCGCGTACGAACGAACGTTGTCCAGGGTAACTCCGCCCGAGGCCTCCAAGACAACCTTTCCACCGGCGCGGGTAACCGCATCCGACACCTGCTCAGGGGTCATGTTGTCGAGCAGTACCGCATCCGCACCGGCGGACAGCGCGGCATCGAGCTCGGTCACATTGGTCACCTCGACTTGGATGCGCAGCCCGTGCGGGACGCCTGCCCGAGCGCGGCGCACGGCCTCCGACACCCCACCCGCGGCGGCGATGTGGTTGTCCTTGATGAGAACGCCGTCGTCGAGCCCGAAGCGATGATTGCGGCCACCCCCGACTCGGACAGCATATTTCTCGAAGATGCGGAGCCCCGGAGTGGTCTTTCGTGTGTCCACTATCTGGGCAGGGGTTCCGTTGATCTCATCAACATAGCGGCGCGTGAGCGTTGCTATCCCCGACAGACGTCCCAGGATGTTGAGCGCCGTACGTTCTGCAGTCAGAATCGTGCGAAGTGATCCCGAGAGTCGAACCAACACCGTTCCAGGGTCGACAACCCGGCCATCATCGAGCAGAGGAAGCCACTCGACCGCGCCGCTCGTGTTCTCGAAGCAGGCCCCGGCGACGTCCAGCCCGGCGAGGACGGCTGGCTGACGTGCCTCGATGGACGCGCGCCCCTTGGCATTGGGAGCGACGACAGCTTCCGTCGTTCTATCCCCGCGGCCGACGTCTTCGGCCAGCCATGAGGTAACGAATCGGTTGATTTGCTGCTGATCAAGTTCGGACATCTGAGTTCACAATAGGTCAAGGGCGGGGCCCAATGGACAGAAAACCCCAGTGAATGGGTCTACCGCTGGGTTCAACAGCGGGCTGCATTCTCCCATTCCAGAGACAAGTCCTGATCATGGAGGAATCCCATGGCCCGCGCGGTAACGATGGAAGCTCCCGCAGGAGTTCGCCCTACTGCCAGGGCCCAGCAAGCCAAGAAGGAGGGGAAGGCCGCATCACGCGCCTGAAGTGAACTGTTCGATCTGAACCGCCGACTCCGATGAATGTGTGCAAACGGTTCGGGTCTTTAGAGACGTTCGACTCCGTAGCCGGCTTCGGCCAAGCGGCTAACCAATTTCTCGATGTGGTCGGGGCCCTTCGTCTCGATCTGCAGCGCCACGTTGACGTCGTAGACGTGAACCCGTACTCCGGCGCGGTGGTGCTCGACTCCGACGATGTTGGCGCCGAGCTCGGCGATAAGGCCGAGAAGTTTGTGCAGCGCGCCCGGGCGATCGGGGATGCGCGTGTGGAAAGCGAAGTAGCGACCCGCCGCGCTCAACCCGAAGCGAATCACCCGGAGCAGCAACAGTGGATCGATGTTGCCGCCCGAAAGGAGCACGAGGACCGGAGCATCCATCAGGCGCGGATACAACATCGTTGCCGCTACACCGGCAGCGCCGGCGGGCTCGAGCACCAGCTTCATTCGTTCAGCCGTGAAGACGAGCGCTTCGGCGATCGCGTCGTCGCTAACCGTGACGACCTCGTCAACGAGCGCCTGACAGTGAGCAAGCGTGAGTTCGCCCGGCGTATTCGCCGCGATGCCGTCGGCGATCGTGGTGAGATGCTCGAGGGTCACGGGCTCGCCCTTGTCGAGCGAGGGCAGGAAGGCGGCTGCGCCTGCGGCCTGCACGCCGATGAGGCGCGTCTTTGGCTTCAGCGCCTTTACCGCCGCCGCCACACCGGAGATGAGACCTCCTCCTCCGACCGGTACGACGACGGTCCCGACCTCCGGTAGCTGTTCGACGATCTCGCAGCCGATAGTGCCCTGCCCGGCAATGATGTGCGGATGGTTGAAGGGATGGACCAAGACCTTTTCCTTCAGCTCCGCATACTCGATCGCCGCCCCAAGGGCCGCTCCGATGTCCTTCCCGGTCAAGACCACCTCGGCTCCGTAGCGTTTCGTCGCCTCGACTTTCGGCAGCGCGGCATCCTCCGGCATGAAGACGGTCGAGGGGCATTCGGACAGCGACGCAGCGAGGGCGACGCCCTGCGCATGATTCCCAGCGGAGGCTGCGACGACGCCGGCAGCCCGCTCTTCGGGACTCAGGCGGCTGATGCGATTGAAGGCCCCCCGAATCTTGAACGAGCCTGTGCGCTGGAGGTTTTCGCACTTGATGAAGACCTCCCCGCCCGTGCGATCCGACAGCGCCCGAGACCGATCCAGCGGGGTGAGCACCGCCACGCCCTTCAAGCGCCGGCGCGCATCCTCGATCTCCTCGATTGATACAAGGGCGGTGGTGGTCACAGGCCAATCGTGCCATCCAAACCTGGTTTGCGCAGCCTCTCGAACACGCGAGCATTGGAGCGTGAACGATTGGTCCCCCTCCTCCTGGCGCATCAGGGTCGCCCGGCAGCAGCCGGAGTGGCCCGATGCGGACGCTCTCGCCGATGTAGAGCAGGAGCTCCGCTCCCTTCCTCCGCTTGTGTTTGCGGGCGAGGCCCGGACGCTCAAGGCATCGCTGGGGAGCGCGGCGCGCGGCGAGGCTTTCATACTCCAGGCGGGCGACTGCGCTGAGTCCTTCCAGGAGTTCTCCGCCGACGCCATCAGGGACAAGCTGAAGATCATCCTCCAGATGGCGGTCATGCTGACCTATGCAGGCGGCCTGCCCGTGGTGAAGATCGGCCGCATCGCCGGCCAGTTCGCCAAGCCCCGGTCGGCGGCGCACCAGGAGATCGGCGGCGTCGAGCTACCTGTGTTCCGGGGCCATGCGGTTAACGATTCCCCATTCGATCGCGAGGCACGGCGCGCCGATCCCCGACGGTTGGTGCGCGCGTATCACCAGAGCGCGGCAACGCTCAACCTGCTGCGAGCGCTGACGAAGGGGGGGTTCGCAGATCTCTCGAAGATCCACGTCTGGAACCAGGAGTTCGTTGCCGGAAGCAAGCAGGGACAGCGATACGAGGCCATCGCCCGTCAGATCGACCGCGCTCTAAGGTTCATGGCGGCGTGCGGGATCGACCTGAGTGCGGATTCCGCATTGCACGAGGTCGACTTCTACACATCACACGAGGCTTTGATCCTTGGGTACGAGGAGGCGCTCACACGGCAGGACAGCCTCACCGGCGAGTTCTACGACTGCTCGGCGCACTTCTTGTGGATCGGAGAGCGCACCCGCAATCTGGACGGCGCCCACGTCGAGTTCCTCGCGGGCATTCGGAACCCGATCGCGTGCAAACTCGGCCCCACCGCCGAGCCGGACGAGGTGCTGGAGCTGTGCGCCCGCCTGGATCCGGACCACGAGCCGGGCCGCCTGACGTTCGTCGCCAGAATGGGGTCCGCGAACATCGAGACTGTTTTGCCCCCGATCGTACGGGCCGTCCGGCGCGCCGGGTGGGAAGTACCGTGGGTGTGCGATCCGATGCACGGCAACACGTTCACAACATCGGGAGGGCTCAAGACGCGCCGGTTCGACGACATCCTCACCGAGCTGAAGGGATTCTTCGTCGTCCACCAGCAGGAGGGCACGACGCCTGCGGGCGTTCACCTCGAGCTGACCCACGAAGACGTTACGGAATGCCTGGGCGGCGCCGAGGAGGTCCTCGACGCCCACCTCGACAGGCGCTACGAGGCCCTGTGCGACCCGCGGCTCAATGCGCGCCAGAGCCTCGACCTGGCCTTCGAACTGGCCGAGATGCTCCAGGCCTAGCCCGTTCTTTTCTTCCTAGAGCGTCTACCAGGCGCATAGAGAAGAAAAGAACGGGCTAGATACGGGAGCGGATCGACTTCAGGACTTCGTCGTACTCGGCGTGCCGCCCGGTTGCCTTCTTCGAGTAGATGAGGTCGTCGCCGAGGGTGACCTCGAAGACTCCGCCCCCCGATGGGATTAGTGTGAGTTCGGACAAATCGCGCTCGAACTCAGCGAGAACCTGCTCCGCCAGACCGACGGCTCTAGGCGAATAGCCTCACTTGACGCAGTACTCGATGGTTAGCTTCATGGCGAGGAGTCTACCGACACACCGAGTTCAGTGGTCCGCACCATAAGTACTCGTGCGAGTACTTATAGTGAGGGCCACCAAGGAGGAGAAATGAGCGCTGTGGGATGGATCGTCATTGGGGTGATCGTGCTCCTCGTGATCATCGTGATCCTCATGTACAACCGTCTGGTTCGGCTGCGCAACCGAATCGACGCGGCGTGGTCGCAGATCGACGTGCAGCTGAAACGGCGCTACGACCTCATCCCGAACATAGTCGAGACGGTCAGAGGATACGCGTCGCATGAGCGGGAGACCTTCGAGCAGGTGACTCGGGCGCGCCAGCAGGCGGTCGACGCACGGGGGATCGAAGATCAGGCGCAAGCCGAGAATTTCCTGACCCAAACGCTGCGCCAGCTGTTCGCGGTGTCCGAGGCGTACCCACAATTGCAGGCAAACCAGAACTTCCTCGCCCTACAGGAGGAGCTGACCGGAACCGAGGGGCGGATTGCCTTCGCGCGCCAGTTCTTTAACGAGCAGGTGCTCGTGTACGACAACGCCATTGAGGTCTTTCCGACCAACGTCCTCGCCGGCGCGTTCGGGTTCAAGGACAGGCCCTATTTCGAGCCGGACACGGCGTCCCGAGAGCCGGTCGCGGTGGACTTCTCGACTCCTCCACCGCCACCGGAAACGGGTGGAACCGGCTCCGCAGGGGCGTAGCTTCTACCCTCGATTAAGTCATGTACGAACGGATCTCATCTAACGTCCGAAAGTCGTGGCTGCTCATCGGCGTCTTTGTGGTGTTCGTGGTGGTGATCGGCTCTGTCTTCGGCTACTGGACGGGATACGGATTTTGGGGTCCGGCCATCGCGCTGGTGATCGCGCTGATCATGGTGTGGGGCTCGTATTTCAACTCCGACAAGATCGCTCTATCAGCGTCGCGCGCCAAACCCGCGGAGGGAACTAGGTACAACCAACTTCACAACATCGTGGAGGGCTTGAGTATTGCCGCCGGGATTCCGAAGCCGCGCGTCTACGTCGTCGAGGACACAGCACCCAACGCCTTCGCCACCGGACGCAACCCAGAGCATGCCGCGGTGGCAGTAACAACCGGACTGCTCGCCAAGATGAACCGCGACGAACTTGAAGGTGTGATGGCCCACGAGCTCTCGCACATTCAAAACCGCGACACGCTGGTGATGACGCTCGCCGTCACCCTCGTGGGAGTGATCGTCCTGCTCGCCGACTGGATGCTGCGCGCGATGTGGTGGGGCGGTATGTCGGGTGGGCGTAGCCGGGACCGCGGTGGTGGCCCAGGCGCAATCATCGCCATCCTGGGAATCGTGTTGCTCGTCATTTCCCCGCTTATAGCGAAGCTTCTTCAGTCCGCGATCTCCAGACAGCGCGAGTTTCTCGCCGATGCCGACGCCGTGAACTTCACGCGTTACCCGGACGGTCTGATCAGCGCGCTGCGGAAGCTTCAAGAGGATCAGACCGTCGTTCGGACGGCGAGCCGGGCGACGGCCCACCTGTGGATCGAGTCCCCGATGACACACCAGGCTGCGCGCGGGCCGAAGGGTGCAACGAAACAGGGAGCGTGGCTCAACCGGATGTTCGAGACGCATCCGCCGCTCGAGATGCGGATCGAGGCCCTCCAGAAGATGGGCCTGGGGGGTGCGTACGGACCAACGCGGCCGGCGGCGGGAGAACCCCCGCCGCCTCCGCCATCCATGGGGTAGCTACACACTCCGCTCGTTCAGCGCTGAGGGATGGAATCAAAGGTAGCGGCGCCGGATCCAGTCGGCTGTCGCCTGCACGACTGTTTCGATCGCTTCTTTCGTGGTGCGCCCGGACGAAGCCCGGAGCTTGAATGAATGATCTCCTCCGTCGATCACGACGAGATCGTTTGGCGCGCTCAGATCCGCACGTACCTTCTCAAGCGTCTCGAGGGGACAGAACGGGTCGCGCGTTCCCTCCACGAACAGCATCGGGACCGTGATGTCTCGTAGGTGAGCGTCCCGCATCCGATCGGGCCGCCCCGGCGGATGCAGCGGATACCCGTGGAACACGAGACCGTCGATCGGCGCGCCGGACGCTGCTATCTGCGAGGCGATCCGTCCGCCCATCGATTTTCCGCCGGCAACGACGGTCTCGGCGCCGCGATCTCCGACGTGGTCGACGATGGCTCGGTACGTTTCCTCGAGCACCTGGTTCTTTTCCGGAGACTTTCGTCCACGCTCCTGATAGAGGAAGTTGAAGCGCCACACTCGAAAGCCTTGAGCAGCAATCGCCGTTGCCACGGTCGCCATGAACGAGTGGTCCATGCCGGCTCCGGCGCCAGGGGCAAGAATGAGGTCGACCGGTGCGTCGCCCGAACCATCCGATCTGAGCGAGATCTCGCCCGAGGGAACGGTGAGGAGCTCAGACTCCGGCATCGTTACGAGATGGGTGGGGCCTGGAAGATCCTCGGCCGGGTCGCCTCGTCGATGTCGTCGGTCCGCATGGCGCGCCGGATTCGGCGCACGTCCTTGAACGGCACCAATGCCGTTCGGTTCTGAGCTTCGAACACTTCCGTGAGCTGGGTTTCGAGTTCCGCGATCTCGCGGACGGCGCGTGCCTGGCGGGCGTGCAGTCTCTCGATCTCGGTCTCAAGCTCGAGGATGCGAACAACTCCGGCGAGGTTGATGCCTTCGTTGGTCAGCTCTTGAATCCGCCGCAGCAGCTGGATGTCGCGCGGCGAATACCGGCGCGTGTTCCCCTGCGTGCGCTGGGGGGTGAGGAGACCTTTACGCTCGTAGACGCGCAGGGTCTGAGGGTGGACGCCCGCAAGTTCTGCGGCCACCGAGATTATGTACATCGCCTGACTGCTGTCGTCTCGTCGTCGTGCCACTGTGCCTCCCCTGCCCTACGACGCTGCCTTGGCGCGCGACCCTGGTGTCGTTGTGTAGCGTTCGAAATGCGCACGCGGCGAATGTTTGTGCTCCCGACCGAATTCCTCGAGCAGCTCACGTTCCCGGCGCGACAGCTTCTGCGGGACCTCGATCTCGATGCGCGCGAGAAGGTCGCCGCGCGTGCCACCCGCACGCGCTCCCCCTTTGCCCTTGACACGCAAGACCTTGCCGGAACGGGTTCCGGCGGGCACCTTGAGCGTCACGACTCCATCGAGCGTCGGGACTTGGATCTTGGCGCCGAGTGCGGCCTCGGCGATGGTGATCGGGAGCGGTACCTCGATGTCGCCGTTCCGCAGCAGCTTGAAGAGCGGGTGATCGGCAACACGGACTCGTACATACAGGTCGCCCGGCGGACTACCGGCAGGTCCCGGGCCGCCCTTGCCGGCCACCTTGATACGTGCGCCGTCGCTTACACCCGGTGGGACCCGGACCCTTGTGCCGTTGGCGAGCTCGAACGTCGAGCCCTCCACGGCTTCCTCGAAGGAGAGGTGGGCCTCGGTCTCGAGATCCTGCCCGCGCCGCTCCCGTGGGCCGAACCCGAAGATGTCCCCGAAGATGTCGCCGACCTCCCCGCCGAAGATATCGCCGAAGTCGACGCGTCCGTCTCGTCCGCTGCCGGGGCGGAATCCGAATGGGCTCCCACCGGCACCCGCATAGCGGCGAAGCTCGTCGTATTCCTTGCGCTTTTCGTCGTTGGACAGGATCGAGTGAGCTTCGGAGATTTCCTTGAAGCGGCGCTCCGCGGTCTCGTCGCCCTTGTTGGCGTCGGGGTGGTACTTCTGCGCCAGCTTGCGGTAGGCGCGTTTGATCTCTTCCTTCGACGCCTTCTCGTCGACGCCGAGGACCTTGTAGAAGTCTTTCTCGAGCCAGTCCCGCGATGCCATTAGCTTCCTTCGCTATCTGTCGAGTCTTGCGGTGCGGCTTCGGCGGGCCGCGCCACCACAACCATGGCGGCGCGCATCACTTTTCCTTTGAACTCGTAACCGGTCCGGTACACCTTGACGACGGTGGGTTCGCTCACGGCCTCATCCTCATGGGACTCAACTGCCTCATGCAGGTTTGGATCAAACGGCGCGCCGAGCGCACCGATCGGGTGCAGTCCTTCCGAGTCGAGCACAGACATGAGTTCTTTGTGCACGAGCACCATGCCGTCGTCTTCCGTATGTGCGATCGCGCGCTCGAAGTTGTCGAGGACGGGAAGGAGCCGCTCGACGAGGCGCGCCCCGGCGCGGCTCGCTATCTCCGTCTGCTCGCGCATCATGCGCTTGCGGTAGTTATCGAACTCGGCCTGCAGTCGCTTCAGGTCGTCGAGGTAGTTGTGCTCCTTCGGTTCGGGCTTTGGAGTGGGGCTGTTCGACGGGTGATCGGCGCGCGCCTCCGCTTCGGCGGTGCCGGACGGATGGTCGGCGCGCGCTTCGCTCTCGTCGGTGACGGCAGCATCTTCATAGCGCTTGCGCTTGTCCGAAACCCGCACCTTCGCGGGACGAGGTTGGTTTTCCGTCATGCGGTGCGCTCCTCGCCGTCCTCGTCGACCACCTCGGCATCGACGACATCGTCGTCGCCGCTGCCCGGCTGGCCCTCCGATGCGCCTGCCGTCTGCTGCTGGCTCTGACGGTAGAGCACCTCCGCGATCTTCTGCGACGCGGTCAGCAGGTTGTCGCTCGCCCGCTTGATGGAATCAACGTCCGAGCCCTTGAGGGCTTCCTTTGCCTCCTGTAGCGCGTCCTCGACGTGCTTGCGGTCGGCGTCGTCGAGTTTCTCGCCATGCTCCTTGAGCGACTTCTCCGTCTGGTAGACGACAGAGTCGGCCTGGTTGCGGGCCTCCGCCTCCTCGCGGCGACGCTTGTCCTCTTCGGCGTGCGCCTCCGCGTCCTTCATCATCTGCTGGATCTCGTTTTCACCGAGCTTCGTTCCACCGGTGATGGTCATCGACTGCTCCTTGCCGGTGCCGAGATCCTTAGCGTGCACATTGACGATGCCGTTCGCGTCGATGTCGAAGCTGACCTCGATCTGCGGCATGCCGCGCGGCGCAGCTGGGATGTCGGTGAGTTGGAACTTGCCGAGCGACTTGTTGCGGTAGGCCATCTCGGCCTCACCCTGCAGAACGTGGATCTCGACCGACGGCTGCATATCTTCCGCGGTGGTGAACACCTCGGAGCGCTTGGTCGGGATCGTGGTGTTGCGGTCGATGAGGCGGGTGAAGATGCCGCCCTTGGTCTCGACGCCGAGCGACAGCGGCGTGACGTCGAGCAGCAGGACGTCCTTCACTTCACCCTTCAGGACTCCGGCCTGGATGGCGGCGCCCACGGCAACAACCTCGTCGGGGTTCACGCCCTGGTGGGGTTCCTTGCCTCCGGTCAGGTCCTTGACGAGCGCGCGGACCTGCGGCATACGAGTGGAGCCACCGACGAGGATGACGTGGTCGACCTTCGAGACGCCGAAGCCGGCGTCACGGATCGCCTGGTTGAACGGACCCTTGCAGCGATCGAGCAGATCCTCCGTCATGCGATCGAACTCGCTGCGCGTCAGCTTGAGCTCCAGGTGAAGGGGACCCTGCTCGGTCGCAGTGATGAACGGCAGGTTGATCGTCGTGTCCTGAGTGGACGACAGCTCGATCTTTGCCTTCTCCGCAGCTTCCTTGAGGCGCTGCAGAGCCATTTTGTCCTTGCCCAGATCGACGCCGTTCTGGTCCTTGAACGTCTTCACCAGGTGGTCGATGATCCGCTGGTCCCAGTCGTCACCGCCGAGGTGGGTGTCGCCGGCGGTCGACTTTACGTCGAAGACGCCGTCGCCGAGCTCGAGCAGGGAAACGTCGAACGTGCCGCCGCCGAGGTCGAACACGAGGATCGTCTGTTCGCCCTCGGTCTTGTCCAGTCCGTAGGCGAGGGAGGCGGCGGTGGGCTCGTTAACGATGCGCAGGACCTCGAGGCCGGCGATCTGACCGGCCTCCTTGGTGGCCTGGCGCTGGGCGTCGTCGAAGTAGGCCGGGACCGTGATGACGGCCTCGGTGACCTTGTCGCCCACGTACGCCTCGGCGTCGGCCTTGAGCTTCATGAGGATGCGCGCCGAGATCTCCTGCGGCGAGTAATCCTTCCCGTCGATGTTGTTCTTGTGGCCGGTGCCCATCTCGCGTTTGATCGACCGGATCGTCCGATCGGGGTTCGTGATCGCCTGGCGCTTGGCGACCTCGCCGGTGAGCACCTCGCCGCCCTTGGAGAAGGCGACGACCGATGGGGTGGTGCGGGCGCCCTCGGCGTTCGGGATGACGGTGGGCTGCCCGCCCTCGAGAACGGCGACGACGGAGTTCGTCGTGCCGAGGTCGATTCCTACAGCCTTTGGCATCAGTAATGCTCCTTTGATCAGGGACTTCTTGCCTGTTGTTGGCCTCTGGTTGGGCCTTTAGCGGCGCGCCGGAGCGGCGCAACCTTGAGTGCCCTCCAGAATGCAACTTGAGTCTGTCATTGTCAACTCTGTCGGACGCCGGGCTATTCCGCTTTAGGGGGCGAAAATGTCCCGATTTGGGTCCGGGTCTGGCGGCCGCGGGCGGCGTGATCCGGCCTCCGACCTATTCTTTTGCTCAGGACTGGCGCCGGTGATCGGCCCTGAGCCAAAGAAGACTCAGGCGGCCCGGAGCGCCGTCCGAATCTCGGCGGCGACCCCATCAGAGTCGCTTTGCATCCGGTGGTAGGTGGTCCGCAGGACCCGCTTGCCCTGAGCGGCCAGCCGGTTGTGGCGCCGGAGATCCCGCTCCCAGTCGGCGGGGCTGAGATGGTGCTTGCGGCTCTCGACCTCGATGATTACACCAGCGTCTGGGTAGGCGAAGTCGACTCGTGCAACGAAGCCGAACTCGTCGCGAATGACCTGCTGTCGGATCGGTGTCGGGAGCCTGTGCCGACGGACCAAGAGCAGAAACCGAACCTCCAAGGCGCTGTCCGTCGGCGGCGCCTTCGGATCCCGTCGCTGGATTACTGCGCTCAGGACGCCGGCGCCGCGCCGCCCGCGCCCACCGACCTCGTCGAGGCGGCGGAGGAGCCGATCCACAGTGGTGATCCGACGCCGGAGCGCACACTCCAGAGCGATCTCAACGGTGTCGGCATCGACTACGGCGCCGAGATCGATGAGCGT
>OCZV010000692.1_pt1 | contig 12176 bp, 12 predicted proteins | sample 1539051 | NCBI WGS metagenome assembly OCZV01 (sample SAMEA3113581, study PRJEB22503) | soil metagenome
AGAGCGCCTGGTTTGCAACCAGGAGGTCGCCGGTTCGAATCCGGTCATCTCCACAAAGAGCCTTATCAGAAACACGTCCTGCCCCAGCGGCGAAGATGGCGTTGAAGGGCTCGGCGTCTTCTCACGGACGAGCTCGGGAGCGAGCCGAGCGAGGAAACCGAGAAGGTCTATGGCAGCGTGACTGAGAGCTGAACCTCACGAACCGATCCGCGCATGAGGAAGAGTCGGCGGGCAACTTGTTGTTAAAGTCGCGCTGCCAAACGACCCTTTAGAACGCATATGACCGGAGGGTTGGACCAGCCGTCGGGACATCTGGGGAAAAGAACGTCGTCACGACTCTCTCAGTCGACGACGGGGATCATCCCTTCGCCTTCCTTGAGTACGTGGCCCAAGTCGGCCAGCGATCGGACCGGGGGTCGATTGGCCCGGTGCGGGCATCCTCGGAAGAACGAGAGCTTCGTGTGTTTGCGGAGCCGAGTTAGGAGTCGACCCCGTTGACCCCTCGTCCAATGTGGCCCGATGCCCCAGCTCCAAAGACCTGCGCCCAGCCCCGTGAGGGCCCATCAGACGCGGTGCATTTCGAGCACCTCCCCGTTCTCGTCCCGTGCCTCAACGTCCACGTTCCCCGGACCCGGAACAAACGCGAAGAAATAGTCTACTGGCAGGTCCCACTCCTCGGGCGCTCGGATGATGGTGGCTTGCAGATTCAGACCCCCGTCGCGCCCGACCTCCACGCTAACGACGTTTGGGGAGACCTCCCCGTACACGAGGGCCTCGTCGTCCCTGAACTCCGGAATCCTGGCCGTGACCCCGATGGGCTCGCCAGTCTCCTCCTGCCCTTCGAAGGTGCAGGCGTTCCCCCGCTGCGTCGGGGGGTCGCTCGGTTCTTCGATGCCCGGCCCATCCAGATCGAGGCACCAGGCCGTTCGGACCTCACGTTGGAACCCGCTGCCCGTCCACCATTGGCCGGCCAACTCGGCGCGATAGGCAGTTAGCTCCCAAGGGCCTTCCATGGTTTTGCCGGATGCGACCACGAGTCGCTCCGTCACTGGGGTGACGGTGGGCGGCTTAGGCTTATCGAGGACCTGTGACAGCGCGACCCCGGCGCCGAGGGCCAAGGCCGCCGCCACCGCGACGATCCCGGCCCGGCGTCGGCCTCTTCCCAGCCTGGCGCCCCTTCGGCGATAGGCGCGCGGGCTCGGGATCGGGGGCGCATTCGTCAGCGCCACAGCGCGCTCGCGCATGACCCGGCGCAGCTGGACCTCTACGTCCTTCTCCTTCATCGGGGTCAACCTCCTGATGGTTCGAGCTCAGCCCGAAGCGCCCTCGTCCCTCGGGAGACGAGAGCCTTGACAGCGGACACCGACGTGCCCAGTACTTGTGCGGCCTCGCTCTCGGACAGGTCCTCGTAGTAGCGGAGAACAAGGGCCGCCCGCTGCCGGTAGGGGAGACGCTGAAGCGCCCGCCATAGACTGTCTCGCTGCTCGACGTCGGGCGGAACCCCAGGTGGGCTTCCGGCTAGGAGGGCGTGCCGGCGAACGGACAAGCGTTCGATCCGCCGTCGTCGGAAATGAGCCCTCGCCTGGTTGAGGACGGTCTGCCGAAGGTACCCGGGGAAGGCCGCCTGCTCGCGCAAGGTATCGAGCTGGCCGAAGGCCCGAAGGAAGGCCTCCTGAACGAGGTCCTCGGCGACCTCCCGGACGCCTGTCAACACGTAGGCGAACCGGAGCGCCCGAAGGGCGTGGGCCTCGTACAGCTCAGCCAGGTGCCGCTCCCGGTCGCTGACTGCTCTCCCTTCAGAGGTCCTTAGGCTGAGCGTAAGGTGACGTCCCCACCTAGATAGATGCTCGGGAGCCCCAAGAAGTATCGCGCCCTGGGCCGGATTCTCCGGTCACGTGCCCGTTGGGCTTCGGCCCTGTCACTCTCGCTTTCGACGCGGAGCCGAACAACGGACGGATTCTGCTGCGGTCCGCGCGAGGCTTCGTTGCCATGAACTCGGGGCTCTCCTGGTCGTCGCCCGCCCCGCTCCGGTATGGCGATCAGCAAGCGGAACGTGCCTTCATCACCGGCTGTTGGACTGGTGGTCTTCCAACCCTCGGGCCGCGACGCGCGTCGACCTCCGACGGTCGGACCGGGCCCCCATGCCTATGATCGCGAGGGAGAAGGACCACGCGAGTCCGCCGGGCGGCCGTGCGGGCCGAATTTCAAGGAATACCGGAAGTCCGAGGCCACTACCGAGTACAAGGAGCTCCGGGGCGGTCCGCCCCTCCTTGTCGGGCAGGATGGGTGGGAAGAGATGGCCGACAAACGCCTCACCTGAGCGAGCACAGCCCGGTTGACGGGAGAAACGAGAAGCTTCCGGAGGCGGCGCCTTTGGCGAACGTCCATTCGACATGGGATCCATTCTCGAGGGGAGGCCGTGCCTCGGTTCGGAGTCGGCTCCATTTTGGCAAGGCAAGACTACTCACGTACTAAGGTTCCAAGATCGCAGGTTAATCTCTCGTTCTTGAGCTAGCCTGGTAGCTGATCCAGCAGGATCTGAAGCTTTTGGCCCAGCTCCTCGATCTTGTCGCTGTCCTCCGGTGGGGATAGCCGCGAGAGCTCTTCTCCCAGCAGGAAGATCTGACGTTCCAAATCCGTTGGCACTATCCCAGCGAGCCGCCGACCGACCTCCCAGGTCTCCAGTCCCAGCTCAACATAACCCTCGAGACAGTAACCAACATCCGGGCTGCGCACGACGACGTAGGCCCGGCAACCAGAGGGCATAGACGGTTGGAGTTCCAAACCGAGCGCATCTGCCAAAGCTTCGCCTGTCAATTGCGTGGGAGGTGTGTTAGTCGGTTGAGCGTGAACCCCGCTGGTCAGTTGAGTAGGAGGCAAGTCGGGCGCTTGGGCCTGGCTCAACTGCGTTCCCATGATCCACAGCGCGAGCCCTACTAGAACGCCGACGGACACGCTTACGCCGATCTGCCGCCTCCTCATACGCTCCTCATTGGGCCTCATTTCAGTGCTCGCAGTTCACCTTCAGATCGCCTGGGTCCCCACCATGAACGCACGTGTCCTCACCAGGGCCCCCGTTGAGATAGTCGGCGCCTGACTGGCCGTAAAGGGTATCCCTGTCATCCTCTCCGTGTATCTGGTCATCCCCTGCTCCACCGTGCTGCCCATCCTTGTTCTGCTCGCCGTGGAGAACATCGTGGCCTCCGTATCCTTCCTGGTGGTCACAATAGATCGTTCCCGCAAGGTAATTGTTGCCGTCGTTGCCTCCGACGAAGTTGCAGAAGCCGCCGACCCCGTGCCAAGAACGAGCGGGAGAGCCCAGAGCCAGGAGAAAGACCAGCACCAACCCGACAACTACCCCCGGCCTGCCGCGCCACACACTCGGCTCCGATCCTTGTCGCTCAGTTGCCTTCTATGCTCTGGGCCGTCGGTCGTCAGGGGGGCCATTTGGCGTAGAGAAGGACGGTCCCAGGACGATCCGTTGCTCGATATCCTCGACGAGACATGCGAACCTCTCTGGCTGGTGCTCTGAACGGACAGGAGCTCATCCCGCATGCGTGAGAAGCCAGCGCAGGGTATCCCCACGTTTCTGATAGTGTCCGGCCAACTCCACGGATCGAGTCGCAGGACACGTTCAGGTGAAGGAGGAACCAGGAGGGCGCTCGTCCCTCCACGTCGGTCACGGGTCAGCCCCGCGTTTGACGTCCCTCCGGGGGCTTGATACACCCCCCTTGTCGTGGCTTCCGATGCCGCCCCGGCCGCCCGGCCCCATCCCTCTTCGTTCGGCATGGTGCTGTTCCTGGCGTCGGAGCTGATGTTCTTCGGCGGCTTGTTCGCCTCGTACTTCACGCTCCGGACCGCCACGTCGGCATGGCCGCCCCCCGACGTGAAGCTCGACCTCCCCCTCACGGCGGTGGCGACGGTGCTGCTCACCGTGTCGAGCCTGTCGATGCGGGGGGCCATCGGTCGGCTCCGGGGCGGCGAACTCGGTCGGGCACGGACCTGGCTCGCGGTGACATTCGCGCTCGGCGCTGCCTTTCTGGCGATCAAGGGCCACGAGCTGGGAACCGCCGGATTCGGGATAGGCTCGCACGCGTACGGCTCGCTGTTCTTCACGATGCTCGGGGCGCACGGCCTCCATCTCGCAGTGGGGATGGCGCTGCTGGTCGTGGTGGGAGCGAGGTTGACCGAGTCCCGCGCGGAGGCGGTCGAGGCGTACTGGCACTTCGTCGACGTCGTGTGGCTCGCGATCTTCGGCACCGTGTACCTGATCCGATGAGACGGCTGGCCGCCCTGGCGATCCTGGCGATGGCGCCCACTGCGGCCATCCAGCTGCTCGGCCGGGCCTCGCCCCCGGTCGCGGCACAGGCGGACGACCAGGTCGCCCGGGGGCTGGGGCTCTACGTGGCAGGATGCGCCACGTGCCACGGGGTCGAGGGACAGGGGACCGGGCAGGGGCCGCCGCTCGTCGGGGTGGGGGCAGCGTCCGTAGACTTCATGCTGTCCACGGGCCGGATGCCGCTCTCGGACCCGACCGCCCAGCCCGTCCGCCGGCCCCCCGAGTACTCGCCCGAGGAGATCCAGGCCATCGTGGCCTACGTCGGCTCCCTCGGTCCGGGGGGGCCCACCATCCCCGCGGTGAGCCCGGCTGGGGGTGACCTGGTGCGGGGGCGGAGCCTGTACTCGGCGAACTGCCTGGCCTGCCACGGAGCCGGCGGTCAGGGTGCCTCGGTCGGTGGTGGGGCGGTGGCCCCCGCCCTCGATCGGGCGGCCCCGGTTGAGATCGCCGAAGCCGTCCGGATCGGCCCCGGCGTGATGCCCCCGTTCACGGAGGAGCAGTTGTCGGAGGCGGACATGAGCTCCATAGCCCGCTACCTCCTGTTCCTGAGGGCGGCCGGCGACCGGGGAGGGCTCGGCCTCGGTCACGTCGGGCCGGTCGTGGAGGGCTTGGTCGGCTGGCTGGTAGGCCTGGGGATCCTCCTCCTGGTGGTCCGGCTAACCGGAACGGCCCGATGAAGCGGCCCGAGGCGCCGGCCGCGGTGGCGTTCGCCCTGTCGGCGTCGGCCGGGGTGGGGCTGGCCGCCCTCTACCTGCTGGGGGGCCAGCCCCAGGCGGAGGGGGCGCTCCTGGGCGTGGCGCTGGGGGGCCTGGGGGCCGGCCTGATCTTGTGGGGGAAGCGGCTTCTCATGCCGGAGCAGGTGGTCGATGAGCGGATCGACCCGTCGTCCCCGGAAGAGCGCCAAGCGGCCGAGGACGCGTACGGGCACGGCCAGGCCGAGCTCGGGCGGCGCCGGTTCCTGTCCCGGCTCCTCCTCGCGGCTCTGGGCGCCCTGGGCCTGGCGGCTCTCTTCCCCATCCGGTCGCTGGGTCCCAGGCCGGGCCGGTCCCTGTTCGCCACCTCGTGGGGACGCGGGGTGCGCCTGGTAGACGAGGGTGGCGTGCCCGTGCGGATCGACGATCTGCGGCCGGGCTCCATCGTCACCGTGTACCCGGAGCGGGCGGTGGGGTCGGCCGACGGGCAGGCGGTGCTGATTCGGGTCGATCGGGCGCGCCTGGAGCTCCCCCCCGATCGGCTGGCGGGCGCCCCCCTCGGGAACGTGGCCTACTCGAAGGTATGCACGCACGCGGGGTGCCCCGTGGGCCTGTACCGGGCCCAGACCCACATGCTGGTGTGCCCATGCCACCAATCGACGTTCGACGTGCTCCGTGGGGCCGAGCCCGTGTTCGGCCCGGCGGCCCGGCCGCTGCCCCAACTCCCGCTCGAGGTGGACGGCGACGGGTTCCTCAGGGCGGCGGGCGCCTTCCCGGAGCCGATCGGCCCCGGATTCTGGGACCGGCCCGAGGGGTGAGGAGATGGTCCGTTGGCTCTTGGCGTGGCTAGACGACCGGCTGGGCGCGGCCTCGTTCTCCCGCCGCGCCCTCCGCAAGGCCTTCCCGGATCACTGGTCGTTCATGCTCGGCGAGATCGCGCTGTATTGCTTCCTCATCTTGGTCCTCACCGGCACGTTCCTCACATTCTTCTTCGTCGCCTCCGGCCGAGAGGTCGTCTATCAGGGGCCATATGAGCCGCTCCGGGGGACGAGCGTGTCGGCGGCGTACGAGTCGGTGCTGCGGCTGTCGTTCGAGGTCCGGGCCGGACTGGTCATGCGCCAGCTGCACCACTGGGCCGCTGTGGTCATGCTCGCCGCGGTCGTCGCGCACGTCCTCCGCGTGTTCTTCACCGGCGCCTTCCGGCGTCCCCGGGAGATCAACTGGATCGTCGGCGTCTCCCTGCTGCTCCTCGCAATGGGCGCCGGGTTCACCGGCTACTCGCTCCCCGACGACCTGCTTTCCGGGACCGGTCTGCGGATCGCGTACTCCGTGCTGCTGTCGATCCCGTTGGTGGGCACGTGGGCCGCCTTCCTGGTGTTCGGTGGGGAGTTCCCGACCGGCGAGATGATCGGGCGACTGCACGTCCTTCACATCATGATCATCCCGGTGCTGATCGCCGGGGCGCTGGCCGTCCACCTCGGGCTGGTGTGGCACCAGAAGCACACGCAGTTCCCGGCCCCGGGACGGACCGAGCGAAACGTGGTGGGATCGCCGCTGTGGCCAACGTACATGTTCAAGGGCGCGGGCCTCGCCTTCGTGGTGTTCGGCGTACTGGCGGCCATGGGTGGTCTCCTCCAGGTCAACCCGGTGTGGCTGTACGGACCGTTCGACCCATCAGTGGTGTCTTCGCCTGCGCAGCCGGATTGGTACCTGGGCTGGCTGGAAGGCGCTCTTCGGCTGTTCCCGGCGTGGGATGTGGACCTGTTCGGCCACCTGATCCCGGAGCTGTTCTGGCCGGGGGTGGTCCTGCCCGGGGTGTTCTTCGGCACGATGGTCCTCTGGCCGTGGATCGAGCGGCGAGTCACCGGCGATGGGACTGAGCACCATCTCATCGATCGGCCCCGCGACGCCCCGGTGCGGAGCGGGATCGGCGCCGCGGTGCTCTCGTTCGCGGTGATCCTGACGCTGGCGGGCTCGAACGACGTCCTGGGCCCGTTCCTGGGCATCGCGGTGGAGGATGTCACGGTGGCGCTCCGGGCCCTTGTCCTTGTGGTGCCGCCGGTGCTCGGGTACCTCACATATCGCGTCTGTCGCTCGCTGGCCGAGGGGGGCCACCCGCCTCGGTCGGTGTGGCTCCGGCGGACCCGGAGCGGGGGGTTCGAGGAGGTGGAACCATGACGGCCGATGCCCTGGCCGTCATGGCCGTGCTGTACGGCCTGGGCGTCCGCCGATACGACGCGATCCATCCGGAGCGACCCTTCTCGCGGCTCCGGGCGGTGGCGTTCCTGGCGGGGATCGCCGCCCTCGGGTCGGTCCTGCTGGGTCCGGTCGACCGTCTGGCCGGAACCCGGTTCGTGTGGCACATGGTCCAGCACCTGGCGATGACGATGGTGGCCGCGCCACTGCTCCTGCTGGGACGCCCGACGAGCCTGGCTCGCAGGGTCGCCGGGCCGGGGGCTCGGCGGGTGATCCTCCCAGTGCTCCGGGGGGTTGGCCGGCTCGGGCATCCGGCCTTCGCATGGTGGGCGTTCGCGGCCGTCCTGTGGGCATCACACTTCACGATCCTGTACCAGGCCGCACTGGAGTCGGCCCCGCTGCATAGCCTCGAACATGCCCTGTACCTCGGGGCGAGCCTCCTCTTCTGGCTCCCGGTGGTCGACGCCGAGCCGACCCGGCACCGGATGGGGCCCGCGGCCCGGATCCTCTACGTGTTCCTGGCGGGGGCCGCCAGCGCGCTGCTGGCCTCGACACTGGTCCAGTCGGGCCGGGTCCTGTATCCCGCCTACGCGGGACCCGGTGCGCTCGTGGACCAGCAGGCCGCCGGGGCCGTGATGTGGATCGCCGGTGGGCTCCTGTTCCTCATGGCCGCCCTCCTGGTGGCGTGGGGGTGGGCCAGGTCCGAGCGGCGGTCCATCGCCGAGCCGTCGGCCGAGCCGGGAACTCAGTCCCGGGCCAGGCCCGCCAGGGTCACCAGGAACACGGCGCCGGCGGGGAGCAGGAGCCACACCCCGTAGGCCAGCCCCGCAGCCACCAGGAACGCCCCCCCGCCCAGCGTGATCGGCCAGATCGAACCCGGTACGACCGGGCCGAAGACCGAGGCATCCGGTGCGCTGGGATGGGCGTCAGGCCGGTCCTGTGGCGCTCTGGGTCCGGACGAGATCGAGGCGGCGTACGCGGCCATGAGCCCGGGGGCCAGGATCATCGAGACGAGGAGCGCGGTGCCGGTCGGCTCGGACGTGACGAACCAGTAGATCATCGAGATCACCAGGGCGAAAGTCGCCGAACCGAGGAACACCTTCGCGCCCGTCCTCATGGGCCGTTCGCCTTCGGATGCCGCAGGTCGAACGCGGGCCGCTCGGAGCGGATCGGGGCCAGCCACTCGAAGTTGTGCTCCTGGGGCGGCGAGGACGTGGCCCACTCCAGCGAATTGGCTCCCCAGGGATCCCTTCCAGCGGGTTCACGCCGCCGACGGGACCGCACCACATTGGTCAGGAACGCCACGACGGACACCGCCAGGAGACCCGCGCCGGCGGTGGCCAGGGCGTTCAGCCCCGTCCAGCCGTCCGAGGGCAGGTAGTCGGCCACCCGCCGGGGCATCCCTCGAACCCCCAAGAGATGGAGCGGGAAGAAGGTGAGGTTGAACCCAGCGAACATCGTCCAGAACGTCGCCTTCCCCAGCCCCTCGCCCAGTCGCCAGCCGGTGAACTTCGGCCACCAGAAGTGGATCGCCGCGAAGATGGCGAACACGCTCCCGCCCATGATCGTGTAGTGGAAGTGGGCCACCACGAACTGGGTGTCCTGGACGTGGAAGTCGAGTGGTGGGCTGGCCACCATGACCCCAGTGATTCCTCCGAGCAAGAAATTCAGGAGGAACCCGATGGCGAACAGCATCGGGGTCGGGAAGGTGAGCTTTCCTCGCCACATGGTCCCGACCCAGTTGAAAAACTTGATCCCCGTCGGGACGGCAATCAGGAACGACATCGCCGCGAAGAAGGGATTCGACACCGCCCCTGTGGTGAACATGTGATGGGCCCACACACCCATCGACAGGCCGGCGATGGCCAGGGTGGCCAGAACCATGCCAACGTAGCCGAACAGCGGCTTCCGGCTGAACACCGGCACGATCTCGCTGATTACGCCGAAGAACGGCAAGATCATGATGTACACCTCGGGATGGCCCAGGAACCAGAACAGGTGCTGGTACAGGACCGGGCTGCCCCCGGCGGCCGGGTCGAAGAACATCCCGCCGAGGCGCCGGTCCACCAACAGCATCGTGAACGCCGTGGCCAAGGGGGGGAACGACACGAGGATCAGGAGGGAGTTCACCAGCACGGTCCACGTGAACAGGGGAAGCCGCCACATCGTCATTCCCGGCGCCCGGAACAGGAGCGCCGTGGTCAGGAAGTTGATCCCACCCATGATGCTCGAGGCGCTGGTGAGCAGCAGCCCCACCAGCCACAGGTCGAGGCCGGGGCCGGGCGCGTATCGCGCCTCGGACAGCGGCACGTACGCCGTCCATCCCACATCCGCCGCCCCCGTCCCCGTGCCGAAGCCCGCGAACACCAGCAGTCCGCCGGCCAGGAACAGCCAGTAGGACAGCGCGTTCAGCCTCGGGAACGCCATGTCCGGCGCCCCGACCTGGAGGGGGAGGAGGTAGTTGGCCAGCCCGATCCCGAACGGGGCCACGAACAGGAAGATCATTGCCGTCCCGTGGATCGTGAACAGCTCGTTATAGGTGTCGACCCCGACGATCTGGAGTCCCGGAGCGGCCAGCTCGGCCCGCATCGCCAACGAGAACAGGCCCGCGATCAGGAAGAATCCGAACGTGGTGACCATGTACAGGATCCCGATCCGCTTATGGTCGGTGGTGGTGAGCCAGCCGACGCCGCTTGGCGATGGAGGGCGTTGCTCGGCCCGGTCCACGACGGTGGTCATGTCGCTCCCCTCTGGAGCCACGCGTCGAATTCGGCCCGCGGTACGGCCCGAATCGTGAACCGCATCCGCCAGTGATCCAGGCCGCAGAACTCGGCGCACCGACCCTGGTACGTCCCGGGTCGGTCGATGGTCAGGTCGAACGGCGTGGTGCGACCGGGGATGGCGTCCCGCTTGAACAGGAAGTCCGGCACGAAGAAGGAGTGGATCACGTCGGGAGAGCTCAGCATGATCCGGACGGGCCGTCCCACCGGAAGGACGGCCTCGGGGGGGTCTTCGGGCGTGCCGAAGACGACGGCTCCGGTCTCGTATGTGAACCGCCAGGACCAGTTGAAGGCTTCCACCCGGACCCTGGTCGCGGGTTCGGCCCCGAGGTCTTCGACCGTGGTCTCGACCCGATAGGTGAGCAGGAACAGGGCGAGAACGATGATGATCGGGAGGATCGTGTAGGCGATCTCAAGACCGAGGTGCTCCCGGAACTGCGGAGGGAGCTCGTCGTCGCCGGGGCGGCGACGGTACCGGATCGTCGCCCAGAGGATGAGCCCGGACACGACGACGGCGACTCCCAGGCCAGCCCCCAGGAACACCCTCCACAAGCCCTCGATCTCCCGGCCTTGGCTGGTGGCCGCCCCCGGCCCCCCGCAGGAAGCCAACAGGAGGAGGAGTGGCGAGGCCGGAAGGATCCGTCGCATGGGCCCAGTGTGGCCCGGCGGCCGGGCCGTGCTCAAATCGGGATTGTCAGGGCACGTCGGTCGGGCCCACCGTCCGACGAGGGTCGGGTCGGATGTCGACGACGACCTTCACGTCGTCGGGCTGGCGAGTGAAGGCGTCCTCCCATCTCTCGAGGGAGACACGGCGGGTGATGATCCGTTTGAGCCAGCCCGGTCTGGCCTGCGAGAGCGCCCGGGCCGCCGCCTCGTAATGCCGCCTTCCCGCATTGACGGAGCCGAAGAGCGCGATGTTCTCCAGAACGAGTTCCTTGTTGAGCGCGTCGGCCTCTACCGGGTACCGCCGGTCACTCCCGGAGAGACCGGCCAGGGCCACCACGCCGTTGGGGGCGACGTGGCGAAGAGCGTGGAAGGCCAGCTCTCCCACCCCCGTGCATTCGATGACCACGTCCAGATCGTGGCCGAGCCGGTCGATGTCGGTGTGGTAGGTGGCGCCGAGCTCCGTGACGAGCTCGGGTTTCGGACCATCGGTCACCCGGTCCAGAACGTGGGTCTCCAAGCCGCGCTGGATGGCGATCATGGCCGCCAGGAGCCCCACGGGTCCGGCGCCGGTGATCAGCGCGCGTCGAAAGTCGACCTCAGCCCGGGAGGCGATACGGTCGGCGTGGTCCCAGCACTTGGCCACGACGCTGGTCGGCTCGAGGAGCACGGCCTCGTGTCCAAGCGAAGGGTCGACCCTCACCAGGTGGTGGGATTGGAGACGGTACCGCTCTCGCATGAAGCCATCGCGCTCCTTGATGCCGTGTTCGGTGTAGCGGCCGTTCCGGCACATGTCCCACTCGCCGACGCCGCAGTTCACGCAAGGGTCCGGGTCGGGATGTCGGACGAAGGCCACGACCGCGTCGCCGGGTGACACGGGAGCATCGCTGGGAGCGTCGAGGACCCGGCCCAGCGACTCGTGGCCCAGGACCACGTGGTCGTGTCCGGGCGGAGGCCAGCCGTAGTCGCCGGCGATGATCTCCTCATCGGTCCCGCATACGCCGACGGCCACGCTCTCGACGAGCACCGGCCCTTCGTCATTGGACGGCTCGGGGACGTCCCTGAGAGCGGCGCTCTTCGGTCTCCTCGGGATGACCGTGACGCCCTTCACGGTCTGCAGACCACCACCACCACGTCAGCATACGTCCGGGGTCGTGATGGTCGTCACCCGCCAGTGGCAGAATCGGTGGGTGGCGCCTCGGATCGAGGACTACGCCCTGATCGGCGACCTGCAGACCGCGGCACTGGTGGGTCGCGACGGGTCGATCGACTGGCTGTGTCTTCCGCGGTTCGACTCCGCGGCGTGCTTTGCTGCGCTCCTCGGGGAGCCCCAGCACGGGCGTTGGCTCCTCGCGCCGGCCGGGGAGGTCCGACGTTCCTCCCGGCGGTACCGGGGGGACTCACTGGTGCTCGAGACGGAGTTCGAGACCGAGGAGGGGAGGGTTGCGGTGGTCGACTGCATGCCTCCTCGATCCAACGACCCCAACCTGGTACGGGTGGTGCACG
>OCZV010000694.1_pt1 | contig 12141 bp, 10 predicted proteins | sample 1539051 | NCBI WGS metagenome assembly OCZV01 (sample SAMEA3113581, study PRJEB22503) | soil metagenome
TCTGCAATGGCTTTGAAATATTTTGAAAGTCCTTTTGAGATACACGGAGGTGGAAGTGACCTTATTTTTCCACATCACGAGAACGAAATTGCTCAGTCAGAGGCCTTCTCTGATAAACTCTTCGCAAAACTATGGTTACATATCGGCATGGTTACTATTAATTCTGAAAAAATGTCAAAATCTGTTGGGAATATAATAACTGTCAGAGAAGGTCTTGATCGATGGGGAGCAAATTCTCTAAGGATTTTTTGTATTTCAGTGCAATATTCTAAACCACTTGATTTCTCAAATCAAATTCTTTTAGAATCCATACAGAGATGGCGCCAGATAGAAACCTGCGCGTATGAGCTACGATTTGCAGATGGATATGGAGGACAGCTCAAAGCCATAGAATTATTATCTCACGAGTCTATTGAAGAATTTACGGCTGCATTAGAAGATGATTTGAATACGTCAATGGCTCTTACAATTTTTATGAAATTTGTTGCAGCTATAAACCGCTATGCAGCGGATGAAAATCTCACCTCTGATATGTCTCAGATAGCTCTAGGATCTTTCAACCAGTGCATGGAAATTCTAGGGCTTAGGGTACTAGAGCCTGCAAATAAGGAAAGAAAAGAAATTGAAGACCTTATTGTACTCCGAAATAAATTGAGATCTGAAAAAAAATTTCAAGAGTCTGATTTTATAAGGAGGCAATTAATTGATAACTATAATGTTGAACTGATGGATCATAAAAACAGAACACTATGGAAAAAGGTTGAAATTCCCGCAAGCATTTAAAAGTTATGTGAATAATCTCATAGGCAAGAGAAAAATTGATTCGAAGATTTTGCAAATTATGATTCCTAAATGATTAATTAAGCATTGTTTTTTCTTATAACCTACTGCTACTGGATACCTATAATCGTTTTAAATATAAGAACAAATTTATAATATCTTATATGAGTGTACCTGTCTATTCATTCACTGCCATAACCTGATTCGATATAGTTTGTGAACTAACGACAATGATAGTTTAACATCTATGTATCCAGCTGGCTATCATCGTATACAGCCTTCTAAGACCATTGGCTGCTTGCATTACTCATTTTCGATTTTCACAGGGCGATAGAAGATGCTGTAAAGGAAATCTTCAATATCCATAAATTAAAATGACTTTAACAGAAATCAGGTTTTCTTTTATAAACGCCTACATGTATAGTGCCTATATAGATAAAAATCGCATTAACTTTCGCAAATTGAATCAATTATTGGGGAAGAACAAGGTAGATCACTATCATTAATTAGGACCATTAAATCAAATTGGATAAAATTTGTTATAGATTAAATCGTAAATTTGTATGAACAACTGAATATATGATTATATGACTATAACCATTAAATTTATTAGATCATAAATCAAATTTTATGAAAAGAAGCAATCAATGTTGATTCATTTGCTTAAAGAAAAGTTGTATCTCCCATGTTAAATATTAATCATCATAAATTGGCGGAAATTACTTTTCTATGCTTAATTATATCACTATAGCGCATCCCTATCCGTCAAGATACCTCATAGATTGACAAATATATAAGAAGATCTTAATATAATACAGAAGAATTCAAATATCCTTTTCATTTATGTAACTATATTGATAATGGAAGATCTAAAAGAAGCAGAAACAAAGAAGGAATGTGCATTATGCCAATGCTTACTGCCGGAAAATAGTGAATTGCATATTTGTAGTGAATGTATAAAGTCTGCAGACTGTTGTGTTGGCCTCGAAAAATTACATGACTAATTATTATTCTACTATTCTACCATTTTTAAAATATCAGTTACAGTTATTATGCCTATAACATCTCCTTTTTCGCTGACCAACACACATTTGGCGAATCGCACTAGAGGTACAAGAGCCTTTGCAGGCATTGATTCATCAACAACTGGTGGCGGAGGCTCCATTATTATCATGATCTTAATATTTCGTAGCTCCTTTTCATCTTTTTCTACCATGCTTTTTGCAAGGGCATCCTCACTCAATATTCCTACAACGCGAGAACCATCGAATACAGGTATCTGGCTAATTGAATTACTTCTCATTTTATTAATTACAGCATGAAGGGTCTCATGCTTTTGTGCAGAAATCAATTTACGACTGCATATATCACCAGCCTTCATTGATGATTGACCTTCTAAAGAACTTAAAATCTCAAATATCTTTCTAGCAGTTTCATAACTAGGTTTGCATCTACCTGATTCAATCTGATTAATCATGGAGGTACTGATACCCGCAAGTTGTGCCAATCTCCGTTGTGTTATACTTAACCTGTTTCTTGCTTGTTTAATATATTCAAGCTTAGGAAGCATTGTATATAGATTTATATTCATTGGATGCTGATTTATAATTTCGCATCCATACTTTTTTTGTTCTTTCTCTCAATGAAAGATATTTAATAATGTCTTGTCTTTTAAGATATTATATAGGTCTATAGTATTAACAAGTGGCTTTGAAAATATCTTTGCGATACAATATTTGATAGCCTTATATACGTTAAATTTCAATTCCGTTGTTATTAGCTGCAATGAATTCAAATAGTAATCAGTCTAAATGGGACTCGGTTAAAAGGTATAAACTTACAAAAATGCTAAATGAACTATCTAATATATCAGGTCATGGAACAGAGTTAGTGACTGTATATATTCCTCCACGACGTCCTATTTTTGATATTATATCTCAATTACGAAATGAGGCAGGAACTGCGTCGAACATAAAGTCTGATCTGACAAGAACACATGTACAAGATGCGTTAAATAGAACCATAGAACATCTTAAGCTATTCAAGGAACCGCCTGAAAATGGTCTTGTCATTTTCTGTGGCGCTATTCCGACGGGTAAAGGTTTTGGTACAGAAAAAATTGAACTCTATTCAGTTATTCCGCCCAAACCGGTTCAAATTAATCTTTATCGATGTGACGATCATTTTTGGATAGATCATCTGAAAGATATGATGAAAGATGATAAGGTAACAGGAATATTAGCTTTAGATACGCAGGAGGCCGGTCTTGGGATTCTAACTGGAGATAGATGGGAGGTCATAGATACTTTAACTTCTGGTGTCGCAGGAAAACACCGACAAGGAGGTCAGTCTGCCAGAAGATTTGAACGGCTTCGTGATAACGAATTAAATGAATTTTATCATAGAGTAGCAGACCACGCGCAAAAAGTCTTTGTTGACCAATTCAAAGTCGGAGGTATCATTGTAGGAGGACCTGGTCCAACGAAGGATAACTTTCTTAGAGAAGAATATCTTGATTATAGATTACAGAATAATGTTATTTCTACGCTCGATTCTTCATATTCTGGGAATGAAGGAGTCAGAGAACTCATTGACAAAATTCAGGAACAAGGAGTAATGACAGAATATCGTCTGATGCAAGAAAAAAAAATGTTAAAAAAGTTCATGAGTGAGGTATACTCGGGAAAAGGTCTTGGCATATATGGGATCTTTGATGTGATAAAAGCGTTGAAAAATGGTATCGCTGAGATTGTCATCGTTGCCGATGACATTGGCTATTTAAAAATTGATGTGAAATGTAGAAGATGTAATAACATTCAAGAGCAATTTATTGATAGGTCTAGATTGATTTCAGCAAGGCAGGAGATATTATCAAAACCTTGTCCTTCTTGTGGAGCAGTTGACTATGAAACACTTGAAAAAGATATTGTCGACTATTTAGAGGAGATGACTATAATGACGGGTAGTAAGCTAGAAGTCATATCTGGTAGAACAGAAGAGGGTGCACAGCTGGCCAGCTTAGGAAAAATCGGTGCCCTATTGAGGTTCAGGCCATCATCTGCATGACAAGATTATTTAGTTTAAAAGCATCTCCAGATCCTGACCGTTTCAGAGGTGAATATAGCATGATTCTTATCGTATACCCAAACCAGTTTATATTTGCAATAATATCAAGTTGTAAAAATTAATTTATAGTGCATAATAATAATATCTTTTTTAACAATATTTCCAATATGATCTATATGGAGATAGAGCGGCAACAACGACAGATTCGTAGAGTCATGATAGTAGAGGATGAACACGATATACTTGAGTTGTACAAGGATTATCTGAAGACAAAGGGGCATTCCATAATTGCAAGTTCAACAACTGCTGATGACGCATTAGTAGATTTTGAAAAATACAGACCAGATCTGGTAATCATAGACTATAAACTGCCAGGACTAAAGAATGGTCTTCAGGCTGCAAGAGAAATATTTGCCAAATTTCCATCCGCCAGAATACTGATAATAACTGCTTATGAAAATATAAAAGAAGAATTGAATAATGATGGCTTTTTCCGAGATAAAAAAGTCGAGATAATAATAAAACCTGTTAGACTTGCTAGGCTTGCTGATATGATTCTAGATCTTTAAATAGTAACTAACTTACTAGCATTGATGAATTTAAAAAGATATTAGTCCCATCATATGCATAAAGACAAAGAAAGATGGATTTGGACGTATTCTCCTTGTAGTTTAGATATATAACATAAAAAAATTGTTCATTAAACTCAAATGCCCGTTATATGAGATTGAGAATTTAAGTTTCTAGCATATGTGTTAATTGAGTTAGATCTATCTTTTATTATTGCAATTCTATTAATAATGCAGAAGATGTATGTTGTAAAAAGACTTGGAAAAAATGGAAGTTGGAATATTATTACTCTAATTGATAAGAATGGATCATTTAGAGGAGAAGCACGATTTGAATCGGAGAAAGAGGCGATCGAGTATCTTAGAGAATATAAGAAAAAGATGAAAAGTCCTCAAGAACTCAAGGTATTTTCAGAGCCATAAAGGAAGCAGCATAAATCAATACAATATATGCCTCTTTTTTAATCTTTTTTGATTAGATATTTTGGAATATTTACCATGAGAAACGTGTTCTACTAATTGTATTTCTTTTGACTAGACAACTCAACCAGTTGATTTGCAAACCTAGAATGAGAGACTATACTTATGGATCTTGATTTAGCAGCTTTTTTTCCTTGATCAGACTCTATATTTGGTTGCGAGCTATAAGTTAGTAAGATAGATTAAATCCAAAGCAAGTCAAAAGTAATTTAATAAGCAGCAGTACAGAAATTGTTGTTCTATATAATTAGGCTATGGTATCATATTTATTTTTCTTCTAGTTCAGAGTCATCAGGCTCAGTAGTGCCCTCGCGATCCGGTAGCGTTGTTACTACGGATGGCATTTGTTCTTCTCCTACCAAAGCATCATCATATCCATTTCCTCCTTCCTCTGATGCTAGATCTTGTGCAAAATGTGATATCAGTTGCGATACGATACCGTTTGGATCTTTATTAACTTCAGAGGCTATCTGGCTGATTTGATTGTTACTATCTGCTTTGCTGGATGTTTTGGCTGTGTGTTCGGCCAACTGTACAATTACTTGCTCTACAAGCGTTGAATTGCTATTAGGATTTGCGGCCGCAACTTGTTGTCCAATCTGATTAATCATTTTGTTCATATCAATAGTTTGGTTCTGCTCGAGTTTTGGTTGGGATTGCTGCTGCTTAGATTCCTGCTGCTGCCCGTAGATTGTAAATTGTATTGAAGTAACAATGGATATTCCAGTTAATAATACTATTGACAATATAACAACTACTAATTCTTGTAACATCTTTTGGTTGAGCATATATACGGTAATATCTTCATAATGACCCAATTATAAGTTATATATAACTATCTATATTTGGTTTCTTTTGCCTTATTAATAGGGTATTAAGAACAAAAGATTTTTTATCCTAATAACGCCATAGAAGAATTCCTCGTTATAGTAAATCAGAATGTATAAGCCGCGATCGGCAATTTCAGTAGTTAATATCGGCTCTAATTATAATACTAGAATACTATGGTGCTGTTGTTAGTTCACCGTTCTTTACGAGACTGGATTAACAATAATACATCTATATGAATAAATCTATACGAGAGGATATTTTTTGTGGTTTTTTATATCTTGAGAAGGCCTATATAGATATATTATGGTTGATATAGATATTAATATAAATATAATATAAATATATATTTATTATTGCTGAGAGTTTTGTATAACTCGATATATTTACCGCAAATAAAGCTATCACTTAAAATCTGAGCTTTTCATTGAAGCTAAAGTAGCACTTGTAATTTTTTAATCTGCAATTACAATATTTTTTAATCCATGGTCTATGGCAACTTTTGGCCGCCAGAAGGATTAATGTAGAAAATTAAGCTAATAGTTTTCCTGAAAGTAAATCAAATTTCGAAATTGCTGAATGTCCAGTCTTTTCTTTATGTTCATCAACGTCTGAATGGAAAACAAAAGTAGCATTACATTCATGACATGTCCATATAAAATCAAGGTCTTCAGGATGCATGTGTTTAACGATCACGCTTTCATCTCATTTAAGAAGTCTGTATCTATGTATACTTAATTTTATGTAATATAATACAATATAATAAATAACGATATGATTGTATTAAGTTCTTTATCATAGAAATCCTACAGAATAACCATTAATTGGATGCTTTATATAAATGGCAATTAGGATTGTAGCAGCATGCAGCAAAACAAATGTTGCTACGATCGGTCAGAGTCGGTGATCAATGGTATTGTATAAATGCATTACTCCAAGTTTCTATCTCTATTGCAGAAAGGTCAGCCCCCTAAGCAAGAGATTGATATGATTATCTAAGGAAGGAATACGTAATAATCCTTGCAAATTAAACAATCCGAAATAAAATAATTATAGCAAAATTGCACTTATTATTTTTGATCGATCGTAAGTTAATTTGGCATGTAGGAAAGTTATAATCTCAGCAAAAAATTACCAGACAAAGAAAAGTAATAACATTTTTTAAACAAATATGATATATTTACTGACCTCTTTTATTATGACATTATTGATTTTAATAATTAGATATTATTTTAAGTGCAGCGAATAGCGTATAATGTCAATGTTCCGAAATTGCGTTCTAATTTGTCAAATTGTAGAGTTTATTATTCTAAATGGCCAACTATAGAAATAACAATGGTAACAGCGACTACTTCCCCTACCATAATTGCGAAGCAAAAAGTATGATAATGGGAAATTAAGTATAAATATAAAAATTGCTTGGACATAAGTTTATTTACGAATAAAAGATAATATTTACGCGACATGAGCGAGATTCCATCTGATGATTTTCCTTCATATGGAATGGAAGCTATCATAAGCACAATTGATGATGAAAATGAGCTGCTCGATGCATTCAGAATAGAATGTGAGAACCAACGCAAGAATCTTAATTATTCAAATGAGCAAAGATGTGAACAGAAAAATATAAGCAAAAAGAGGAAGAATAAAAATATCATAAAGCTATCAGCAGCTAGTAACATCTCTATGGATTAATTAATATCTGTAAAAGGCACTCTAATATGCCAAAACAATAATAATACTATTCTCGTCATCGTAACTTACAATAGAGAATACTGATATGCAAGTGATATCTTGTGCAGTATTTCCATTCTTGAATTATAATGATGAATTTCTGCTTGAGTATAACACTCTACTGTCTTTAATCATCATCTGCCTTGGACTAAGACCTCATTTCTGTTTTGAATTCCGAAGTTTTAACAGCGTTCCCAATGATCGAACAATGAGAGTATAGTGTGAGAATATAATTCAAAGATAATCTGTCTTTTATGAAAAGAAAGTTTTAAGATATTTTCTAATGCTAGTAAATTGCTCTTGAAGCTAATTATAATATCCTTTTCTTCTATTGAAGTACAAAGAATACGAAAATTACAATACTGAAGATAATCTCCGTAGTAAGAACCAAGTCTTTTACTTTTTTAAAGTATCCTTTGCGTCTTACGCTTCTTTCTTGTACTCCTCTAATCCATTTCTGTTCTCGTATAGTCACTAGTGCATATAACTTCACCAATGCGAGTAAAAAGTTTATTACGACATACACTGGGAGCAACAATATGTCTTTTGGATGTCGTCTTAAATGAGGTATTATTTTTATTCCTCTTCCACAAATCCAAAGGCCCACAATAGACAATGCTACAAGCCAATCATTCAAATAAAGTGAAATTGTAAAGAATATTGGCCCAAAAAATAGCGTGAATATTGTAATAAATCTATCTATCATATAGAAAGCAAGATAAGGATTCTTCCACGCCCATCCATCCCACAAGCTGATAATATCTGAATTATGACTATTTCGAGACCAGCGAATTCTCTGGTTCCAAAAGGTTTTAAAATCTGAAGCTGCAGAAGAGAACACTACAGCATTGCTTTGATAGTAAGTTTTCCAGCCATCTCTCTGTACCAACCTTGTAAGGCATTTATCTTCACCGGATTCTTTTTTTCTTCCAAAAACGATCTCGTTTAGAAATTCATTTAATTTAGGCAAAATTATTTGCCGGCGATACAAAGATGTTCTTCCTGACAGACATGTCAATGCTTTTGCCATTGCTGTTTGAGAAGGCAAATCATAATAATTTCTCATATCCCAAAAGACATCTGTCATCTTCTGCCATATAGAATTGCGCTCAATTGGATGCTGTCGTGTAGTTACGCCTCCTATTATAGGATCTTGAAATGGGGCAAGCAAGTTATCTTTTATATTATGCTCCCATATTGTATCTGAATCTACTAGCGCTAGGATCTCAGCTTTTGATGCCAGAATACCATCTGCTAAGGCTGGTCTTTTGCCCGCCTTTGAAGTAACTATGAGTTTTGCCCAAGGCTTATTTTGAGCAAACTCCTGAAATATTCTGATGCAAGGCAGATCTTTTTGATCAATTACTGCAATCAATTCATCGGGATTATTTGATTGCCAAGAATGCAATGCTGTTCTGAAAACGCTTGGATTTTCGTTATAGACTGGTGTTATTATACCCATCGTATAATTTTCTTTTTGATTTCCTGGATTTATTGGGACATAACATACTGAGCCCAATTTCTTAAATATCCATACTCCCCATCTCCAAAGACCAATAATTCCTAAAGGTATATAGATCAAAAAGTTTTGAGCACCTTTAATCAGGATGCTGCCTACTTGATCTGTGAATGTTGTAGCAAAATTTATAATGGCGTTTCCAATTCCATGACCATCAAACCAAAAGGGAAGAAATACTGAAAATGAGATAAGAGAAATTATGACCATCATCAAGGCAATTGTTGGAAGAAGTATCAGATCAAAGGATCTTATCTCAAGGCTCATTTAAACGAATTTCGTCTATCCTCTTTATATACCAATTGCCTAATGTGATATCAGATATAAGTTATCGTTAATTCACCCGAAGAATTTAGTACTAAATACTTACTATTATATTATCTAAAAAATACTTTATTGAGATAAATCTAAACTTTATAAAATAAAAAGATATAGGATTATATATATATCATTTTGACATTGACATTCTCACAGAAGGTCTATAAGAGGAAAATGAGTGAAAACTTGGTTATGAAAAGGAACATAGTGGTAAAAAAGATTGGAATCATCGGCTCAGGTGTTGTTGGAAGTGCAACAGGCAAAGGGTTCCACAAACTTGGTCATGATGTACTATTTTACGATATCTCTAAGCAAAGACTGCATGATCTAAAGGATGATGGTTATAAAGTTGCTTCAAGCGTCTCAGAAATCATGGAAAAAACAGACCTTTCATTTGTTTGTGTAAATACTCCTACAAAGAATGACGGCGAACAGGATTTATCACAACTTATGTCTGTTCTCTATGATATAGCAAACGCACTTGGTACTATAAATAGAAAACAACAGCAAGAAGGAGAAGAAAGAAAACAACGCAATCCTCATCTTATTGTTTTCAGGAGTACTATGCTACCGGGTACCATGAGAAATGTGGTCATAAACTATCTACAAAGCAATTGTGCCTCGTCAAAGATTGGAAAGGATTATAATGTATGTTATAATCCGGAATTCTTGAGACAAAACACCGCTTTAGAAGATTTTTTTAAACCGGACAGAGTAATTATAGGCGAGAATGACAATGGAGCCGCGGAACCACTTAGGGAGATCTACCAGCAATTAACTGACAATATCATCGTTACTAGTCCTGAGGCTGCTGAAATGATAAAGTATACTTCTAATTGTTTTCTTTCACTTAAAATATCCTTCTTTAACGAAATCGGCCTTGTATGTAAGCAAATGGGAATAGATGACAAGGCTGTCAGTTTAGGTGTCTCGATGGACAAAAGGATAGGACAGTATGGAACGCAATTCGGCAAACCATTTGAGGGAGCATGCTTGCCAAAAGACACTGAAGCGTTAGCTGGTTTTATTAGAAAGTTGGAATTAAATCCAGATTTGCTTCAAGTAGCCCTGGATATTAACCGAAAAATGGAGGAATTAATCTCCTCAAAATCACCTTGCGTAAGATAATAAGAGTCGTTACTTTTTATTGTACGTTTTATTGTACGCACGATGGTTTTTATTTTTTATCTACCTTTTATCTTTTGTCAAGCGACCTGATGCTTATATAGCCTATTTACTTTCTTACGCTGTCTAATAATAAAAAATAGTGTAAGTAGGCCAATGACTATAATTACAAGGAACAGTATTGCTGCTAAGGCTGGTGTATTACTGGCTTCAGCTTCAAATCGTTTTATTATGTAGTATCCATTATTATTATTATTAATATTATTATCATTATAAAGGAACGTGATGTAGCCTGATGAATTAGAAGTATAGGCATTCCAAAATGAACCATTTACGTTGATAACAATTTGTTTGTTGGGCTCAAATCCACCTACTGTATATCTTGTTGTAGTAACGGGTAAAGCAGGTGATGAAATCTCTGACCATTTTTTGTATGTTTCGTTAGATTTGAAATTATCATTAAAAGCAGATATATTAACATTATTAGAGGAGGGAATTACATTCATTTCGTACGTATCCAAAATTACGTTTTTGCCCACGGGAGGTATCAGAATAGTTGTATTGGTAGGATAAGCCATATTTACTATTCCTCTTGAAGAAACTCCACTAATTCTGTTATCAGTATATCCTAAGACAAACCTGCTATTATCATCGGACACCGCTATCGTAGTATGATTAAATTTTGTGTCGGATATAGTATTGGTACTTCCTGACTTTCCGTAATAATTAGAGTTAGAATTATTGGAGATAGTATTATCAAGGAGAATGTTATTAGAAGCGTTCAAAAATTGAATGCCATAGCTTGCTCCTTTAATCACATTATTTTTGATAAAAATATTATTACTTGTTCCTTTACCTTGAATATATATGCCACTGCCGAGAGATTCTGTTATAATATTATTTCTGAGCGTGTTATTATTAGCATGTTCGTAAAGAGAAATACCATTCAATAGGGTGTTATTGATTGTATTTTGTTGAACTGCATTGTCACGGGAGCTTTGGGTAAGTGTTATACCAAAGAAATTTCCATCAATAGTGTTATTAGTAATGACATTTTTCGATGAATTGAATAGTGTTATACCAGAACGACCATTATAATAGACTCCATTATCCTTAATCTCTGAGTCTACTGCAGATTGATTTAAGAGGATGCCGTTTCCGGTGTTATTATAAACAGAGTTATTTTTAACCAAGATGTTTTTACATAATTCTGTGCAAACAATACCATCATTTGTGTTATTGTAGATTGCATTATTAGATATTTCAAGATTAGTAGAGTTGGTTTCAGCAATCAATCCGTCTCGATAGCTATTATTGATTGTATTATTTGCAAATATAATATCTGATACATCGCCGGATACGTCAAAGCCTACATAATTAAAAGAAAAATAATTATTGGAAATAACACTACCATCACCGGCGTAATAGGAGATGCCTCCTGTATCTTTCCCGCCGTCATATCCCAAATAACTTAAATTTGAATTAGTTATATTCATCTGCCCTGAGCTATCCCAAGGGACTACCAAATAACTCCTAGGCTCTGTATTAGAATCCAGTAGAGTATGTGACTTGTTTGTGAAATTCCATGAAGATATTTTTGTATTATCTATGAGCAAATTCCCTTTTGCTACGATTGAAAATGCTGTTCCTGCTGTTGAATTAATCTTCAACCAGTCTGTATCAGTAGAAGTAATAAAAAGAGTTGCGCCTTTTGCTATTAAAATG
>OCZV010000695.1_pt1 | contig 12131 bp, 18 predicted proteins | sample 1539051 | NCBI WGS metagenome assembly OCZV01 (sample SAMEA3113581, study PRJEB22503) | soil metagenome
GATCGAGCCCCGGCGGGGGTCATCGGCACCGAGCGTCACGAAGAGCACGGCGGCCCTCGCGGCGCCGAGCGCGGCGAGATCATCCAACGAGCCGAGCGCATGCCCTGGGGCCTCATCGAGCTGTGGATCAACGACCCCCAGGGCAACGAGCTGCGCCTCGTCGGCAGAGTCGAGGCAAACACGCACGGATTCCGTTCGTCAGTTCCTCGGGCGCACAGGACCGTTCGCTATCGCCTCAGAGCCTCCAAGGGCCCGAAGGATGCGGCTGCCGCTAGCCGCCGGCGACGTGCGCCCGCACGAACCACTGGAACAGCTCGAGCCGCTCGGTCTGCCCCAGCAGCACGTCCTGGTGCCTCGCCGCCCACGTGCCGCCCCTCTCCCGACGACGTTGGCGTCAGTGCTGCTGGACGAGACCGCCGTACCCATGACGGCGGCCCGGGGACGGGCGGCCGTCGGCGATCATGGCCTGCCACGAGAGAACCGACAGGATGGCGACCGCGACCCCGCCGGCAGCGAGGATGATCGCCCACGACCGCTCCAGCGCGAGCTCGCGATCGACCACACCCGGGTCGACTGCAGCCACCGCCGCGGTCGCCGCCCCGGCCATACAGAGCAGAGCGGCGATCACCCGCATCCCGCTGAGACCCAAGAGCACAAGGGCGACGCCCACGCCCACCTCGATCACGCCCAAGGGCTGCGTGTGATCGAAACCTGCCACCTGCTCCACCGGCCGGTACCAGCCGCCGTCGACCTCGGTGCGCGTCAGCGCCACGCCCCCGGCGACGGCGACGACGACGCCCGCCAGGACGACGAGCACGTCACCTGGGCGTCCAGCGGTACTCGACCAAGCCACGCGCCTCGAACTCGCCGGGACTCTCGATCGCCAGGCGGCGACGCTCCAACTCGTGAGCGTTCGGAACCACGTCGACATCGCTTCGCCGTCGAACAACGCGCATGGGCTCCTTCCTTCCCTTCGCGTCACCCGGATGGCTACCCCCTCCCCGCGCGCCAAACGGCACCGGGCGGTCCCGGCCTTGAGCCGGCGCTCAGGCACACAGGGATGGCAGGACGAGCGCGCGACGGACAGGCTGTGGGCATGACTGCCAGTCGCCATGCGCCATGGCCCGCCCGGGCAGGATCGTGACCAGGAGACCATCCCGGTTCCGTGAGCAGCCGGGCCCTCGGCACTCCGCGGACTGGTACGACCAGAGCGACGACCCGACGGTGCTCGATGTCGGCGATCGCCTGTTCATCCCCTGCGAAGGCGGGCCGTCGGCGAGCCGGCTCGAGACGTTCCCGCCCCGCCTGGAGATCGAAGAACCCGATGGGACCTATGTGCTCGTGGACGTCGGCCCGCGCCAGGCGTGGCGCTACGTCTTCATCCCGTCGAGGCCTTGAGTCCGCCCGACCAGCGCCGCGGCGCGGCTTCGCGTTACTCCATCCGTTGCCCGGGTAGCTGCCCCGTGTCGAGCAAGGAATGGACGTCATGGCCGAGACCGCCGCCGAGGCAAGGACGAAGCCGGGCACCAGCGGGCCGGACGAGAAGGCTGTCGAGGACGCGCGCCTCGCTGCCGGCACCCTCCTCGCCTGGCTGTCCTCCGAGGCGTTCCCGGCCGACCGGGAGCTCCTCGTCGCCTCGGCCCGAAAGCGTCACGCGCCGGTCTGGCTGACCGACTCGCTGGGCGGACTTCCCGCAGGCATCGTGTTCCAGGAGGCAGAGCAGTTGGCCAACGTCCTGCGGGCGGAACGGCGGGTGCGCATCGTGGACCATCGATCCACCGCCGGACTCACCGGTTGCTCCGCACCGGGTGTCAGCTCACCACCATGGAGGTGATTAGCCATGGGGGTGATCAGCGAGCCCGCGCCGCCGACGCGGGCTCGCTGATGAACCCCCCGTCCACGCAGCCGATCGTTTCCTCGCAGCAGCCCGGGGATGGCATCCGGTCATACCCGATGCGAGGAGGTGCCGTGGCCCCCAGCTTCGACACTGCCTACCGGGGCTGGTACTGGCGGTGGCGGGCGTGGCGGACGTGGACGCCGGTGTCGACACTGGGACCTGCTGCTCGTGCTGCTGATCATGGACGCGCTCCTGGTGTCGCTGGCGCCACGGGCTGTGGGGCGGTGCCGCTACGCCGGGACCTCGTCACGTGGCTGCGGCGTCGGGCCGCGACGACCGGCGAGCCCCTCGAGGCCGTGGCCGACCGGGCAGTGGCCGCCTACCGACGGCGCCTGGATCCCGAGCCGAGGCACCGGACCCCGACGTAACGCGATGCCCGCCCACGTACGCCTGCTGAACGGCGCCGGCGCCGACTGGCGTGAGGTTGGGGGGAAGGCAGCGCCGGGATAGCGACCGACCCGTGCCCACCGTCCCCCCCCGGTGGCGCGTGTCAACTGAGCGGCCCGTGCCCGGCTATGCCGCGCCTACTGGGAACTGAGGACGAACGCGATGCGGCCCTTCTCGTCGACGGTGGCGTCGAGGACCTTGTCGTCGAGCATGGTCGCCGCGGACGGCTCGAGGAACACCCGTGCCCCTCCACTCTCGACAACCTGGTCGCCTTCCTCCGGCGTCTCAGCCATCGAGATGTTCAGGTGCGCCGACTCGCTCTGCTCGCCGGAGATGCGGATCCCGGAGGCATCCGGCAGCTCGGGACGGTCGACCACGTTTCGAATCGCCATCGTGGCGTTCTCGGAAAGGACGAGCATGGGATCCTCCTGGAATCGCGACATGGCCAATGCCGTTGGCTACCCGCTGCCTCGGCCATAAACCGAACATTCCGAGAGCCCATGACCGGAACCTCGCTCGGGTGCTCAGTGTGCCGGTCATCCCCACACCGGAAGGTCGCTCTCGCCGGACACCAACGGAGCACCATGGAGCGATTCGACGGTCCCGGTGCGGGTAGACGACCGTCGTGACCGAGCAGGATCAGCCAGGAGAGGACTTCGACGACGAGCTGCTGGAGGGCGAGTACCCCCCGGAGAAGCCGCTGGCGGCCGAGGACGACGGGGTGACCGGCGTCGAGCAGCTCGGAGGCGAGTCGTTCGTCGAGCGCGACGACCGCACTCGGCCGGAGCCGTGGGAGGCTCCGCCTCGCGAGCCGGACGCAGACACGGGGATCGAGCTGGTCGGCGACGATGCCGGCATCCCGGACGACGAGAAGGACCTCGTGGGTGGCCGTGAGTCGGACGAGGATGCCCACGGCCCGCTGGCCCCTGATGACGCCGTCAGCGGTGACGAGACCACGCGCGACGTGGCCACCGAGAGGACCGCGCAACCAGCAGAAGATGCCACCGTCCAGGTCGACGAGTCGGAGGCGAGCCCGCCCGAGTAGCGGGCACCAGCGACGGGCGGGGGGTGCCCGAGGACGTCAGGGCTCAGATGCGCGTCCCTCGCCGGCCCGTGACCCTGCCGCGGGGCTGCAGGAACCGATAGATGAGCAGGGCCACGATGGCCCCAAGGATCGAGCCCAACAGGCCCGATGCGCTGAACTCGTCCATGGTGCGGTCGGTGAATGCCACCGCCAGAAGGCCGCCGGTGAGCGACCCGGCCAGACCCAGGAGGAGCGTGCCGAGGATGCCCATGGGGTCACGGCCCGGAACGACGAGACGGGCCACCGCGCCGGCGATGAGTCCGATGATCAACCAGCCGATCACTGACATCGATCTGCCTCCGCAAAGAGAGGATCGCGGTACGGACTCTTCCCCTGACGCCCCCACCCAACCCTCTTCTTCGGCGACCCCCCGACGCACAGCGAGTTGTTTGAAGCGGTGAGGGCTGGGGAGCTGGCACGGGTGCGCATCTCCACTGCCGATGACGAGCACCGGAGGGCCCCGTGACGGACGAGCAGGACGAGTCCGACCGACCCGAGACCGAGGAGGAGCGAGCCGAGCGCGTGGCGCGCGAGGTGGCCCGCCAGAACCCCGATCCCACGACCCGCCGGGAGGCGATCGAGCAGGAACTTGCCGAGGAAGACCTGTCGAAGGAAGGTAGCGAGCTGGGCCAGCACAATGAGTGAGGAGTGACGCGCCCGGCGGCAGGGAGACATGATGACGCCAACCGAGCCGCGGCGACCCGCCCGGGTCTTCGTCTTTGCGCCGGCGTTGTTTCTGACGGCCACCCTCGAACGCCGCGGCCAGGCGGACGAGCTACACCTCCACGCAGGCGGCCAGGGCTTGTGGATCGCCCGCATGCTGGGCGTCCTCGGCACCGATGTGGTGCTCTGCGGCCCGTTCGGTGGTGAGACCGGCATGGTCGCGCGCACGCTGGTGACCCAGGAGGGGATCGCTGTGGACGCAGTCGGTGTCGAGTCGTGGAGCGGTGCCTACGTCCATGACCGGCGCGGCGGAGACCGCGTGGTGCTGGCCGAGATGCCACCGCAGCCGCTGTCGCGGCACGAGCTCGACGAGCTGTACGGGGCGGCCGTCGTCGCCGGGCTCGAGGCGCAGGTGAGCGTGCTCGGCGGCCCGCACGACCCGAGCCCGGTGCCGCCTGACATCTACCGGAGGCTCGCCAACGACCTCCGGTCGGACGATCGGCGGGTGATCGCCGACCTCTCCGGTGCACCTCTCGACGCCGTGCTGGCCGGTGGCATCGATGTCCTCAAGATCAGCCACGACGAGCTCGCCGGCGGGAACAGCGGTGACCGCCTGGGGATCGACGATCTGGTCGAGGCCGGACAGGCGCTCCAGGGGCGGGGCGCGGCGCACGTTGTCGTGTCACGCGGCGCAGAGCCCAGCCTGCTGCTCGCTCCTGACCACGCCTACGAGATCGCGGTGCCACCGCTGGACCCCGCCGACACGGCGGGCGCCGGCGACTCGATGACCGCGGGGATCGCCGCCGGTCTCGCCGACCACCTGGACATCCTGGACGCCGTCCGGCTCGGCGCGGCCGCGGGCACGCTCAACGCCGCACGCCATGGCAAGGGCAGCGGCGACCGTCCTCAGGTCGAGCGGCTGGCGTCCCAGATCGAGTCGCGCCCGCTGTCCACGCGCGGGACCTGACCCGGCACGGCCGACTGGAGAGCGGTCGTGCACCGGTGACGTCGGCGATCCCCTGAAGGGGCCCGAAGGGCCCTCTCGCCGGACACCGTCACGACGGTTGACACCGGGGGCACCAGACGGACCGTCGCCCCCCGACTGTGATGTGCCGGAGGCGTGTGCCGCAGCGGGGGCACCTCCCGTCCTGCTCGTCCCGTCGGCCCGTGAGCCACGAGGCCCGGGTGAGGACCCTCCCCTCGCGCATGGAGTGCCGCAGCACGGTGCGCATCCGCTGGTGGATGCGGTGAACGTCCGAGCCGGACAGGTCCGAGGTGGAGTGCGTGGGGTGCACTCGTGCCCGCCAGAGGATCTCGTCCACGAGCAGGTTGCCCAGCCCGGCCACCACGCCCTGGTCCATCAGGGCCGGCTTGAGCTGCCGCCGCGTCCGTTGCAACCGCCTCCCCAGCTCCGCGCTCGAGATCGTCGCGGCATCCGGACCGGATGCGTCGAGAAGCTCGTCGATGTGAGCGTCGGTTGCCGCCATGCGGAGACCCTGGAGCTTGCGCATGTCGCGGTAGCGCAGCTCACCGCCTGCGGTGGCGATGACGACCCGGTCGTGCCGGTGCGGAGGCGCGCTGTCCTCGCCGGACCAGACGAGCTCGCCGGTCATGCCGAAGTGGAAGGCCAGGCTCGGTTCGTCGCGGCGGTGTCGGGCCTGGGGCTCCCGGACGGGAGCGATCAGCCACTTGCCGTGCCGGCGCGGGGTGCCGAGACAGTGACCGACCAGGGCCCGGTCGAGTCGCCTCGCCGAGAGCTGGCGCAGCACGCCGGGATCCCGCACCTCGACATCGCCGATGCGGCGGCCGGCCGCGTGCTCGAGAACCCGTCGGAACCGCTCGACGTCGGGAAGCTCGGGCACGGCGTCTCCCGGGTCAGGAGGCCTTGGCCCCCGCCCGTTGGAGCTCGGCACATGACATCTTGGACCGCCCCTCGACCCTCATCTCGCCCGCACGCTCGTAGAGCTCCCGCTTGGTCAGCTCGGCCAGCTCGTCGCCCTTCGTCGCCCGCTTGCCACGCCGACCGCCCCAAGCCGAAGTCGATCGCTCCCTGCCACACACCGGTCGTGCCATGCGCGCTGTCTCCTCGGCTGCGAAGACCGAAGTCGGCTACCACGGAGACGACGAACGAACCGGGTGGCGGACCGGCCGTCGAGTCTGGTGCCGAACGTCGGCCTACGACCTGTCATGCACTGAGGCGGGCTGCCAGGAGTTGCTTGCCCTGCTCGGCGCCCTTGCGGCTCTCGTTCTGTGCCTTGCGGAAGAACTCGGCCAGCTCGCTGTCACCTTGGCGGTCGGCGTCCTGGATGTAGGTCTCGAGGCGGAGAGCGTTGCTGAGGCACGCCTCCGTGAACCAGATGATGTCGTAGTCCTTGTCCATGGTGCCCGTGACGTCGCCTGTCTCGGCGGTGCTCATGTCGGTGCTCCTTGTCCGGTGGTCCTCGACGCGTCCGGTACCCGCTGGACGCCGCCGCCAATCGAGATCCGCAACCTCGACGCGCCAAGTTTCGCCGCGTTCGGTGCTCTCGCCGGTGCTCTCGCCGGCGTGCGTCCAGCTGGTTGGGCAGCCCGCCTCGACGTCTTCCGAGCGATCGCCGTCGAGTAGACGTCGGTCGCTGCCCACATCTCCGTGTCCGCTGCCGCCCGCCATTTTTTGCGCGCGGGCTCGCCGCGCTCGCCGTGGGTGACGACGCGACCTACCAGAGCCAAGCCCGCAACCGGGCGGATCTCGCCGTCGGTCGTGGGACGTTCGGACTGAGCTCCTAGCGGGGGCGGGGCCGTAGCCGCGAACGGCCCCGGGCGATTGCCGAGCACCTGGACGTGGACCTCGGGATGGGCGATGTTCAGGCGCCAGTTGGAGTGGCGACTGGCGTCGTCTGTGCCAGCGCGATGCGCCAGCCGTCGCCGTCGTTGACGACGACGTACGTCAGGTTGCCTCTCGAAGGGAACGCCTCGGCGACGCCCCGGCCGTCGGCTATCTGCTTGGTGGCGCTGATGATCGCGACGTCGGGCCGGATGAACCGGATGTCGTCCACCTCCGCGGTCGTCGTGACCATGGCGAGCGGCGAGGCGAGTGCAGCCCTCATCGCCTGGCGCAGCGCGTCCTTGCCAACGACCCGACGGCCGCCGAAGTTGACGATGACCGTGTCGTCGGTGTGCAGCGCGAGGAACGGCTCGACGTCGGACTGCTTTGCCTGCACGTCCTCCACGAGCCGATGGATCGCCGCAGCGTCCTCCTGCACGAGGTCGGTGGCCATGTCGATCTCCTTTCCGTGCGGAGCGTTTCGCTCCGCAGAAACACTCTACCGCGAGCGGAGCGATTTGCTCCGCAATACTGGGAGGGTGGACAACCGCAGGAAGGCGGCTCGGCGGGCTGAGGTCGAGCGGAACGATCGGGCGCTGCTCGAGGCGGCACGTGCGGTCGTCGCCGAGGACGGCGCCCATGCGTCGGTCGCCACGATTGCTGCACGCGCCGGCGTCGGGATCGGCACGCTGTACCGCCGGTATCGCACCAAGGAGCAGCTGTTTCAGCACCTGTGCACGCTCGCCATGGCGGACTACCTGCAGGCCGCCGAGGAGGGGCTCGAGCTCGACGACCCCTGGACCGGCTTCGCCCACTACGTCACCGAGGCGGCGCTCGCCGGGACAGGCGCGCTCGCTCCGATCGCCGGCACGGTTGACGTCACCGAGAAGATGTCGGCCATGAGCGCCCGAGGCGACGCCGCGGCGGAGCAGGTCGTCCGCCGAGCCCATGCCGCTGGCGCCCTGCGGGACGACGTCGGGCCCGTCGACGTCGCCCTCCTCGTCGAGCAACTCGGTCGCTCGCCGGTCGTCGACCAGCTCGCCCAACAGGGCCGCGTCGAGCTGCTCAACGCTGCCCGGAACGCCCGTCGACGGCTCATCGCCATCGCTGTCGACGGTCTCCGTGGCCCGCCCGGGACGCCGCTACCCAGCCCTGCCCCCCAATGGGAATTGCTCACGGAGCGGTGGTCGCGGGCCGAGACCGGCTGATCGTCGACGACGCCGAGGACATGCTCACCGCACTCGCGTCTCGGTGCTCCGGCGGCGAGGCGGGTGATTGCGAGCCGGCGTGAGGCCGCTAGCGTCCCGTGTCGTGATTGCCGTCGTAGCCGAAGGGCTCAGGAAGCGGTTCGGGCGCACCCAGGCACTGTGCGGGGTCGACTTCGAGATCGAGCGGTCGAAGGTGCTCGGCGTGCTCGGACCCAACGGAGCAGGGAAAACCACTGCCGTCCGCATCCTGACAACATTGATCAAACCGGACGAGGGCCGGGCGATGATCGACGGGATCGACGTCGTGCGCGATCCTCGGCGGGCTCGCGCCCGCATCGGCCTGACCGGTCAGTACGCCGCGGTCGACGAGCGCCTGACTGGCTTCGAGAACCTCGAGCACGTGGGTCGGTTGTTCCATCTCGGCATTCCGGAGGCTCGCAGACGCGGGCGCGAGCTACTCGGGCGCTTCTCGCTGGAGGAGGCCAGCGACCGCATGGTGAAGGGCTACTCGGGGGGTATGCGCCGCCGGCTCGACATCGCCATGAGCCTGATCGCCCGGCCGTCGGTGCTGTTCCTCGACGAGCCCACAACCGGCCTCGACCCACGCAGCCGCCAGGAGGTCTGGGCGCTCATCGAGGAGCTCGCCCGGGGTGGTACGACCACGTTGCTCACCACCCAGTACCTCGACGAGGCCGACCGGCTGGCCGACGAGATCGCGGTCATCGACAAGGGTGTGGTGATCGCCCGGGGAACGGCCGACGAGCTGAAGCGCAAGACCGGGGGCGACCAGCTCGAGGTCGAGCTCGACGATCCTGGCGACGCCGGGCGTGTCGTCGACCTGCTCTGCGACCGCTCGTGCGGCGAGCCCCACATGGACGACCACACGGTGGTCATGCCGATGGTCGATGTGACCGGGGTCGTTCCGCAGGCCGTCCGCCGCCTCGACGAGGCGAGCATCGCGGTGCGTGACATCTGGGTGCGCCGGTCGACACTGGACGACGTGTTCTTCTCTCTGACCGGTCACGCGGCCGAGGACGTGAGCGGGAACGGCGACCGCCCCGACGGCGCTGACGGCGACGACGCGGCCGAGGCGCGGGGACAGAGCGGGCCCGACGAGAAGGCGGGGGACTGATGACCACCACAGTCGACGACGTCCTGGTCGCGACCGGCGACGAGCAGGAGATCCCGTCGGGTCCGGCCTGGCTCCTGCGTGACAGCTGGACTGAGGCGACCCGCCATCTCCGGGCCCTGCCCCGCAACCCCGAGTTGCTGATGTTCGCCACCATCCAGCCCATCATGTTCGTGCTGCTGTTCGTCTTCGTCTTCGGGGATTCGATCATCGTGCCCGGGTTCGAGAAGTACGAGCAGTACCTGCTGCCGGGCATCTTCGCCCAGACGGTGCTGTTCAACTCGTCGTTCACGGGTGTCGGCGTCGCCGAGGACCTGACCAAGGGCATCATCGACCGGCTGCGGTCGCTGCCGATGTACGCCTCCGCGGTGCTCATCGGCCGGACGATGTCCGATGTCGTGCGCAACGTCATCACCTTCAGCGTGATGCTGCTGGTGGCGTTTGCGGTCGGGTTCCGCATCGAGGGCAGCGTGGCGGGGGCCGTCGCCGCCACGCTGCTCCTGTTCTTCTTCAGCTACGCGTTCAGCTGGATACAGGCGCTCGTGGGCTTGTCTGTGGGTTCGGTCGAAGCTGCGAACTCGGCGGGGTTCATCTGGATGTTCCCGCTGACGTTCGTCTCCTCGGCGTTCGTCGCCATACAGAACATGCCCGGCTGGCTGCAGCCCATCGCCAGGAACAACCCCTTCACCATCGTCACCAACGCCACCCGTGCCCTCTACAACGGCAGGCCGGTCGGTTCCGATGGCTGGCTGGCGCTCGCGTGGGCGGTCGGCATCACCGTGGTCTTCGCCCTGCTCGCGGCCCGGAGGTTCGCGCGAGCGGCCAGCCGCTAGCGCATACAACTCCTCGCCCGCAGGGCGGCGAATCGCGGCGTGATCGCGCCCTCAGGGGGCCTGGTCGGGCGCAGAGTCCCCGAGCGTCGCCGCCACCGGCTCGATGCTCAGGTCGGCCAGGAACAACAGGTCGTCCGTTGGCAGGTGGGCGCGCAGCGCGGCCAACACGGGCTCATGATCTCCGGCGGCCACCGCCGCCGCATTCTGCCTGACGGCGTCGACGAATGCCTCGACGTAGCGTCGCTGCCGATCGAGAAGCCCGACCCCTGCCGGCGCGCCGTGGCCGACATGCAGAGTCGTCGACGGATCCAGGTCCAGTCGATCGAGCGCCGCCAGCCACGCCTGCCACTGCCCGTCGGCGAGATAGGCGTGCATGCCGTTGTAGGCGACATCGCCGGCGAACACAGTGTGGTCGTCGACGTGCCAGAGCGTGTCGGCGAACGACTCGCCCGGACCCACCGACTCCACCCGCAGGTCGACGCCGCCGAGCGTGATCTCGGCTCCGGGATCCACGACCGTGTTGGGGAACAGTCGCGTCGTCGGCCACTCGGCGCCCATCATGGGCCCGACGATGGCGTCCTTGGCGGCGTCGTCGCGCCGGATGATCGCGTCGACCTCGGGTGTTGCCACCACAGGCACGTCGTCGTCCTCGACCACGTGCGCCAGCCCGGCGTAGTGATCGGGATGGGGATGGGTGATGACGACCCCCGCCAAGGGCAGGCCCGTCTCGTCCACTGTCCGTCGCAGCTTGCGGGCGTCGGAGACGCACAGCATCCCGTCCACGACAACCGCTCCCTCGGGACCGCGCACGACGAACGCGTTCACGTCCATCGCGTCACCCCGCACGCGCTCGATGTGCCTGGTCACGGTCAACCTCCAACCGTTGCGGGTCGCGGTGGCCAGTAGACCATGGACCGATGGCACGCGCTAGTGTTCTGTCGTTGAAATAGTGACCTGGGTCGCGTAGGGTGGGGCATGGCTCAGGTGCTGGGGGTCTCGGCGGCGGATCGCCGGGAGTTGGAGCGGTTGGCGGCGTCGAGCGTGGAGCCGCATCGCCGGGTGGTGCAAGCCAAGGCGCTGCTGGATCTGGCCGGTGGCGCGTCGGTGTCGGCGACGGCGCGCCGGTATGGGACATGGCCCAAAGCGGTGCGGCGGTGGCGGGCCAAGTACGAGCAATGCGGGGTCGAGGCGGTGGGCACGATCGCGCCGGGCCGGGGGCGGAAGCGCCGGGTGGAGCCCTCGGTGGTCGAGGACATCGTGAAAGACACTCTGGAGTCGGTGCCTGTGGACGGTTCCACGCAGTGGTCAACGCGGGCGATGGCCGCCCGCCACGGTGTCGGCAAGGACTTCGTGGCCCAGCTGTGGCGGGCTCGGAAGATCCGCCCCTGGCGCGTCGAGCGCTTCAAGCTGTCCACGGACCCGGACTTCGAGGCCAAGCTGGTGGACATCGTGGGCCTGTACATGGACCCGCCCGAGCGGGCCGCGGTGTTCTGCTTCGACGAAAAGACCCAGGTCCAGGCCCTGGACCGCACCCAGGCCAGCCTGCCGCTGCGACCGGGCCGGGCCGGCACGATGACCCACGACTACAAACGCAACGGCACCACTGACCTGTTCGCCGCGCTGAACGTGGCCAGCGGCCAGGTCATCCACGACACCCGCCAGCGCCACAAGGCCACCGACGTGCTGGCGTTCTTCAAGTTCCTCGACGCGCACGTTCCCCGCGACCTGGAGATCCATGTCGTGTTGGACAACCTGTCCGCCCACAAAGCCGAACCGGTCCAGCGCTGGCTCAACAGTCCCCGCCGCAAGCGCTGGCACCTGCACTTCACTCCTACGTCCTCGTCGTGGTTGAACCTGGTGGAGCGCTGGTTCGCCGAGATCACCAACAAGCGCATCCGACGCGGCACGTTCAGCTCTGTGCGCGAGCTCACCGACGCCATCGACCACTGGGTCGAGCACTGGAACGACAACCCCGAACCCTTCGTCTGGCACCGCACCGCGGAGGAGATCATCGCCAAAGTCCAACGAGGACGAGCCGCCCTTCACCGGGTCACTAATTCCGCGACGGCTGACTAGCCGGTCAGCGGGTGATCAACGGCTCTCTCACTGTCGGTGCGTTGTGGATCT
>OCZV010000696.1_pt1 | contig 12124 bp, 9 predicted proteins | sample 1539051 | NCBI WGS metagenome assembly OCZV01 (sample SAMEA3113581, study PRJEB22503) | soil metagenome
ACGCGTCGGACAGGTCGATCCAGAAGCCGAGCCGTTCGGTGAGCCGTTCGAAGTCGTCGACATAGCGGAGGACGGACTCGCGGCACAGGCGGTTGAACTCTGCGATGCCGAACGCCTCGATGTCGCGCTTGTTCTTGGTGCCGATCTCCTTTTCGACCTCGAGCTCGACCGGCAGGCCGTGGCAGTCCCACCCCGCCTTCCTCGGAACGTAGTGCCCGGTCATCGCGCGGTACCGCGGGTACACGTCCTTGAACGTCCTCGGCTCGGTGTGGTGGATCCCGGGCTTGCCGTTCGCCGTCGGCGGTCCCTCGTAGAAGACCCACAGAGGTCCCCCCTTGCGCCGCTCGAGCTGGCGATGGAACACGTCGGCCTCGCGCCAGAACGCGAGGACCTTGGCCTCCTGCTCGGGGAGGCTCGCCTTCGGGTCCACCGGTTCGAACGCCATCTCCGTCTCCTCGCCGACGCCACGAAAAAGCGCCCCGTCCCGTGCAGGGACGAGGCGCGAAGCCCCGCGGTACCACCCCGCGTTGCCGGCCCCTCGCGGAACCGACCGCTCATCGGCTGCTCGACGCGCCGGTCGTCCCGGCGCTCCGAAGAGCCTCCCGCTGTCACGGGCGGACCCGGCCGCGTCTACTGCGGTCGGGGGAGATCCCCGACCGGTTCGGGCGGCGGCTCGGGGAGGATGTTCACGAGGACCGTGCCTCCGGGCTCGCACCGTCCCCGGCTCGCTCGCTGGCCGGAGCCCTCGCTACTCGTTCCCGTCGTCGCCTGTAACACTCCATACTACGCGTAGCGGGCACGTTGGTCACCGTCCCACTCGATGATTGTCGGTGGAACACACCGGTGCTAGCGTCCCCGTCCCATGGCTGGCAAGACCGCCTACTCCCAAAAGGAATTGGACGAGCTGCGCGAACGCCTGCTCGCCGAACAGGTCGAACTGCAGGAGCAATTGGCGACGATCGAAGAACAATCGTTCGCTACCTCGCAGTCGGACATCTCCGGAGAGGTGTCGTTCGACGAGGAAAACGCCGACGCTGGAACCTTCACGTTCGAGCGGGAGCGCGACCTTTCGATCGAGAACAACGTCCGAGACCTGCTGGGGAAGATCGACCGCGCGTTGGCCAGGATGGACGACGGGACGTACGGGATCTGCTCTCGGTGCGGGAAGCCGATCGAGAAGGCTCGGCTCAAGGCCCTGCCGTACGCCGACCTCTGCATCAAGGACGCGCAGGCCCAGGCGCGGCGGTAGCGCCCTGAGGCGGCCGCGGGTCCTCGCGCTCGCACTGTACGCAGCGGCCGCCTCGGTCTACGGGCTCGATCGGATCACCAAGGTCTGGGCGGAGGCATCGCTCGCCGGCGAGGCGCCGATCGACGTCATCCCCGGCATCCTTTCGCTCACCTACACCACGAACTCGGGCGGGGCCTTCGGCCTTGGGCGCAGCGCGCCGTGGTTGTTCGCGACGGCCACGGTCGTCGTGTCGGTGGTGATCGTGGTGATGTCGGTTCGGATCGGACGCGCATCGGTCGCGGCCGCCCTCGGCCTGATCCTCGGCGGCGCGCTCGGGAACCTGACCGACCGCGCCCTGAATGGTCCCGCGCTGTCCGGGCATGTCGTCGACTTCATCGACTTCCACGTCTGGCCGGTCTTCAACGTGGCGGACAGCGCGATCGTCGCGGGTGCGATCCTGCTCGCCGTCGTTACCGGCCGCCGCGAGCGATCGTTGGACGATGACAAGAGGGGCGAGCGGCCACCCAAGACGGAGGAGTTTGCCGGCGGGACGTGATGACCGATGACCCAGGCGTTCGAGGCCGTACCGGGCCGCCTGGACGCTGTCGTCGCGGAGCGCCTGGGGATCGCACGCGCCGACGCCCAGCGGGCGATCGAGGCGGGCGGGGTAACGGTGGACGGCGTCCCCGCACGAAAGTCGTTCCGACTGGCCGGCGGGGAACGCGTGGAGGCCGACCTCGAACGTGGCGCTGAGGTGCCGGCCGAGGGCCCGCCCGTCGGCGTTCGCTACCGCGACGAGCACCTCGCCGTCGTGTCAAAACCCGCCCGCATGCCCACGCACCCGACCGAGAACCGGCGTGGGGGAACGCTCGTGAACAGCCTGCTCGCGATGGACATCCCGCTCGCCTCGCTCGGCGGAGCACTGCGCCCGGGGATCGTGCACCGGCTCGACGCCGGCACGTCGGGCCTCATCGTCGTCGCATCGGACGACGCGACGTTCCGGGCGTTCGTGCAGTCGTTCGCTGCGCACGCCGTCGATCGGCGGTACCTCGCGCTCGTTCGGGGCCGAGTCCAGCACGACACGTTCGGCGTGGAGGCGCCGCTCGGACGTCGCGGCGCGCGCATCCGCGTCGTCTCAGGTGGTCGTGACGCCGCGACCGCCTTCGAGCTGCGCGAGCGCTTCGACAGAGCGACCCTGCTCGAGGCGACCCCTCACACGGGACGAACGCACCAGATCCGCGTGCACCTGTCGTCGGTCGGCCACCCGATCCTCGGCGACGCCCGCTACGGCGGTGGGGGACAGGACGCGCGCGCGCTCGGCCTGGAGCGGCCGTTCCTGCATTCGTCGAGGATCGCCTTCGATCACCCGATCACGCGAAAACGGATCGACATCGAGGAACCGCTCTCCGACGATCTGACCGAGGCGCTGCGCCGGCTCCGCGACGCGGCTACCTCTTGACGCGCTCGGCCTCGCGGAGGTACAGCGCGTGCTGCGTTCGAACCTCCTCGCGCGAGGCGAGCAGCGCGTCCTCGACGTCCGGCGAGAGCGTTCGCGATTCGATGAGCGCGTTCAGCTTCGCCGTGTCGATCGAGAGCACGCTGTCCCACAGGCCGAGCGGCTCGAGGATCGCTCGTACCTTCTCCTCGATCGGCGAGGTGATGTGCTGCACGCGCCGATCGATCGCCGCGCCGTCGGTTCCGAACAATCTGCGGTATCCGTGCTCGTCGGCGAACGCGTTGATCATCGGGTTCAGCTCGTCGAAACGCCTGTACACCTCACGAGCCGTTCGCTTGAGCGAGATCCATTCGTCGACCATCTCGGTCATCCTCGGGGCCGGGTCCGCCTCACGCTTGTCCTCGCGATGGCGGAACAGCGGACAGAGCGACTGATACTCGCACCAGTCGCACAGCGGGTTCTGACGCGGCTCGAACTTCCCTGCGGCGACCCGTTCGGCCACCACACCGATCCGACGACGGAGCTCGTCGACGTCGGCGGCGGTTCGGGCCGTCGTCATCCGTTGTCCCGGCAACAGGTAGTAGAGCGTCAGACGCTCCGGCTCGATGCCCCAGACCTCCTTCGCGGCGAGGTGGTAGACGCTGAGTTGGAGATCCGTGTCGATCCTCGCCTGCGGGGGAAGACGACGGTTCGTCTTGTAGTCGATGATCTCGTAGCCGCCGCCGGGGATGCGATCCATCCGGTCGATCACGCCGGCGATCTCCACGCCCTCCACATCGATGGTGAATCGGTGCTCGAGCGCCGCGGGGATCTTGTAGGTGGCTTCGCTCTCACGGTGATACTGCGCCAGCACCTGCCGCCCGTGTTCCCGGTACATCGTCTCCTCGGACTCGCTCGAGAAGCCCTCGGCGACCCAGACCGCCTCCAGCATGTCGTGTAGCTCCTCGAGTGACGGCGCGACGGGGACCGGTCGGTTGTGGAACAGGTGCAGCGCGCGGTGTAGCGAATCGCCGAACGAGAGCGCCGGCGACGGCGACCGCGGCACGCGATCCTCGAATTGGAACTTGAACTTGGCGGGGCAGGTCTCGTACGTGTTGATGCTGGAGTAGGACAGGCGGATGTGCCGGCGCTCGCTCGCGCGAGCGGCGAGGGTCGTGGCGGCGCGCTGTCCCATCGGCGCTCGAGTGTAGGAGCGTGCTCGAGGGATTACAAGCCTGTAGTTATCCCCACGGGATTCACGGTCGGGACAAACCGGGCTCGGTGTGGAAAGCGTGGGGAACGACTGTGGAAGGAATGACAGGCTTGTAGTTCGTCCCGGTCGAACGTAGACTCGCGTGGCTTTGAGCGGCCGGAGCTTCGTCCACCTCCACACGCACACCGAGTTCTCGCTGCTCGACGGCGCCTCCCGCGTGACGCAACTGTTCGAGCGAGCGGCCCTCGAGGGGATGCCGGCCCTCGCGATGACGGATCACGGTGTCATGTTCGGCGCGCTCGACTTCTACGAGGCCGGCGTCCGCGCGAGCGTGAAACCGATCCTCGGCGTCGAGGCGTACGTCGCGCCGACCTCGCGGTTCGAGCGCATGCCGGGGGAGAGCGAGGAGAAGTATCGCCACCTCACGATCCTGGCGAAGGACGAGACGGGCTATCGGAACCTGCTCCGGTTGGTCACCGACGCGCACCTGGAGGGCTTCTACCACCGGCCGAGGATCGACAAGGAGCTGCTTTCCGAGCGTGCCGAAGGACTGATCGGTCTCTCCGGATGCATGGCGTCCGAGACCGCACAGCTGCTCATGGCGGGGCAGGACGAGAAGGCGGCAGACGTCGCGCGTACCTACGGCGACATCTTCGGCGCGGGGAACTTCTTCATGGAGATCCAGGACCACGGCATGGCGGAGCAGCGGCGGCTGCTCCCCAAGCTCGTCGAGCTGTCGCGGTCCACCGGCCTGCCGCTCGTGGCGACGAACGATTCCCACTACACCGAGCGCGAGGACGCGAAGGCGCACGACGTTCTCCTGTGCATCCAACAACAGAAGGTACAGACCGACACGAACCGGCTGCGGTTCGAGAGCGACGAGTTCTACCTGAAGAGTGCCGATGAGATGCGCGAGGTGTTCCGGGAGTTCCCGGCTGCCTGCGACAACACCCTCGCCATCGCCGAGATGTGCGAGCTCACCTTGCGCTTCGGCGATGACGTCTCCGCAGAGGAGCGGTTCCACGTCCCGACGTTCGAGCCGCCCGAAGGACTGGACCGCGACACGTACCTCCGACACCTCGTCGAGGACGGTGCGCGCGAGCGATACGGGGAGCTCAGCAGGGAGATCCGAGACCGGATCGATCGCGAGCTCGGCGTGATCGCGTCGATGGGCTTCTCCGGCTACTTCCTGATCGTGTGGGACTTGATCCGCTTCGCGCGCGAGAACGGGATCCGCGTCGGTCCGGGGCGCGGCTCGGCGGCGGGTTCGGTCGTGTCGTACTCGCTCCGGATCACCGACCTCGACCCGCTGCGGTACGACCTGATCTTCGAGCGGTTCCTGAACCCCGGGCGGATCCAGATGCCCGACATCGACATGGACTTCGACGAGCGCCGGCGCGACGAGGTGATCCGCTACGTGGCGTCGAAGTACGGCTCCGACCACGTCGCGCAGATCATCACGTTCCAGACGATCAAGGGGAAACAGGGCATCCGAGACTCGGCCCGGGTCCTCGGCTTCCCGGCGAGCGTGGGCGACCGCCTGTGCAAGATGTATCCGGCCGCCGTGCTCGGCCGCGAGCACCCCATCGACGAGGCCCTCCGGCTCTCGCCCGAGCTCCGGGACTCGTACGAGCGCGAACCCGAGTCGCGCGAGATCGTGGACAGCGCTCGGGCGCTCGAGGGCCTCCGTAGGGAGGACTCGGTGCACGCCGCGGGCGTCGTGATCGGCGACGCGCCGCTCGTGAACTACCTGCCGCTGAAGCTCTCGAAGGACTCGCGTGACGACTCACGTCGCATCGTCACGCAGTTCGACATGCACGGCGTCGAGAAGCTCGGGCTGCTGAAGATGGACTTCCTCGGCCTGCGGACACTCTCGGTGATCGAGGACACCCTGTCGCACCTGCGGCGCACCGGCATCGACCTCGACATCGACCACGTCCCGCTCGACGACGAAGGCGTCTACGAGATGCTCGACGGCGGCGTCACCACCGGTGTCTTCCAGCTGGAAGGCGCGGGCATGCGCTCGCTCATCAAGCAGCTCTCGCCGGACCGGTTCGAGGACCTGATGGCGCTCGTCGCCTTGTACCGGCCCGGTCCGCTGAACGCGGGGATGCACGTCGAGTATGCGGAGCGCAAGCACGGGCGGAAGCCGGTCGCGTACCCGCATGCCGACCTCGAGGAGATCCTCGCGGGGACGTACGGGATCATGGTCTACCAGGAGCAGGTCATGCAGATCGCCGTACGCATGGCCGGCTACTCGATGGCCGAGGCAGACATGCTTCGCCAAGCCATGGGGAAGAAGATCCGCGCGAAGCTTCTCATCCACCGCGAGAAGTTCATCGACGGATGCAAGACGAATGGATACCCGGAGCGGCTCGCACGGGAGATGTTCGATCTCATGGAGCCGTTCGCCGACTACGGCTTCAATGCCTCGCACGCGTGCGCCTACGCGTACATCGCGTATCAGACCGCGTTCCTGAAGCGCCATCATCCGATCGAGTACATGTCGGCCGTTCTCACGAGCGTGAAAGACGACAAGGATCGCAAGCCCTACTACCTGAATGCGTGCCGGCTGATGGGCCTCGAGGTGCTCCCGCCCGACGTGAACGAATCCGAACAGGACTTCGCGCCGGCGCCTGGTGACGGACGGAGGATCCGGTTCGGCCTGTCCGCGGTTCGGAACGTCGGAGCGGGGGCCGTGCAGCAGATCATCGAGGCACGGCGCTCGAAGGGCGCGTTCACGGGTTTCGCCGACTTCTGTCGCAAGGTGGACCCGTCCGTGCTCACGAAGAAGGTGCTCGAGAGCCTGGTCTACGCGGGCGCGTTCGACTCCCTCGGGTACGCGCGCGGGGCGCTGATCCAGACGCACGAGAAGGTCTCGGTCCCCATCGCCGCGGAGCGCAAGGCGGAGGCGGCGGGCCAGCCCTCGCTGTTCGGCGGCGGCGATCGAGCGGCGACGGACGTCCAGGAAACGGTCCTGGTCGGGGACGAGTTCGACCGGCGAACACTCCTTCGATTGGAGAAGGAGGTGCTCGGGCAGTTCGTGACCGATCACCCGCTCCTCGAGGTGAAGGAAGTGCTGGCCGCACAGACCGATATGGAGCTCTCGGAGGTCGGGGGGCTCGGCGACGGCGACGTCGTCACCGTCGCCGGCATCGTCGGGTTCGTGACGCGGAAGTTCACGAAGAAGGGAGAGCCGTTCGCGCAGTTCCGCTTGGAGGACCTCACCGGCGGCGTGATCGTCGTGGCCTTCCCCAACGTGTACGAGCGCGTTCCCGAGCTGATCGAGACCGACGCCATCGTGCTCGTGAAAGGGCGGGCCGATCTCCGAGGACGCGAGCTCCAGCTCCGCGCGCTCGAGATCCGCGAGCCGGACCTCGGGATCGAGCGGCAGACACCGCCCGACCATCTGCTCGTCGTGGACGTGCCCGCGGCAAGCTGCACGAACGCCGTCATCGCCAAGCTCCGCGAGCTGCTCGGTGCGCACGCGGGCCGGACGCCGGTCCAGGTTCGGTTCCTGTCTTCGCGCGGCGTGACGCCGCTCGACGTGGGGACGTACCGCGTCGATCCGAACGCCGGCGTGCTGTCCGAGCTTCGAGCGCTCCTCGGTGCGGAGGCCGTGAAGGTCATCCCGCGCCGGGATACACGCGTCGTCGCGGTGCCGGATCTCGTGGTGCGCTGACGCGTACGCTTCGCGCGTGACGTTCGAGATCATTCCCGCGATCGACATCGCCCGCGGACGTCTCGTCAGACTTTCCGGCGGTGAGGTCGAACCGGTCCAGGCCGACGGGGGGAACCCCGTCGCAGCGGCGGCGCGATTCGTCGACGCCGGTGCCACCCGGCTCCATGTCGTCGACGTCGACCTCGCGACGACCGGCACGCCGGCGAACCTCGAGCACCTGGCGTCGATCGCGGCGCTCGGCGTTCCGGTCCAGGGCAGCGGCGGCGTCACCACGCGTGGTCACGTCGACGCCTTCCTCGAGGCCGGCGCCGAGCGCGTCGTGCTCGGGTCGGCGGCGTTCGCGAACAGAACGGCGGCCGAGGAGTTGCTCGAAGCGTGCGGCGATCGGCTGTGCGTGGGCATCGAGGCGGACGGCGCGACCATCCGCCCGAGGAATACGGATCACGATCTCGCGCTGTGGGACACGCTCCAGTGGCTCGAGGGCCTGGATGTCGCCCGGTTCGTGTTCACGGACGTGCGCCGCGATTCCGCCGGACCCGACCTCGACGGCGTCTGGGCGCTCGCCATGCACACCGGCAAGCCGGTGCTTGCGTCGGGCGGGGTGCGCTCGATCGACGATCTTCGAGCGATCGCGTCGCTCGCCGGCACGGTCGAGGGCGCAATCGTCGGGCGCGCGCTCCACGAACATCTCGATCTGGCGGAGGCGCGGCGCGCCATCGCGGGCTGACCCATCGCCGCCACGGGCCGCACACGTAGACTCCCTGCCCACCGATGGGCTTCCTCAGTGACGTCGTCGACGAGGTGAAACGCCGACTCGAGCGCCATCCGCTCGACGACTCGCGAATGATGAACCTCGCCCTGGGGCTGCCGCCGACACGTCCGTTCGCGGGCGCGCTGTGGTCCTCGCGGCCACCGGCGGTGATCGCCGAGGTGAAACGAGCGTCGCCGTCGGCCGGAAGGATCGGCGACGTCGAAGCCGCCGGTCGAGCACGGCAGTACGAGAGGGCGGGCGCGTCGGCCGTCTCGGTGCTCACGGAGGCGAATCACTTCGATGGCGCTCTCGCCGATCTTCGTGCGGCCCACCTGGCCGTCTCGATCCCCGTCCTGCGCAAGGACTTCCTGGTGCACCCGTCGCAGCTGATCGAGTCCCGCGTCGAGGGGGCCGACGCTGTCCTGCTGATCGCGGCGGCGCTGTCCGAACCGGAGCTGAAGGCGATGCTCAATGCGTGCGACGATCTCGGCCTCGAGGCGCTGGTCGAGTCGCACACGGAGGAGGATCTGGACAAGGCGCTCGGGACGGACGCGAAGGTTATCGGGGTGAACGCGCGCGATCTGGAGAGCCTCGAGATCGACCTCGAACGCGCGCTCTCGCTGCTGAAGGGCGTTCCCCGCGACCGTATCGCCGTGCTGGAGAGCGGCGTGAGCGAGCGCGAGGACGTCGAGCGTGCGGTCGGCGCCGGTGCGCGAGCGGTGCTGGTCGGCGAGACGCTGATGCGCGCCGAAGACGTCGGCGCGACCCTTCGCGCGTTGCGAGGCGAACGATGAGCGTCACGGCCCCGACGCTCCCCGACGCGCGCGGACGGTTCGGCCGGTTCGGCGGCCGTTACGTCCCCGAGATCCTCATCCCGGCGCTCGACGAGCTGGCCATCGCCTGGTCCGATCTCCGCGACGACGCGGCGTTCCGCGGCGAGCTCGACGCGCTGTTGCGCGACTACGTCGGCCGGCCCTCGCCGCTCACGTTCGCCTCGCGCCTGTCGGACGCGCTCGGTTACCGGATCTGGCTGAAGCGCGAGGACCTGAATCACACCGGCGCCCACAAGATCAACAACACGCTCGGGCAGGTGCTGCTCGCGCGACGTCTCGGCAAGCGACGGATCATCGCGGAGACGGGCGCCGGGATGCACGGCGTCGCCACGGCGACGGCGTCTGCTCTGTTCGGGCTGCCGTGCGTCGTGTACATGGGAGAGGAGGACACCGTCCGCCAGGCGCCGAACGTCGCGCGGATGCAGCTCCTCGGCGCCGAGGTCGTCACCGTCACGTCGGGCAGCCGAACGCTGAAGGACGCGATGAACGAGGCGATGCGCGACTGGGCGGCGTCCGTTCGCGAGACGCACTACGTGATCGGCTCGGTCGCCGGACCACATCCGTTCCCCGTTCTCGTCCGCGAGTTCCAGCGCGTGATCGGAGAGGAGACGCGGTCGCAGCTCCGCGACGTGGAGGGACGCGATCCCGACGCCGTCGTCGCGTGCGTCGGCGGCGGGAGCAACGCGATGGGAATCTTCGCCGCGTTCGTCGGGGCGCCGGACGTCCGGCTGATCGGCGTGGAGGCCGGCGGACGAGGCGACGGGCCGGGGGAGCACTGCCGCTCCCTGACGCTCGGCGAGCCCGGTGTGCTCCACGGCTCGCTGTCGTATCTGCTGCAGGACGAGGACGGGCAGGTGCTGCCGACGCACTCGATCTCGGCCGGGCTCGACTACCCGGGCGTCGGCCCGGAGCACTCCTATCTGAAGGAGTCCGGCCGTGCCGAGTACGTCGCCGCGACCGATGCGCAGGCGCTCGAGGGGTTCCAGGCATTGGCCAGGAACGAAGGGATCTTGCCGGCGCTCGAGCCGGCCCACGCCATCGGCTGGCTCCTCACCAGGCCGCTGCCCGATGGCTCGCTCGTCGTGGTGAACGTCTCGGGTCGCGGCGACAAGGACCTCGAAACGGTCCGCACGGCGCTCGGCGTCGATGCCGTCGCAACCCCGTGACCGGCGATCTGGAGGTCGCGCTCCGAAAGCGCCGGGACGCCGGAGGGCGCGCGTTCGTCCCCTACGTCACGGGCGGGCTCGACGGTGTGGACGCCGATCTGTTGCGCGGCCTCGCCGCCGCCGGCGCCGATGCGATCGAGGTCGGCATCCCGTTCTCCGACCCGGTGATGGATGGCGGCGTGATCCAGGAGGCGTCGCGCCGCGCGTTGGAAGCGGGTACGCGCCCCGAAGACGTGCTGCGCACCATCCACGGCGCGAGCGTCGACGTTCCGGTCGCCGTGATGACGTACTTCAACCCGGTTCTTCGTCACGGCGTGAGGGCGTTCCTCGACGACGCGGCCGACGCCGGCGTCGCGGGCGTCATCGTTCCGGACCTCCCCGTGGACGAAGCGGACGACGTCGCCGCGGCGTGCAGGTCCGCCGGGGTCGCGCCGGTGTTCCTCGCCGCGCCCGGCACCAGCCCCCAACGCCTCCGCGCGATCGCGGGGGTCGCCGCGGGATTCGTCTACTGCGTCGCGACGTACGGGGTGACCGGCGAGCGCGAGGCGCTGTCGGGAACCGCGGCGCAGGTCGTCGAGGCGCTCCGCCCGCTCACCGACCTGCCGTTGCTGGTCGGCGTGGGGATCGGGACGCCGGAGCAGGCCGCCGAGGCGTGCCGGTTCGCCGACGGTGTCGTCGTCGGCAGCGCGCTCGTCCGGCCCCTGCTGGGGGGCGATCCGGACGCCGCCGTCCGGCTCGCCGGCGCGTTCCGCGACGCCGTCCCGTCCTGAGGCACCCCCGCGTACATCGAGCAGTCCCCCGAGCGTGCCGGTTGCGTACTGATACGCGAAAGCCCGGTGGCCGCGGCCGCGGCCGATGTGATAGGTAGCAGGCGATCGACTCGAAGGAGGGGGTTCATGAGGAAGCGCAGGTTCTTTGGCCTGCTCGCGCTCTTCGCAGCGCTGACCCTCGTCACCGCCGCGTGTGCGGACGACGACGGCGACGGCACCGGCACCGACGGTGACGGCGGCGCTGCTGCAGCGTGCGACGAGGACGAGTTCGGCTGCGTCGAGTACGCGGAGGGCGAGCCGATCCACCTGGCGACGCTTCTGTCGATCTCGGGCGCGACCGCGGCTCTCGGGACCGACAGCAACCGCGGAGTGGAGCTGGCGATCGACAACCTCGACGACTCGCTCGACGGGACGCCCGGGCAGCTCCTCGGGCGTGACATCGAGGTGACCCAAGAGGACGACGGCTGCGCGGCCGAGGGCGGCCAGGCGGGTGGCACGGCGCTCGCTGCCGACGAGACGATCGTTGCCGTCATCGGCACGACGTGCTCGAGCGCGGCGCTCGGCGTGGCCGACACGATCCTCTCGGACGGAGGGATCCTTACCTTCTCGCCGTCCAACACCAACCCCGGGCTCACGTCGGAGGAGGCGCACCAGCCGTTCTACGCGCGCACCGCGCACAACGACCTGATCCAGGGCGCGATCGTGGCGGAGTTCGTCTTCAACGAGTTGGGCGTCGACTCGGCGGCGACCATCAACGACGAGAGCCCCTACGCCGATGGTCTCGCGGCGGCGTTCCGCGACACGTTCGAGGGCCTCGGCGGGACGATCACCACCGTCGAGCAGGTTCAGAGCACGGACGAGGACCTCAGCGCCGTTCTCCGAAGCGTCGCCGAGGGCGACCCCGGTGTCGTGTACGGGCCGAACTTCAACCCGGTCTGTGCGCTCACGTACTCCCAGGGAGCGGACATCTTCCCAGCGGAAACGATCCAGGTCGGCTCGGACGGGTGTCTGGAGAGCGCGTTCTTCGAGCTCGCCGGAAGTCCGGC
>OCZV010000697.1_pt1 | contig 12114 bp, 14 predicted proteins | sample 1539051 | NCBI WGS metagenome assembly OCZV01 (sample SAMEA3113581, study PRJEB22503) | soil metagenome
GGCGGAACCCACGGCAGTGGCCGTGCCGATCGCATCGCGCAGTCGGCGGCGTGTGGCCGGCACGACCGAAGCCGCACGTCCACGCCCCACCGGCGCGCGCCTCCCCGAGATAGGTCGTCTTCACGATCCCGCGACTACCCGGATCCCCGAGGCGCGAATTCGCCCCGTCACAGGACGACGACGAGCGCAGTGGCGAGCACCACGGCGACACCGAGCACCATCTGCTGGACGCCGACCACCGTGGCCGCTGGCGCCGCACGCCGGACGCTCACGAGCTGGACCGTCGCGAAGAGAGCGATCGCCCCCCGCCACCCAGGAGCCGGATATCGACGGCGACCGCAGCCACCGCCAGCAGCCCACCGGCGGCCTGGGCCGCGTCGCTGCTACCCAGTAAGCGAGGCCGCTGCTTGGCCCGAGCGAGTTGGAGCCGGACGAACGGGACCGAAGCGACGACCCGCGGCGCGACCACCATCCACAGCCCGGCAGCCAGCCGGGCGTCGCCGCCGTCTGCCAGCACGATCGCGGCCGCCACCGCACCGATACCTACCGCCCCGGCCAGCTCGGGGACCAGGCGCCGGCCTCGACTCCGCATGTCGAACCACAACTCGACGGCGAGCAGCGGGGCCGCGAGCAGCCGCACTGGCATCGACCGCCGCGATCGGGTGATGCTCGACACGACGCCGCGCCGACGGCCGCGCTCACCAAGAGATCGAGCGCTGCCTCAAGCGCTACATCGCCCGACAGCTCTAAACCGACCCATCGCCCACGTGACGATGGACAGGAGTGTCCGGGGTGACCGCCGGGCCCTCTGCACGACGATCTCCATCGCCGCACGGGTCGGCCACCGTGCGGCGCGGTGCAGGGTACCGCTCGCTGTATGTGCCTAAGGAGAGTCGTTCGGTGGGACCTTCGACCCTACGGAGCGTACGGGTGGATTCGTACGGTCATCGTGACCGGATCGTCCGATCCGCAGGTACGAAAGGGGAGGAACCCAAGATGAGCATTGCGATCGAAGCGCGTCCCTTCACGACGAGCAACGGCCACCACGACGTCGTCCGGCTTCCGAGGCGACGGATCGACAAGCTCCTGATCGGGTTCGGCGCGATCGCGGCCATCGTGTTCGCCGTCGCCGGAGGCCTGCTCACCTGGGGCGCCACCTTCGCCGACGACCACGTCCACGACGAGCTGTCCTCGCAGCGCGTCTTCTTCCCCGATGAGGCCAGCCTCCGGGAGGAGGGGCGTGACGATCTCGTGAAGTACGCCGACGAGCAGGTGACCACCGGAGGCGAGGCCGAGGCCTACGCCAGCTACATCGCCGGCCATCTGGAGGGCATCGCCGACGGCAAGACCTACGCCGAGATCGACGACCGTGGTGCCGCTCAGGCAGTCGTCGACGCCCGGGAGGCGGGCGCTGGCGAGGCCAAGATCGCCGAGCTGGAGGCCACCGCCGATGAGCTGAAGGCCCAGCGCGACTCGCTGTTCAGGGGCGAGACCCTTCGTGGCCTGCTGCTGTCGACCTACGCCTGGTCGACGATCGGCAGGATCGCCGCCATCGCCGCCTGGGTGGCCTTCGCCGGTGCCGCCGTGATGGCCGCCCTGGTCGTCGCCGGGCTGGTGCATCTGCGCCGTTCGAAGGCCTGACCCCGGGCTGCGTCCGGCGTCGCCGGGCACAACCGGAGGCGGACGATCGCCGGGTCCAACGACCCGGCGATCATCGCGTCCCCGGGTAGCCGCGTCTTCTCATGATGCCGAAGGTGGGTGATGCTGGGCGGATGAAGACCGTTGAGGGAACCCCGCTGTCGGCCGACGAACTCACCCGCATCGACCGCCACTGGCGCGCCGCCAACTATCTGTCCGTAGGGCAGATCTACCTGCTGGCCAACCCGCTCCTGGCCGAGGCGCTGGCGCCGGAGCACGTCAAGCCTCGGCTGCTGGGCCACTGGGGGACGACCCCGGGGTTGAACCTCGTCTACAGCCACCTGAACCGCGTGATCGCGGCCCGTGATCTGGAAATGATCTTCGTGACCGGCCCCGGCCATGGCGGACCGGGCCTGGTCGCCAGCACCTGGCTCGAGGGGACGTACTCGGAGACGTACCCGACGATCACCAGGGACGCGGCCGGCATGGCCCGGCTGTTCCGGCAGTTCTCGTTCCCGGGCGGCATCCCCAGCCATGTCGCAGCGGAGACGCCCGGGTCGATCAACGAGGGCGGGGAGTTGGGCTATTCGTTGGCCCACGCGTTCGGGGCGGCGTTCGACAACCCGGACCTGGTGGTGGCGTGTGTGGTGGGCGACGGCGAGGCCGAGACCGGGGCGCTGGCGACGGCGTGGCACGGCACCAAGTTCCTCGACCCGGTGGGGGATGGCGCGGTCCTGCCGATCCTGCACCTCAACGGCTACAAGATCGCCAACCCCACGGTGCTGGCCCGCATCGGCGACGAAGAGCTCACCGCCTTGTTCGAGGGCTACGGCTGGACGCCCTACCTGGTGGATGGCGACGAACCCGAGGCCGTGCACCAGCAGCTCGCGGCGACGCTCGACGTGGTCTTCGACGACATCGCGGCGATGCAGGGCCGGGCGCGCGCCGACGGTGATCGGCGCCGGCCCCGCTGGCCGATGATCGTGCTGCGCACCCCCAAGGGCTGGACGGGCCCGGGGGAGGTAGACGGTCTTCCGACGGAGGGGACGTGGCGGTCGCATCAGGTGCCGCTGGGCCGCGTGCGGACCGACGACGCCCACCGGGCCGCGCTCGAGGCGTGGATGCGCAGCTACCGCCCCGACGAGCTCTTCGACGCCCAGGGGCGGCCCCGGCTCGAGGTCGTCGATTGGCTGCCGCGTGGCCACCGCCGCATGGGCGCCAATCCCCATGCCAATGGGGGGCGGCTGCGGGTCGACCTGGAGCTGCCCGACTTCCGCGACTACGCGGTCAAGGTCGATGCGCCGGGCGAGCCGGTGTCCGAGCCGACCCGGGTGCTGGGCGCGTGGTTGCGTGATGTGCTGCGACTCAACGCCGAGCGGCGCAACTTCCGGCTGTTCGGCCCCGACGAGACCGCGTCCAACCGGTTGGACGCGGTCTTCGAGGCGACGGACAAGGTCTGGGAGGCCGACACGCTCGACGTCGACGAACACCTTGCCCGGCAGGGCCGGGTGATGGAGGTGCTGTCGGAGCACACCTGCCAGGGTTGGCTGGAGGGCTACCTGCTCACCGGCAGGCACGGCCTGTTCTCGTGCTACGAGGCGTTCATCCACATCGTCGACTCGATGTTCAACCAGCACGCCAAGTGGCTGAAGGTGAGCCGCGCGCTGGAGTGGCGCCGGCCGGTCGCGTCGCTGAACTACCTCTTGACCTCGCATGTGTGGCGGCAGGACCACAACGGCTTCTCGCACCAGGACCCGGGCTTCATCGACCATGTCGTCAACAAGAAGGCCGACATCATCCGGGTCTACCTGCCGCCGGACACGAACTGCCTGTTGTCGGTGGCTGATCACTGTCTGCGTAGCCGTGACTACGTGAACGTGGTCGTGGCCGGCAAGCAGCCGCAGCCGACCTGGTTGGGGATGGACGACGCCGTGTTGCACTGCACCCGCGGCCTAGGCATCTGGCCGTGGGCGAGCAGCGACGACGGCGGCGAACCCGATGTGGTGTTGGCCTGCGCCGGCGACGTCCCCACCCTCGAGACGCTCGCCGCCGCCGACCTGCTGCGCCGTCACCTGCCCGACCTCAAGGTCCGGGTGGTCAACGTTGTCGACCTCATGCGGCTCCAGCCCGAGTCCGAGCACCCCCACGGCCTGCCCGACCGCGAGTTCGACACCATCTTCACGACCGACCGCCCGATCATCTTCGCCTACCACGGCTACCCGTGGCTGATACACCGGCTCACCTACCGGCGCGCCGGTCACGCCCACCTCCACGTGCGGGGCTACAAGGAGGAGGGCACCACCACGACGCCGTTCGACATGGTGGTGATGAACGACCTCGACCGATACCACCTGGTGATGGACGTCATCGACCGCGTCCCCACGCTCGGTCAGCGGGCGGCGCAGCTGCGCCAGGCCATGGTCGACAAGCGGACCGTGCACCACCTCTGGGTCCGCGAGCACGGCGAGGACCTGCCCGAGATCGGCGACTGGTCCTGGCCGACCTGATCCGCGTCCTCGCCGTCGGCACGGGGTCAACCCTCGAGCCTCGAGCTCCGGGACCTCGTCGCGAACCCGGCTGCGATGACTGGCTACGGGACGATGACGGCGCGTCCCTCCAACTGACCGGCGCTGAGCGCGTCGTACGCGTTGGTGGCGTCGTCGAGCCCGAAGCGCTGGATGTGGGCCTTGACGAGGCCCTGACGGGCCAGGTCGAGCACCTCGCTCAACTCGGGAAGCGTGCCCCAGTACGTGGTGGCCAGCGAGACCTCGTAGGGCAGGGAGAAGAAGTCGAAGCCGAAGCTCCCGCCGCCGATGCCGACGACCGACACGTGCGTGTTCTCGTGCCCCAGGGTGAAGGGCAGGGTGTACGGCAACAGCCCAGGGTCGAAGTCGTGCATGAGGTGCAGGTCCGAGTGGCAGGCGCCGGCACCCGCGATCCGCACCAGGACCTGACCCGGCTCCGGGTCGGGATCGGATACCTCCCGAAACTAGGGGCCGGACTTCCAGGCGGTGAGCTGAAGCGCATGCATCGCAGCTCCCTTCGGGTCTCGGCCAACCGACCGACCTGAACCGAGGTGGTCCGCCGGCCCGACCGCACGCGACCTTGCACGCAGCAACCTACCGCCCCACGCCGAGGGCCGAACGAGGCCACGAATCGGGCCGAAGGTCCCTGCCGATCGTCCCGGCGTCGCCGTAGACCACACAGTGCAGCGATCGGGAGGAACGAAACATGTCACGCAAGAGGGTCCTGGTGCTGGGTGGAAACTTCGGCGGCCTGACCGCCGCCCTAGCGGTGAAGCACGAGCTGCACGGCGATGTGGACGTCACGGTGGTGTCGGCGTCGGACCGGTTCCTGTTCAACCCTTCGCTCATCTGGCTGCCGTTCGGGAAACGGGCGCCCTCGGACATCACGTTCCCATTGGCGCCGACCTTCGACGTGCACGGCGTCGATTTCGTCCACGCGGAGGCCACCGCTCTCGACCTGAGGGCGAAGAAGGTGCACAGCAGTGTGGGCGCCCACGACTACGACTACCTGGTCATCGCCACCGGCTACCGCAACGACTTCGACGCCGTCGAGGGCCTCGGGCCCGGCGGCAACGCCCACACGATCACCACCCTCGAAGACGCCATCCACGCCGGCGAGGGCTGGCGCCGCTTCCTCCACGAACCCGGCGACATCGTCGTCGGTGCCGCCGAGGGCGCCGGGTGCTTCGGCGCCGCCTACGAGTACCTCTTCAACGTCTCCCACCAGCTACGCAAGGCCGGGCTCAAGAAGCGCGTCAAGCTCACATACGTCACCCCCGAGCCCGAGCTCGGCCACTTCGGCATCGGTGGCCTTCCCCACGGCGAGGAGCTCCTCGGCATGTTCATGCGCAAGGAGCGCATCGCCTCGGTGATCAACACCGCCATCGACCACGTCGACGACGGGAAGCTCGTGCTCGAGGACGGCACCGGGCTCGAGTTCGCCTACGCCATGATCGTCCCGCCCTTCTTGGGCCAGGAGGTGATCCGGCGCACGACCGAGATCGCCGACCCCAAGGGTTACGTCAGGGTCCGCGACACCTACCAGACCGAGCCGTACGACGACGTCTACGCGGTCGGCATCGCCGCCGCCGTCGACGTGCCCTGGCAGACCGCCCACGCGGTCGGCATCCCCAAGACCGGGCTGCCTACCGAGCGGATGGCGCACGTGGCGGCCAAGAACATCGCCGCCCAGATCAAGGGCGGACAACCCCAGGCGCACAAGGCCTTCGGTGACATCCCGGCCGTGTGCGTGCTCGACGCCGGCAACAACGGGGTGCTCATCCTGGCCGACAAGATGCTCCCGCCCCGCAAGCACGGCCTGCTCATCCCCGGCCCCCAATCCCACGCTATGAAGCTCGCCTTCGAGAAGTACTTCCTGTGGAAGGCTCGGCATGGCTACGTCGGCCTCCCCTGACGACGCACGAGCGACATGACCATCCAGCCCCACCCCGGCGCCGGCACCGTCGCCCTGGTGGGCGACGGTCTGCCCGTCCCCTGCGTCGACGGGCGCGACCGTCCGTACCTCAACCTCGACGCAGCGGCGTCGACCAGCGCGCTGCCAGCTGTGGCACGCGCAGTCGAGGACTTCCTGCCCTGGTACTCGAGCGTGCATCGGGGCGCGGGCTACAAGTCGCAGCGGTCGACCGACGCCTACGAGGCGGCACGGGCCGCCGCCCTGGGCTTCGCCGGCCGGCCGCCCGGCGGTGGCGACGTGGCCATCATCTGCCGCAACACCACCGAGGCCATCAACCACCTGGCCTACCGGCTCCGGCTGGCCGCCGACGACGTCGTGGTCACCACCGTGGTCGAGCACCACGCCAACCTGTTGCCGTGGGCTCGGCTGTGCCGTCGGCGGTTCGTGGAGTGCGCTCCGGACGGCACCTTCACCGCCGCCGACGTCGCCGCCGCCCTCGACAACGGACCCCGCCCCCGGCTGCTGGCCGTCACCGGCGCATCCAACGTGACCGGCTGGCTCCCGCCGGTCGACGACATCATCGCCGCGGCCCACGAGCGCGGCGTCCCGGTGCTGGTCGACGCCGCCCAGCTCGCGCCGCACCGCCCCCTTCCCACCGAGGCCGACTTCCTGGCCTGGAGCGGGCACAAGATGTACGCCCCCTTCGGCGCCGGCGTGTTGGTGGGCCCGCGGGCGGTGTTCGCCGAGGGCGATCCGTTCCTCGCGGGCGGCGGCGCGGTGGACCTGGTGGACCTCGACGAGGTGACCTGGACCGATCCGCCCGACCGCGAGGAGGCCGGCTCGCCCAACGTTGTCGGCGCCGTGGCGCTGCACGCGGCCATCGCCGAGGTCGGCCGCATCGGGTGGGACGCGATCATCGACCACGACACCCGGCTCCACGGCCGGCTGCGCTCGGGGCTGGCCACGATCCCGGGCGTGGTCGTGCTGGGTCCGGACGCGGCCGTCCCCGCCTTGCCGCTCGCCACCTTCACGCTCAGCGGCACACCACACGCGCTCGTCGCCGCCCGGCTGAGCGCCGAGCACGGCATCGGCGTTCGCCACGGCTGCTTCTGCGCCCACCCCTACCTGGTCCGCCTGCTTGGGCTCGACCCCGACGACATCGCCCGGTACTGGGACGCGGTCCGCCACCATGACCGTCGCCACATGCCCGGCGCCATCCGGGCCAGCGCCGGGGTGTCCACCACCGAGGACGACATCGACCGGCTGGTCGCTGCCGTCGCCGACATCGCCTCAGGTCCGCCCGCCCCCGTCGCCTACCACCAGGACCCCCACACCGGCGACTTCCGCGTCGAGGACGGAGTTGCGGGGTGGCTCGCAGGCGACCGCGCCGTGGGCGCTTCGTGTGCGCGGGGCTGACCGCCACCGGTCGGGTGGCGCCGCTGGGTGCCGTCAGCCGGGGGCTAGCAGGCGTGCACCGAGCACGATGCCCAGTTCGCGGTCGATGTGCCACATGCGGCCACAGCCGAGGCAGCGGTCGTAGCGTTGGCCGTCTGCCGTGACGGCGGACTGCATGCGTTGATGGCCCTCACACACCGGGCAGTGTGCGCAGAACACGTCGCCGGGTCGGATGTGCGCGGCGCTGAGGGGGAGGACGACGTCGGCCTGCCCGATCTCATCGTCGGGCAGCGCCCACTCGACGGCGAACCGGTCAGGTTCGGGCCGGGGTGTCGCCCGCTGGGGGTGGGGTGCAACAGGCATGACGGTCACCTCCTCGCTTAGCGGTGCTCGAGCCAGTCCCAGGCTGCTCGCCGGAAGGCTCGGATGGTGTGGTAGGTGTCGCCCTGGGGGTCGACGGGCACGGCGACGTAGTCCATGACGGTGGCGATCGGCGCATCCGGGCCGCGCCTTGCCAGGGCGGCCGCCAGCGCCACCGCGGTCACGACTCCGACCGGGCGACCGCCCTCGAGCACGACGGTCGCAGCCTCGCCCGTGACCTGCAGGTGTGCCTGTGCCGCGGCGATCGTCGTCGTGGGGGTGACCGGCCGGGCGCTCCCCACGCGCTCGACCGCTGTGTGGTCACTGTCCGTCTGGGGCAGGGCCACGGCGCACCTCCTCGTCCTGTTCGGCATGTGGGGCCGGGAACGCGGTCTCGCTCCCGCTTGTCACGCTGCCGCCCGGCGGGGTGCGGCTCCAGATGCGCCGGCCGGTGACCTGGTCCGGGATGATGCGGATCCAGTGGGCCTTGTCGCCGAGCGTCCAGTAGTGCAGCGGCAGGCTCGCCACACGGCGCAGATCGTCGGGGTGGTGCAGCTCGGCTGCACGCCCCTTGACGAGCACGCTCCAGCCGGTGGCGTCGGCGGGATCGATGCCGTCGACCTGGTAGCAGACCGCGGGGCTGCGCAGCAGGCCGCTCAGCTTGCTGCCCGGGTCGGTGCGGAACACGATCGTGTCGCGGTCCACCACGTGGTTGACGGGGTAGATCTCGGGGGCGCTGTCGTTGAGGACGCCGATGCGGCCCACGGGTGTCGCGGCGAGCAACGCCCAGCACTCGGTGGGGCTGATGTGCTCGAGCCAGGTTCGTCCATCGATCGCGCCCATGGCATCTCCTCCTGGAGCGTTGCTCTCCGGTTGAGCTTGGGCCCGGGGGCGGAGAGGTGGGCAGGGGCGAACGTCCCGCTCGCGGTGCCATAGGTCCCTTCGGTGCGGGCTGGACGAGCGGCGATGGCGGGTCGGGTCGGGACCTTCGGCCCTGCCGCCCCGAGGCGGGGTCGCAGATGATCGGGTCGGAGGGGACGGACCGCGACCGGCGCGGCGATCGTCCCCGCGAGACACGAGGCATGCACATGGCGACTGGCCCGCATCCCCAACTCGAGGTCATCGATCGCGACGAGTGCCTGCGCCTGCTGGCGAGCGACGAGATCGGACGGCTCGCCGTGGTCGCGGGCAACACCGCGGTCGTCCTGCCGGTCAACTACGCCCTCGACGGCGAGACGGTGGTGTTCCGCACCGATCCCGGCACCAAGCTCGACCAGGGGCCCCGCGCCCGGGCCAGCTTCGAGGTCGACCGCTTCGACAGGGAGCGGCGCACGGGTTGGAGCGTGGTTGCGACCGGGCGGCTCGAGGAGGTCACGCTCTACGACGCCGCCACCTTCGACCGCGTGCGGCGCCTGGCGGTCGATCCATGGGCGGGCGGCGACAAGGCCCATTGGATGCGCCTCATACCCGATCGTGTGACCGGCCGGCGGATCGGGGAGAGGGGCTCGTCGTAGACGCGACGCCGGCCGCCGCGGCCGTGGCCGAGACCCGTGCGGGCCGCCGTGTGCGCCCGTTAGGTCGAGCTGAACCGGCGGCTGGCCCAGGTACGTGCGGCCGGAGAGGTCAGGACCATCGGCCCTGGCGGGGTGCCGGGGATGGCGCGATGTGGTCATGACCAAGGCAACGGCGAACCACGTGGTACCCCGGGTCGATGATCTCCGGCTGCGGCCCGCAGTCGCCATCGCGCCCAGGGCGCCGCTGGATCATGCCGCCCGCATCATGCGGGCGCACAACATCTCCGCGCTCGTCGTCGGCGAGCCCGGCGAGCTGGTCTCGATCGTGACCGAGCGCGATCTGACTCAGGCCTTGGCCGACGCCCGATCGCAGGAGACCGAGGTCAGGGCAATCGCCTCGCCGGACCCGCCGACCGTGCCGCCGACGTCACCGTCATGGACGTGGCGACGCTCATGCTGCGCGAAGGCGTGCGCCACCTGGTCGTGGCCCGCGGCGGCCGCGTCGTCGGCGTCGTCTCCATGCGGGACACGCTGGCCGCGTTGGTCAAGGCGGTCACACCCGACACTGTGTTCGTCATGCTCGAGCGCATGGAGATCGACGCCCCGGAGCTCTGGCTCGGCTGACGCAGCGAGCACTCGGCTGGGTGGGAACGCCGCCGCTGAGGCGTGCGGCCAATCGCGGGGGGCGATGCCATCGGGGCAGGGATGCCTGTGAGCCTTCGCCCGGAGTGCAGGTTCTCGCTCACGCGGCGAGGCCGGCGAGGAGGCGGTCGGCGGCAGCCTGGAAGCGGGTGGGTTCGCCGCGGCAGCGGACGTGACCTGAGGAGGACGGCGATGCAAACGACGGAACACCGCAGCTTCGAACGCCCCGATGAGACCCGCCCGTTCCCGCACGGGCGAGCCGAGATCGTCAAGATCTCCGGCACTGAGATCCACCGGCTGGTACCCGAGCCGGGCTGGCGATGGTCCAACGACGGCAAGCCGATCGACCAGACTCCCAGCTGCGAAGCCCCCCACTTCCAGTACCACGTGAGCGGCCGGCTGGCGATCCTCATGGACGACGGCACCGAGCTCATCGCCGGCCCCGGTGACGTCACCTCCTTGCCCAGCGGACACGACGCCTGGGTCCTCGGCGACGAACCGGTCGTGGTCGTCGACTGGTACGGGGCGAGCAACTACGCCAAGTAGCCCCGCTGCAACGAAGCTGCCACTTTCACGTCGCGTCGCGGACCGTCACCTCTACCGGCCCGTAGGTGCGTCCGGCACCCCGCACCGCGTCGAGCACGCGCACCGCCAGCGCCTGCTTCACGCCCGGGGTCACGGCGACAGGCAGGTCGAACTGGACGTGCAGCCTTGTCGCCTGGGGCTCGATGTGGCACCGCGCCCGGCTGGCCAGGATCCCGGCGCTGGAGAGGATCGGGGCGGCCAGCCGGAGGATCTCCCGGCGCAACTCACCAAGGGCCGTGTCGCTGGCGGCTTCGCAGGTGTTCACGACGCTGTCATCGACGCGGGCGGCCAGCCACGGCTCGAACGGGTCGAGGGCGGCCGGACCGTCCTCGACCAGCGGCACCCCGGCCCGGAGGGCGCAGCTCGCGCCCTGCTCGAGCTCGGTCGGTCGGGGGGCAACACGGCCGCGCACGAGCAGGGCGACATCGGTATGGCGGGCTAGCGGGCACTCCACGAGATCGACCACACCCCGGCAGGGGAAGCCCAAGCTGTCATCGTCGTAGCAGCGGTGGACGTGGTGGCCCGCGGCTTCCAGTGCCTGCACGGCCGAGACGGCGGCGCCGGGCTGGCTCTCCATCACCAGCACGTCGAGTGATCTTGTCATGCCCCGATCATCGGCCTCGCGCGGGCGACCGGGCAGGGGCGACGGACCGTGCGGGCCGGGCCCAAGGTCACAGGCCGTGGCGCAGCGGTCGTCGCGCACGCCGAAGCCCGCCGGGGTTCCGCAGCGGCCACGCCGAGCTGCGCCAGCGATCGCTCGATCCCTGCCGCGAACACGTCGACGTCGGGGCACATCAGGTCGTCGGCCGTCAGGCTGATGGTGAGGGTGCCGTCGTACGACAGTACGGCGACACCGACCGTCATGTTGGCGTCGAGGGGCACCACGGGGAACGCCTCTAGCATGCGGGCCCCGCCGGCGAAGAGCGGCACGGGCGGCCCCGGCACGTTGGTGACCACGAGGTTCACGAACCTCTGGTGGTCGACTGCCCGGGCGATCAACCGGGCAACGCCGGCAGGCACCACGTTGGCCGCGTCGAGGACGAGTCCCATGGAGTCGGCCTCGGGCTGAGCCTTGAGCCGGCGCATCGAGGCGGCCACGGCGGCGAGCCGGGCCTGCGGGTCACCGATGCCGACGGGGAGCGGCGCGTAGACCGCGCTGACGCGGTTGCCGAGCGTGCCGTGCTCGTCGGCGCCGTGCAGCGACACGGGAACCAGCACCTTGAGCACCAGGTCCGGGGGCAGCCGCTCGCCCCGTTCGAGGAACAGCCACCGCAGGCCGCCGGCCACCGCCGTGAGCACGACGTCGTTCACCGACGCCTCGACAGCGCGGCCGGCGGCCCGTACGTCGTCGAGCCGAGCGCGGACCCAGGCGAGGGTGCGGCCGCCGGCGAGCGGTGCGTTGAGCGAGGTGCGGGGCGCCAGCAGTCCCTGGTCGACCATGGTGCCGAGGCCCCGAGCGACCGTACCGGCCGCCTGCGCCGGCAAAGGCCATGTACCACTTCATCTCGGGCTACACGGCCAAGGTGGCCGGTACCGAGCG
>OCZV010000698.1_pt1 | contig 12113 bp, 9 predicted proteins | sample 1539051 | NCBI WGS metagenome assembly OCZV01 (sample SAMEA3113581, study PRJEB22503) | soil metagenome
CCAGCTGGAGCACGGTGCGTGCTTGGCTGAGCCGCTGATGAGCGACATCCGTAAAATCGCCGAATCTGGCGAATTTGTTGCCGCGATGGGCTGGGAGGAGCAGCGACGGATCCACAGCATCCCTGCGAATCACACATCTTCGAGCGAAAATCGTTGATCCAATTCTAGAGAACCGCGACATAGGCACCAAACAGCGGCAAGGGGTGGTAAGGAAATCGTGACGGAGAGCCGAGCAGTCGAGAACAAAAGGCTGGGACTGGTCGAGTAGTATGCAGGAATCGGTTGTGTCGCGCGGGGTTCGAGCGTACCGGCCGATTCGAAACGCTATTGCTGACGGACATCGATCGTAACGCCCGCGACGACTATAAGACGAACTATCCCGACGGCGCACCTTACATGTGTCGGGATGTCGGCGACATCCGTGCTTCAGACATCGAGGACACCCCGCGGGGCGCGATCCTTGTCCCCACGGCATCCGTACTGATCCGCTGCAGGGCGTGCACCCTGACCTGATTCGGGTGGTCGAGCGCGACCCGAATCACAACTCAGGACTTCCGGGTCCAGGCAGGTCCTGCGCACGCGTGAGCGCCATGCTGCGCTGGTCGCGCGGGGCGCCAGCCGGACCATGCACTCGCGGCATCTCACAGGCCACGCCGTCGATCTGGTCGCGCTGGGTGGCAGCGAGATCAGCTGGTAGTGAGAGGACTATTTCCGGGTCACAGCCACCATGCAGGCCGCGGCGCGCGAGCTCGGAGTACCGGTGCGCTGGGCTGGCTGCGACGCAAGCTGAAAGAGAGGACTTGACAAAATAGTTGATATCCACATATTGAGGGCATGCCAGCGCAATCTGCACCGTCTCTCGAGATAACCCGGATGGTCGGGAACACCTGCCTCTGTCTCGATGTCCAGCGGGCCAGCCGCGCCATCGGGCGGCGGTTCGACGAGGCGTTCCGGCCCCTCGGGCTGAACAACTGGCAATTCTCTCTGCTGATGGCGCTCAATCGTCCCACGCCTCCCACCATGAGCAGCTTGGCGGAGCATCTCACGATGGACCGCACCACGACGACGGCGAACCTGAGGCCGCTCGAGCGCCGCGGGCTCGTGGAGGTCCGGCGCGACGAGCAGGACGCTCGCGTGCGGCGGATCGTTCTGACGGACGCGGGCCGCGCGGTGCTGGCCGAGGCCGTCGACCGCTGGCGCGCAGCCAATGACGGGGTCATCGCGAGCCTCAGCGGCACGGACGTTGCTGCGTTCCGATCTGCCCTACGGACGGTCGCTGGGGTCAGATCAGCAAGACGCGCGTAGCCACTTCGGTCAGCCCGACAGGTTGTATCAACTCATCGTGCAGGAGCACCGGGCAGATGCTTTCAGTCGAAGCCACCTATGAGATCGCCGAGACCTGCCTGTGCCTGCACGTACAGACGGCTGGGCGAGTGGTGGCCAGGCATGTCGACCACGTCTTTCGTCCGCTCGGCCTCACCAACGGACAGTTCGCGACGCTGCTCACGCTTCACCAGGCGGCCCCGGTTCCCATCGGCGACCTTGCCGAGCGGCTCACCATGGAGCCGTCGACGGCCACAGCCAATCTGAAGCCGCTCGAACGGCGCGGTCTGGTCGTAAGCCGGTCGCACGCGATCGACGGTCGTGTGCGGATCGTCACCTTGACCGACACCGGTCGCGCCGTGTTGGCCGACGCGATCGAGCTTTGGGTGGCGGCCGACGGCCGGGCCAGCCGGGGACTGAGCGGCAGCCAGGTGCGCGCGCTGCGCCTGGCCTTGCGCCGGCTCTCGACGACCCGCCCACCGGTGCGGGTTTCTTCGGCCAAATCAGTTGATATCAACTCATATCGGGAACGCTGCGTCAGCCATCGAAGTGGGAACAAGCCCATGACCGACCAGAAAGTCGTCCTGATCACCGGCGCCACCTCCGGCATCGGCCGCGCCACGGCCGAGCTCCTGACGAGCCGCGGCTATCGCGTGTTCGGCACCGCCCGCAACGCTGACACAGTGGTCCCGGTCCAGGGCGTCGAGCTGCTGTCGCTCGACGTGCGGGACGACGCTTCGGTGGCGTGCGGCGTCGAGACCGCTCTCAGTCGAGCCGGCCGGATCGATGTGCTGGTCAATAATGCCGGCTACTCCGTCGTCGGCGCCATCGAGGCGACGAGCCCGAGCGAGGCCCAGGCGCTCTTCGACACGAACGTGTTCGGTGTCCTGCGCATGGTGCGGGCGGTCCTTCCCGCGATGCGCCGCCAGGGCTCCGGCACGATCGTGAACACGAGCTCCGTTCTGGCTTTCCTGCCGGGGCCGTTCATGGGGCTCTACGCCAGCAGCAAGCATGCCCTCGAGGGCTTGTCGGAGTCGCTCGATCACGAGGTGCGCGGCTTCGGCATCCGCGTAGTGCTGGTCGAGCCCAACTTCACGAAGACGCAGATCGGCGCCAACGCGATCCATGCCCGCCAGACGATCGCGGCCTATGCAGGCACGTCGCGGCAGGTCTCGGACGCGATCGCCACCAAGATCCAAGGCGCTTTCGGCCCGGAGACCGTCGCCGCGGAAATCCTGCGCGCGATCGAGCGGCCGCACCGGATGCGTCGACCGGTCGGCTTCGAGGCGCGGCTCCTGAGCAGGCTGCGCCGCTTCATGCGGGCCGGACCGGTCGATCGGAGCCTCCGCAAAGCGTTCGCCCTGATCTGAGCGCCTGTCCTTCGCCGAGAGCGAGATCCGCCATGAACCACCGCAACACAGTGCTCCTCGCCGCCGCGGCCCTGGCCACGGCGATCGGCCTTGGGTCGGCCGCAGCGATCAGCCTGGGATCGGCCGAGCCGGTCGAGAGCGACCCGCGTCAAGGACCGCCGCTCGTCCAGATCGCCATCGCAAAACCGGCTCAAGCCGCCGAGCGGGCGTTCACGGGCGTCATCTCCGCCCGGGTCCAGAGCAATCTCGGCTTCCGCGTCCCGGGCAAGGTGATCGAGCGGCTTGTCGACACCGGGGAAACCGTTCGCGCCGATCAGCCGCTTATGCGCCTGGATCCGACGGACCTCGAGCTCGCCCTCGCAGCCAAGGAGAAAGCGGTCGCCGCCGCCCGCGCCCTCGCCGTTCAGGCGGCCGCCGACGAGGCCCGGCACCGCACCCTGCGCAAGTCGGGCTGGTCGACTCAACAGAAATACGACGAGGTCAAGGCGGCCCTCGATACTGCCAATGCGCAGCTGGCGGCGGCCGAAGCCGAGGCCGGGGTGGCGCGCAACGAGGCCTCGTACGCCTTGCTGCTCGCCGACGCGGACGGGACCGTCGTCGACACCTTGGCCGAGCCCGGCCAGGTCGTCGCTGCCGGACAGACCGTGGTGAAGCTGGCCCATGTCGGGCCGCGCGAAGCGACGGTGAACCTGCCGGAGACGGTGCGCCCGGCGATCGGATCGCCGGCGCAGGCCAGGCTCTACGGGGCGTCGTCCGCCGCTTCGCCGGCTCGCCTGCGGCAGCTCTCGGATGCCGCCGATCCGGCGAGCCGAACCTACGAGGCGCGCTACGTCCTCGAGGGCGAGGCCGCGCGGGCGCCGCTCGGGGCCACCGTCACCGTCCGGGTGGCGACCAACGAGGCGGGCGAAGCCGCGGAGGTCCCGATCGGCGCGCTCTACGACGACGGTAAGTCTACCGGCTTGTGGGTCCTGGATCCTAAGACGTCCTCCGTCTCGTTTCACACTGTGCAGGTCCGCCGGCTCGCCGCGGAGACCGCCGTCATCAGCGGCGTTCGCTCGGGCGAGCGTGTCGTGGCGCTGGGCGCCCACCTGCTCCACGAGGGCGAGCGCGTCCGCGGCGCCGAACAGATGGTCGCAGCCCAATGACCGGCTTCAATCTCTCTGCCCTGGCGGTGCGTGAGCGCGCTGTCACCCTGTTCCTGATCCTCGCCGTCGCGACCGCCGGGGTCTACGCGTTCTTGCAGTTGGGGCGCGCCGAGGATCCGTCCTTCACGATCAAGGTCTTGACCGTCACGGCGGCCTGGCCGGGTGCGACCGCCCAGGAGATGCAGGATCTCGTGGCCGAGCCGCTGGAAAAGCGTCTGCAGGAGCTGCGCTGGTACGACCGCGTCGAGACTATGACGCGGCCCGGCCTCGCCTTCATGCAGCTCACACTGAAGGATTATACGCCACCGGCAGAGGTTCCCGAGCAATTCTACCAGGCGCGCAAGAAGCTGGGTGATGAGGCACGTCACCTGCCGGCGGGAGCCCTCGGCCCCTTCGTCAACGACGAATACTCGGACGTCACCTTCGCGCTCTATGCCCTCAAGGCACCCGGCATGGCGCCACGCCTGCTCGTCCGGCAGGCCGAGACGATCCGCCAGCGCCTGCTGCACGTCCCCGGCGTCAAGAAGGTCAATATCCTGGGCGAGCGGCCGGAACGGATCTTCGTCGAGTTCTCCTATCCGCGCCTGGTGACCCTCGGCATCAGCGCGCGGGACATCTTCACAGCACTGCAGGGCCAGAACACCATCACGCCCGCAGGGTCGATCGACGCCCAGGGACCGCAGGTTTTCGTCCGTCTTGATGGCGCCTATGACGATCTCCAGAGGATCGCCGATACGCCGATCGTGGCGGGCGGGCGCAACCTCAAGCTTTCGGACGTGGCCGAGATCCACCGCGGCTACGAGGATCCCGCGACCTTCCTGATCCGTCACCAGGGCGAGCCCGCCCTCCTGCTCAGCGTCGTCATGCAGGAGGGGTGGAACGGGCTCGACCTCGGCAAGGCGCTCGAGACCGAGACGAAGGCCATCGCGGACAGCCTGCCGCTCGGCGTCGGCTTGAGCAAGGTGACGGATCAGGCGGTCAACATCCGTCAGGCCGTCGACGAGTTCATGCTCAAGTTCTTCATGGCGCTCGGCGTCGTGCTGCTGGTGAGCCTGATTAGCCTCGGCTGGCGCGTCGGCATCGTCGTCGCCGCCGCCGTTCCGCTCACCCTGGCGGTGGTCTTTGTCATCATGCTGGATACCGGGCGCATGTTCGACCGCATCTCGCTCGGCGCCCTCATCCTGGCCCTCGGCCTGCTCGTCGACGACGCCATCATCGCCATCGAGATGATGGTGGTGAAGATGGAGGAGGGCATGGACCGCATCCAGGCGGCAGCCTTTGCCTGGAGCCACACGGCAGCGCCCATGCTCTCGGGCACGCTCGTCACCGTCGTGGGCTTCATGCCCGTCGGCTTCGCCCAGTCGAGCGCGGGCGAGTATGCTGGCAACATCTTCTGGATCGTGGGCTTCGCCCTCATCGCCTCCTGGGTCGTGGCCGTGGCGTTCACGCCTTATCTCGGGGTGAAGCTGCTGCCTGCGATCAGGCCGGTCGAGGGCGGCCATGACGCGATCTACAACCCCGCCAATTACCGTCGCCTGCGCCGCGTCATTGCCTGGTCCGTCCGCCGCAAGTTCCTTGTCGCAGGTGCAGTGGTTGCCGTCTTCCTGCTCGCCGTCATCGGCATGGGTGTCGTGAAGAAGCAGTTCTTCCCGACCTCGGACCGTCCCGAGCTGCTGGTCGAGGTGCAGATGCCGGAAGGCAGCAGCATCGAGGCGACGAGCGCTGCGGCCGACAAGGTCGAAGAGTGGCTCCGACAACAGCCGGAAGCCCGGATCGTCACCACGTATATCGGCCAGGGCGCACCCCGCTTCTTCTTCGCCTACAACCCCGAGCTGCCCGACCCGTCCTTCGCCAAGATCGTCATCCTGACGTCCGACGCCGAGGCGCGCGAAGCGCTCAAGGCGCGGTTGCGCGCCCGGATCGCCGAAGGCCTGGCACCCGAAGCGCGCCTGCGCGTCACCCAGCTCGTGTTCGGCCCCTACTCGCCTTTCCCCGTGGCCTTCCGGGTCATGGGGCCCGATCCTGAGGCCCTGCGCGGCATCGCCGACCAGGTCGAGGCGGTGATGCGCGCCAGTCCGAATACGCGTCAGGTCAACCAGGATTGGGGTGCGCGGTCGCCCACCGTCCGGTTCGTCCTCGATCAGGATCGCCTGCGGCTGATCGGCCTGTCACCGACCGATACGGCGCAGCAGCTGCAGTTCCTGCTGACCGGCGTCACGGTCACGCAGGTCCGCGAGGACATTCGCACCGTCGATGTGGTCGCCCGCAGCGCCGGCCCCGAGCGCCTCGATCCGGCCCGGCTCGCCGACTTCACCCTCACGACCCGCGACGGGCGCATGATTCCGCTCGAGCAGATCGGCCGCACGGAGGTCCGGATGGAAGAGCCTCTCATGAAGCGGCGTGATCGCACCCCGACGATCACCGTGCAGAGCGACATCGACGAGAGGCTGCAACCTCCGGACGTCGCCGCCGAGATCCAGAAGGCCCTGCAGCCGATCGTGGCCAACCTCCCCGAAGGCTATCGCATTGAGACGGGAGGGCCGATCGAGGAGTCGGCCAAGGCCAACGCAGCGCTCGCCAAGATCTTCCCGATTATGGTGGCGCTGATGCTGGCGATCATCATGGTCCAAGTCCGCTCCTTCTCGGCCATGAGCATGGTGATGCTGACGGCCCCCCTAGGTCTCGTGGGTGCCGTCCCGGCCCTGCTCTTGTTTCATCAGCCCTTCGGCTTCAACGCCATCTTGGCGCTGATTGGGCTCGCCGGCATCCTGATGCGCAACACGCTGATCCTGATCGGTCAGATCCGTACCAACGAAGAGCATGGCCTCGATCCCCACCACGCGGTCGTCGAGGCCACGGTGCAACGGGCGCGGCCGGTGATCCTGACGGCCTCCGCCGCGGTCCTGGCCTTCGTCCCGCTCACCTATTCCGTGTTCTGGGGATCGCTGGCCTACACGCTGATCGGCGGCACGGCCGTCGGCACCGTCCTGACCCTGGTCTTCCTGCCGGCGCTCTACGCCATCTGGTTCCGTGTGAAGCCGGCGGTCACGGCGTCCGAAGGAGCGGACCAGCGGATCCAGGACGTCCCGCCCGAGCCGGGCGTACCGGCTCTCGACGCGACGGCTTGGGCCTTCAGGGCCGACTGGCGGAGGCCGGCCGCCTGAACCGTGCAGCCCGTGGCGCACGTCGGCATTCCGCGGCACGCCGCCGAGTGACCCAGACCTCGAGAGGCTTCACATGACCGATGCACCACAAGCCGTGATGGGCGCCCGGCACCGATCCATTGACGCACGACAGAGCGGGCCCTCTCTGCGGGCGGCCGCTCGCGCGAGGGGCCCTTGCGCGTCGCTCAGCCGGACAGCACCGCCCGGCGTCCTGTCCGGCCCGATCGCACCGGCCATGCTCCGCCTGGCGCTGCCGACGATCACCGTGCTGGTCGCGCAGGCGCTCGTCGGGGTGGCGGAGACGTCCTTCGTGAGCTTCCTCGGCACCGAGGCCCTGGCCGGTGTGGCGCTCGTCTTTCCGGTGCTGATGCTCGTGCAGATGATGTCGAACGGCGGCATCGGCGGCGGGGTCGCCTCGGCGGTGGCCCGAGCGCTGGGCGCCGATCGCGACGGGGATGCCCAGGCGTTGGCCTGGCATGCCATGGTGCTGGCTTGTGGACTGGGGCTCCTGTTTACCGTCGGCGCGATCGCGGGCGGGCCGGCGTTGTATCGGGCGATGGGCGGCACGGACGAGACGCTCGCCGCCGCGCTCACCTATTCGAATCTTGTGTTCGCAGGCTCCGTGCCGCTCTGGATCGTCGCATTGCTGTCCTCGGCTCTACGCGGCGCCGGAGACGTGCGGACGCCCGCGACCATCACCTTGGCCGGCGCTATCATTCTGGTCGCGTTGTCGCCGGCCTTGATCTTCGGCTGGGGGCCGCTGCCGCGGCTCGGAATCGCCGGCGCCGGAGCATCGGTGGTAATCTACTATGGGCTCGCGGCATTGATACTGATCGGTTACATGCGCTCGGGGCGCAGCCCGCTGCGGCTCTCCGCCGTGCGGCCAGACAGGCGTCTGTTCGCCGACATCCTGGGTGTCGGGCTCCTGTCGGCCCTCGGCACGGTCCAGGTCAACGTCACCGTCGCCTGCGTCACTGGCGTGGTCGGCCTGTTCGGTGCCGACGCGATCGCCGGCTACGGCATCGCCGCGCGGCTCGACTATCTGCAGATTCCGCTGCTTTTCGGCCTCGGCACCGCGGTGGTGATCATGGTCGGGATCAATCTCGGCGCCGGCCAGCTGGCCCGCGCGCGCCGCATCGCCTGGACTGGCGCGGCGATCGGCGTCGGCTTCACCGAATCCCTCGGGCTACTCGTCGCGATCTTTCCGCACGCATGGTTGGGCCTGTTCAGCGATGCGCCTGCCGTCCTGGCGGTGGGCACGCTTTATTTGCAGACCGTGGGACCTGCTTACGGCGCGATCGGCCTTGGCATGATGCTCTATTTTGCGAGCCAGGGCGCCAAGCGGGTCCTATGGCCGGTACTTGCCGGCACCGCGCGCATGGTGGTCGCGGCGCTGCTTGGCTGGCTCGCGGTGGCCCAGCTCGGCGCCGACCTTTCGATGCTGTTTTGGATGGTTGCGGCGGCGGCGCTGTTGTTCGGCGGCATCACTTCCGCGGCCATGCTCGCCGGCAACGACGCTGGAAACCATGGCCACCCTGGACGATGATGCCACCGTCAGCCTGCCAGCCCTGGCCGCCTGACCAATCCGGCCCTGCCGGGCACCGCGGCGATCAGCGCCAGCTACACCCCGCGGGGCGCGATCCTTGTCCCCACGGCATCCGTACTGAATGGAGTTGTTCGATCCCTGCTCACTTCGCCTGAGCGAGGCTCTTTCAAACCCGCGCGCCCTCGAACCTCCTCTAACACATTGATTTCGCAGGCTTTCAACAGCCGTACCAAAATGGGCGTGGTTCGGTTGTGTCAGAGAAAAGGTGGCGAGAGAGCCACAAAACGGGCCGAAATAGGCCTCGGTGTCGGTGTCCGTGGTTCGGATGAGTGGCCGCGAAGGCCCGCATTCTGCGCCATTCCGGTCGCTGCCGAGTGCGGCAAAAAGAATGTCTCAAATGGGGGTACTGGCGGAGCGAAAGCGACTCGAACCCTCGGTAAACTACTATGTCCGCACCACGCCTGCGCGGGGAAGCTCGGAACATAAACGCTCGCTTCGCCGTCGTCTTGGGATTTCTGCTCGTGTGCAGGTTTGTCGCACGCGCGAGCGACGCAGGTGTTGGCGGGCGCGGACGGCAGGCGTCCGACAAGCGCCAAGGCACGAAATCGCGGGGGTGAGGCAGCCGCGATGGTAGCGCAGCTCTATGGGGTTTTAAGGCCGGTGGGGAGGGTGGTGGCGTCGAGTTGCCACGGCGTGAGTGGTGGCCCGGCCGATGCAGGATGAGGCTCTGGTTCGGCCGAAGGAGAGCCGTGACCGTCGAGCGGTGACTTGGCAGGCGCCATCGGCTGCTGATCGGTCGGCTCGGAGCGCCTGGTGACGAGGCTGGCGGTGGACCAGCGATGGTCGGAGGCAGGATGGCGATTGGGCAGCTTCGTGGGTGGCATCATGAGATGTCCCTCGGGCCGAGCGGTGGTGCGCGTTGCGGCCGGTGCTTCGGCTCGCAGCCGCGGGCGAAGGTCTCGATGACGAGCATGCGGCCGCCACAGCAGGGGCATGGTTCGACGCGCGGCTCGCTCGCGGCAGCCGTCTCCACGGTCTCGGATGCCGTTGCGGGGAGCGCCACGTGGAGCAGCTCGCGAGCGCGGGCCAGGTTGGCGGCTCGGTTGCCGTTGGCGAACAGGCCATAGTGGCGGATGCGGTGGAAGCCCTTGGGCAGGACGTGCATCAGGAAGCGGCGGATGAACTCGTGCGGCGCGAGGGTCATCGTCTTGTAGCGATCGCGCCCCTCGAACCGGTAGTCTTTGTATCTGAAGGTGACGCCGCTCTGGTTGGCCTCGAGGAGACGGTGGTTGGAGATGGCGACGCGGTGGGTGTAGCGCGAGAGATAGGCGAGCACGGCCTCGGGCCCGCCGAATGGCTCCTTGGCGTAGACCACCCACTCGGTCTTGCGCAGCGGCTCGAGATGGGCGCTGAAAGCGGCCCCATCGGCGAGAGCCCGATGATCGGCGAAGAACCGGAGACGGCCTGTGGCGTGGGCCGCGAGCAGCATCTGGAGGAAGAGGCGGCGGAACAGGCGTGAGAGGACACGCACGGAGAGCAAGAAGCGCGGCCGGCTGGAGATCCATCTCGATTGGTCGGCCGAGAGGCCACCGCTGGGCACGATCATGTGCACATGGGGATGGTGGGTCATGGCCGAGCCCCAGGTGTGGAGCACGGAGGTGATGCCGAGCCTCGCCCCCAGGTGTTTGGGATCGGCAGCGACGATGAGCATCGCCTGGGCGCTCGCTTTGAACAGCAGGTCGTAGATCACGCGCTTGTTCTGGTAGGCGATGTCGGCGATGGGGCCGGGGAGCGTGAAGACGAGGTGGAAGTAGCCGACCGGCAGGAGCTCGGCCTCGCGCTCGGCCAGCCAGTGCCGCGCCGCGGCGCCCTGGCACTTCGGGCAGTGGCGGTTGCGGCAGGAGTTGTAGGCGATCTGGGTATGGGCACAGTCCTCGCAGCGAGCGACGTGCCCGCCGAGCGCCACCGTTCGGCAGCGCTCGATGGCGCTCATCACCTGGAGCTGGCCGAGGCTGACGTGACCGGCGTTGGCGGCACGCCAGGCGGCCCCGTGGTCGCGGAAGATGTCCGCGACCTCCAGTGCTGGGCGGGCCAAGGGCGCGATGCGCTACGTCGCCGGCTCGGCCTTCTGGCTTCTCCTGGCCCGCCTACGTGGCTCGGACAGCAGGTGGAGCGGGCTCTCGATGCGGGCGATCATGCCGGTGGCGACGCGTGTGTAGCGCGCCGTCGTATCGAGCTTGTGATGACCGAGCAGGGCCTGGATGATGCGGATGTCGGTGCCGCGCTCCAGGAGGTGGGTCGCGAAGCTGTGGCGGAGCGAATGCACCGTCACCGGCTTGCGGATGCCCGCCGCCTCGGCCGTCTCGTGGAACAGGCGACTGAGCTGGCGGGTCGTCATCGGACTGCGCGGCCTGCCGCCGGGAAACAGCCAGCGCTGCTCCGGCGGCACGCCCTTGTCGTGGCGCGTCGGGCGCTCCTTCCACCATTGGCGCAGCAGACCGAGCACCTCGGGCGGCAGCATGACGTGGCGGTCCTTGCGCCCTTTGGCCTGCACGACACGGATGATGTTCTGGGCGCTGTCGATGTCGCCGACCCTGAGCCGGACCACCTCGCCGGCGCGCAGGCCACAGCCATAGCCGAGCGCGAGCAGCGCGCGGACCTTCGAGGTGCCAGCCATGGCGAGGAGACGCTTCGCCTCCTCGGGACTCATGACCAGCGGAAGCCTTTGTGGCTCTTTGAGGTGGTAGATCTCGGCGGCCAGGTCCAAGCGCCTGAGCGTCACGCGGAGCAGGAACTTAACGCCGGTCATGATGCGGTTGCGATTGCCGATGCTCGCCCCGCTCTCCATCAGGTGCAGCTGGAAGCGGCGGACGTCATCGGCGGTGGCGGTGTCCGGCGAGCGCTTCAGGAACGAGGCGAACCGCTCGCAGCTGTAGATGTGGCTTCGCTGCGAGTGGGGCCCGAGCTGCCGGGCGTTCATGTCCTCGACCATGCGCTGGCGCAACGGGCTGATCGAACGAGTGGTCATGGCAAACGCCTCCCTGGTTGAGGTTGACACCTCGATCTTCAGGAAGGCGTTCGCTGGTCCGCTACGACGATCTCCCTGGCGCCCGATCATGCTCGACCCAGGCCGTGACCCACACCAACCTATCGCGAAGCGATTTAGTGCCTTGGCTACGAGCCGCCTGTTGAAGCGAGCGAGGGAGCGTCTGTAATGCGATCGAGAACCGGACGTTTTGAGACCGGCGCTGGAACGTTTGGACACGAGGCGCTGGGCGGTATCTCGAGCCCGGCCGGCTCGTGCGTGTGGCGCCTCGTTGGCTTGCACCGGAGCGTCCGCGAGTGGGCGGTCCGTCAGGGCTGGGGCGGGAGACCGGTGCGTCAGGAGCAGGCGCAGGGGATCCTGATCGCGGCGCTGGCGCCCGGTCACAGGCCTGTCAACCGCAGCGGGTATGCGTGGCCGACAGGAACACTACGTCCCGAGGAACTACAATATGGATGTGAGGAAGCGGCCGGAGCGGCGACAGGCCGTCCAGGAAGCCAAGCAGGCCGTGCGCGCTTACGC